>ODAI013108097.1_pt1 | contig 17009 bp, 11 predicted proteins | sample 1539321 | NCBI WGS metagenome assembly ODAI01 (sample SAMN02144231, study PRJEB22623) | gut metagenome | biome: sheep rumen | host: Ovis aries | place: New Zealand | reverse complement strand
TGACCATATCCATGAATCTTTCAAGGCTGTCGCCGCCGATCACAGTCTCTCCGCTGTATGAATCATAGGCTATGATATCGAAAACAGGTCTTCCGGTCGCCTGCATTGATATCCTCGACTGCTCGATCTTCTTCCCGATATCTTCTTCTGATACAAGATCAGCTTTTGTCATGACGACAAGTATCTCTGTCTGTATATTCAGCGATGAGATGAATTCAAGGTCACGCTGTGTGATAACGCCCTGCACGCTGTCTACGAGCCAGATCAGATAATCCGCCGACCTGAGCTGACGGCGTGCTATCTCCGCATCGGAATTATTATCCACGTTTGAGTTGTCATGCTTGCTGTAGCCGGGGGTATCGATTATCGCAATATTCTCATATGGAAAATCTGCGGAATATATAACGAGATTGTTGATTATTCTCGAAAAGCCGATACCATTGTATTTATCGCTGAATTCATGTGTAAGAGCCTCTACTGCATCATCATCGAGTTCTATCACATTGTCGCTGCTCGTAACGGCGATGTTCCTGTTCTCGTCAGCATGAACGATATATGTAGCTACGGAAGTGGTAGGATTTTGTCCGTCCGGAAGTTTTGTGCCGGTAAGTGCATTTATGAAGCTCGATTTTCCGGCACTGAATTTTCCGCCCACGCCGACAACTTTTTTCCCACGAAGAAGACGTATCTTCTCCTGCTCCGTCACCCTGCTCCTGATCCTCGAAAGAGAACTGTATATCTCAAGGCTGTCCGGAAGTCCGAGTTTCCCAAGCACCGGGAAAAGCTCCTTTGTTATGATGCGGTCGAATTTGCGGCTGTTCCTGATATCGTTCTTTCTGACAAAGAGATCTTTGACAAGTCCGATGCCCTTTAACGCCGAATCAAGATACGGATTTTCCGGCAGCAGTTCATCTTCTGAAAATTCTATATCGTCATCAAACAGCACTTGCACCTAACTCCTTTGTATCTATCAGGGCTTTCTTTGATAGTTTCACTATTTCTTCAAATCTGTCGAATTCTTTCAGTTTGTTTTCCTTGTCATCAACGAGCTGTTCAAGCTTCTGGAGATTTCCTTCAAGCTGAGCGATGATATTGTCGATGAATCTGATCGACTGTTCCTGGAGGTTCATATCGATCCTCCTGCCCTCGCTTTCGAGCAGGTCGATTATATCGTCAGCCATAGCTTTAAGCACATCGTCCTGAGCCTTTTTAAGTACAGGGATATCCTGATTCTTGACAACTCCGTTAGTCACGACAGACGATATCTTTGAATCGAGCATATCGGTATACTTCTGAAGCGGAAGGTCGATATCCGAGAGAGTTATCCTGCCGAGAGCGTTTTCAAGTGGGATTATTATCCTTGTCTCGTCGAAATTCCTGTCTGCCTTCTCAAAGGCATCAAGCACGACGGCTTTTATGCTGTCTTTGAGCTTGTCTATCTCGATAAGTCCCTTGAAGTTCTTATTGATTATATCGATGCAGTTCATATGATAATTGAAGAGATTCCTGTCAGCCTCACTGACCTCGCAGGTCTTGACTCTGATATCTTCTTTTATCTCTTTCTTTTTCTTCCAGAAGAACATTCCTGTCGTAGATTCATGCGTCTTTACTTCGATAGTGTTATTCACTATGATATCGAAATTATTGGTGACTTCTTTTCTCATGAAGCTGCAAAGCTCCTTTATCCTCCACTGAGAATCAAGAGCCGTTTTTTCAAATAGGTTCCTCACAACTATCCTTACAGAATCAAGGCTCGATTTGAGATCCTCGCATTTCTTCTGGAGCTGGTCACGGTCATATGTTTTGAGGTCGCTCCTGTTGCTGCTGGTCTGGATAAGGATATCATCGAGGATCCTTGCGAATTTGAGAGCCTGCTGCGACTCTATATCAGCGATACGCTCGCTTATGAGCTTGTCCTTTTCATTCCGTGTCTCCTCGAATACCTTTTTCCTGACAACATCGATATTTGAGATGCCGTTTATGGTTTCATAGTTGGGAGTGAATCCCTCGTATTTTTTCATATTCTTTACCATGAGAGCTTCCTGCTCTGTAGGCTGTTCCCTTGTGATAAAGCGTTTTGCTGCCGTGTACGCAAGAGATGAAACACATATCGGCGGAAGCGAAGCCCTGAGCTGTTCAATAAGTCCGGAATTGAATTCATTTACCGTAACATCATCAAGATTAGACTTCGCCTGAGCGTGGATATTTTTGAGCGTTCCTATATACGCCTGCTTGAATGTAGGCTTTCTCCTCATAGGGAACTGTGAAATGGCAGAATCGAATTTGCTTCCTATGAGAACGGCTTTCCTGATACCGTCATTAGGCAGAGATGATACGATGAATGCCATATCTTCCGCACCGAGGAACTGTCCGCAGTAGCTCATGAGGAATACCGCATCACATTCGATAAGGAAATTCTGTGTAGTCCTGTTGCGTGAAAGGATAGGATCGTTAAGGCCGGGAGTATCGACTATCTCCACGCCTTTGAGCATATCGTTGTCTATGTATATTTCCGTATATTTGACAAGCGGAGTATAGATGCCGCCTGCTCCGACGAATTTGTCAAGTGTCCTGAGATATTCGTTCCTGTCGCTGCCGGCGGAATCAAGAGTATAGTCTCTGCCGAGGCATTTATCCACATCGACACCGCTTCTTTCTACCATCATGGTAAGCTCTTTGCAGGCACGGTATTCCATAGCGATCTGGTCACGGTTCGCTCTCTCGTACTCTTTATAGGACATTTTCTGAGAGACATTCATGCTGAGAGCAGCTCCGGGTGAGTTCCTGAGTGCTTCAAGGCTGAGGAACTGGCTCTCATATTCATGGTATTTTTCCTTCATCTCGCTGTCATATTTATCCGAGCGGGAAATAACGGCATTCCAGTCTTCTTTTGTATAGAAGACTATCTTCGCCATAGGCTTTTCGCTGTATCTTATCTTTGTAAGAGCCGCTGTCATAGGCGTAGGAGCTTTAGGGAGTATATCCTCCCCGTCAAAAATCAGTGCATTGAGGAATGAAGATTTTCCGGCTTTGACCTCACCGACGATGCCGAGGCGGAGATCTCTTCCCTCTTCTTTTATCGAATCGAGTTTCTCTTCAAGCTCTGCGGCAGATGTCTGGAAAGCTATGATCTTATCATCATTTATCAGAGACTTTCCGTCATCGAGCTGAAGACTTATCTTTTTCAGTAAATCTGTGATCTTTTCCATATATCATTCTCCGGTCACGATCATATAAGTTTATTGATACACTCGATAAGAGCTGCGATATCTTTGTCAACATCTTCTTTTCTGCTCGCTGATGCAGATTCGGCATTTTCTTTTGCAGCCCTGATATTTTCGAGCGATTCCATTTCATTGTCGATAAGAGCATGGAGCTGAACTTCCGTTTCGTTCACCATGTCGTCCTTCATCTTCATAACAGAGGCTTCTACTTCCGGTTCGAGCTTGTTGATGATAGCCGGGATTATCTCCTGTGTCACCTTGTCCTTCATCGCATTCTTCTGATTTACAGAACCGATAAGTTTAAGCAGGTCAGGCAAGAAGATTACCACTATTTCGAGCCACGGTGCGATATATCCTGTCAGGACGGCAAGAGAAGTCGTGACTGTCTTGTATACTTTGTCATAATTCTCGTTGTTCTTCGTGAGTATGCTGAGTTTGTTATTTATCTCAACTATCCTCTGGAGAGCATTTCCGGCAGCATTTTCGCTGCCCTTGCTGAATTCGCCTTCGCCTATACTTATAGAACCTATGAATTCATCGAAGCTCTCCTCAACGTATTCCTTTGTAGCTGACATGAGAACAGGACGGATTATGTTATTTACTGTCATGGTGAAATTCTTCTCGCCTGTTCTGAGGCTTGCAACGAGAGCATCAGCATTCTGGTGGAGAACATTTGAAACGTCGCCCATGATAGCCGGAACTACTCTTCCGCTGAACTCGCTGTCAAGACGTGCCTTTTTCCTGCTGAGTTCTTCCGTAAGGGAGGCTTTTGCTTCTTCGTGAGCCCTGATCTGTTCATCGTATTCGGAAACATCGAGTTCAAGGCTGTCTCTGTAAGTTTCAAGTGCATCATAGCAGCTATAGCCTGTCTCATAGACTTTTCTGTTGAACATCGAGCAGAATACTTCGTCACGGTCGATCTTTCCTATAAGGGAAGTGATCTTCTCCTGGACCTTTTCATCGAATTTAGACGTAGCAGTTACCGGGACTTCCTTTCCGAAGAGAAGGGCGGCTGTATTGAGGATATTCTTCTTTACTGTCTCTGCATCTTCTTCTGTACGCAGATCGCACTTTGATACAGCGATAGTGATATTATTGTCGTAATTCTTTATCTCGTTGATGAAATCGCCTATATTTTTCTTGATAGAACCTTCCTCGCAGTCTATGACGAGTATATAGGCATTGCCTGTGCCGGCGTAGCGGAAAATAGCTTTATTGTGGTTCTCTATGCCTGAATTGAAGCCGGGCATATCAACGATAGTGCATTCTCCGAGTTCTTTCAGCGGAGCGGAATCTATATGCCATACAAGGTAATCATATCCTTCTGTATCGAGATCCATTGCATCGTCTATCGTGAGGCGGCGTACCATATCGCCTGCAACTGCTTCGACGTATTCTTCCTCGCTGTATACTATCTCACTGGGGATAGCTGTTTCTGGTCTCTGGCCTTCTTCGAGGAGTTCCGTACCTATAAAAGCATTTACGAGGGCACTTTTACCGGCACTGAATCCGCCGACGAACAAAAACTTCATGCGGAAATCGTTCATTTCTTTTTTCAGTGTTTCTGTTTTCTGAGAGAGAGTTCTGAGTTCATATTTTTCTGTAAGACCGCCTATAAGTTTTACAGCTTCCATTGTTTCAGCTTTCATAATGATTCCTCCATTATCATGACTATAGATATTGTATCTTCTATTATACCAATAATCCGGCAATATGTCAACAAATAAACTCAATTTACAGCAAAAAAACCTGTTTTTTTATAAATTATGACAAAAGCCTGCCAACCGCTCATACGGCTCGCAGGCTCGGAGCTGTTCCCGGCAATGCTCAGAAAACAGCCTTCTTTATCATTTTAAGTTCATCTGCCGATATGCAGTTCGGGAAAGTTCCGTCATCCATTATGGAGAGTATCTCGTCTATCTCCGCCCAGCAGACCTCGGAAACTTCCGAGAGCTGGAGAACGAGCTGATCTTCATATATAGGCTCACGGCAAAGATATACCGCACTCAGTTCGTTGTCGCAGATGTCATCATACTTCGTATGGTTCTTGCGGAAGCCTATGAATTCGAGCTTCATTCTGGGGATATCAAGACCAAGTTCCTCCTTGATCTCTCTTACAGCCGTCTTTCCGAACTCTCCGCTCTGGGTGACGTGTCCGGCAGCCGAAACATCATAGCAGTCGGGGTAGATCGCCTTTTCATGCGAACGCTTCTGGAGAAGGACATATATGCCCATATCCTTCCTCTTTATCATCCACACATGAACTGTCGGATGCAGGTCGCCGTCCCTGTGAACGAGCGTCCTCGGCTTGCTCCTTGAAGTTATCCTGTCGTTCTCATCGATAATATTCACAAATTCGTCAGTAAAGAACTCTACACTTATACTGCTGCTGCACTCGGCTGCATTTATAAAAACTGCCCGTATGCTGTCGATAAGTTCGTTCGGGATATCTTCGTCAGAAATATATATCCTGAATTGCATTTTATCAGAGATACCCATAAGAACGTCTGTCAATTCGTCATTGCAGCCGATCTTCTCAACTCCGAGTTTTTCGGATACCTCTGCCCAGATTTCGTTATTATCCGAGAGCCTGTTAAGAAAAATTTCAGCGATGTCCATCATTTCCTCCATGCACACGCCGGTGCTGCCGTCATTTTCCGGAGAACGGTCCGTAATATAGCGTTGTAATTATATACCTATTCCGCAAAAAAGTCAAGGGGGTGGAGCAATATATTAATATTTTAAAATAATCCTGCCATATCAAAATCAGGCACATACTCCTCTGACGCAGAACGGCGTTCCTGTGAAAATCCCTCGATTCCAAGCTCCTCAGCACGACGCAGGACAGAATTATATTCCATTTTTGTTATGCGTCGTGAAAGCTCCGGATATTTTTCACGCACGAACTCAAACGGCGTATACTGTCCCATGATGCTCACAAGAGCTTTCTCACGGGGAATATTCTCTGCTATCCACCCGATTATCTTCATAGAATCATGTCTCTGCCCCGGAAGCACCAGATGACGTATCACCGTACCGGAGATAAGTCCGCCTTCACTGTTGTACTCAAGTTCTCCGGCCTGCTCCGTCATTGCTTTCACCGCCTGAGAAGCATATTCAAAATAATCAGCCGCATAGGAATACCTCGCAGAGACTTCCGGCGAGAAATATTTTATATCCGGCATATAGATATCGATATAGCCTTTGAGCATATCTATCGTTTCGGCAAGTTCATAGCCGCCTGTATTGTAAATTACCGGTATGCCAAGCTTATGCTTTACCATATCAAGAGCTTTTATTATATCAGGCACAAAATGTGTCGGCGTTACAAGCTCTATATTGTCAGCTCCCTTGTCTCTCAGTGAAAGGAACACATCTGCAAGCTGACGTGGAGTCAGCATTTTCCCTTTCAGGAGGTTGCTTATCTCGTTGTTCTGGCAGTAACAGCAATGCAGCGAACAGCCTGAAAAGAATACCGTCCCTGCTCCGTTCCTGTAGGAGATACACGGTTCTTCCCATTGGTGGAGATAAGCTTTTGCAGCTATGACAGCCGCTCCCGTCCCGCAGAAGCCTGTTCCTGAATACCGGTCAGCACGGCATCTTCTCGGACAGAGCGTGCATGAGGAATAAATATCTTCCATAAAAGCACCTCCGTCACATATTCTCTATGCGTTCACGGAGTTCACGCATCGCATTGTCGTACTGGCGGCGGAATCCTGCTGCCGATATCCTCATCGCACCGTTTCCGAGAATGATGACCTGTTCAAGTCCGTCAGACGTTGCCACACTGACACGATGTTTCTTTGAAAGGTCATGGCTGACACGTTCGATGTATGAATCTGCCGTTTCAGCTTCCTTGGTGTAGACGACTTTAACTCCGCTGTGATCTTCTATCTCACGGTGTTTTCCGCTGACTTTGTAAGCGTCGAATACTATCATAAGCTCACAGCCGGTATAGCCTTTGTAGCTGCACATCATATTGATAAGCTCCGCCCTTGCTGCATCAAGGTTTTCAGTCGATATCTTCCGCAGGTCGTCCCATGCGAATATTATGTTATATCCGTCAACGAGCAGATAATCCGGGCCTGTATATTCGGGAAGACGGACTTTGTTGTCGGTAAGGCTGACGGCTTTCGTTTTCTTGAATGCTCTTCTCGGATCACGTTCAACTTTTCCGTAAGTCCGCTCGAAGATAGCCATGAGTTCCTCTTCGGAAGCATCTGTTCTGTATGAACGAGGTTTTTCAGCAGCCGGAGGATCTTCTTCATCATGTTCCGGAGAAAGGCATGACGGAAGGTGCATATGCTCCGGAACTTCGTTCCACTTGACAAGATATCCTGCTCCGTGAGAACAGAATACAGAATCCGCACTGTTCTCGACATCGGCTTCGCAGTTGTAGCCTATCGACTCAATGACTTTCTCCGGATCGTGACATTCACGGAAACCGCCTGCCGTACAGATGAGTTTTCCTTTTCCACGGGTGTAGGCGATGACTTCCGACTGATAGCTGCACATCTCTGAAACAGGACAGCTTCCTGTGATGACGGGCATTTCGCCTATGCTTTCCGGTGCATTGAATTCGGCTGACATATGCTGCAAGTCCGCAATAGCACGTCCCGTATGCTCCTGCGGTATCTCAAGCTCGTAATCATAGAAAGGCTCAAGGAGTACGCTCTCGGCATTCATAAGTCCCTGACGGACTGCACGGTATGTCGCCTGACGGAAATCTCCGCCCTCTGTATGTTTGAGGTGTGCTTTTCCGGCGGCAAGAGTTATCTTCATATCAGTGAGCGGAGATCCGGTGAGTACGCCTATATGCTGTTTCTCCGCAAGATGAGTCAGTATGAGCCGCTGCCAGTTCTTATCAAGGTCATCTTCACGGACAGATGTGTCAAAAACAAGTCCGCTGCCACGTTCAAGCGGTTCAAGTATAAGATGAACTTCTGCATAATGCCGGAGCGGTTCGTAGTGTCCGACTCCCTCCACAGGTGCGGCTATTGTCTCCTTATACGCAACAGCTCCCGTTCCGAATGATACTTCATAGCCGAATCTCGTTTTTATGCGTTCTGTGAGGACTTCAAGCTGGATAGCTCCCATAAGCTGCAAATGTATCTCCCTAAGCTGCTCATTCCATATGATATGGAGCTGGGGATCTTCGTCCTCAAGGCGACGCATATCTTTAAGCACATCAAAAGCGTTCACTTCCGGCGGAAGTCCCACCTGATATGTCAGCACCGGTTCAAGGACTGCTCTGCCGGAATTTCTTATGCTTCCTATGCCTTGTCCGGGATAAGTTCCGGCAAGACCTGTCACAGCCGCAACATCACCTGCTCCGGCTGTCTCGGCAGAGCGGAAGCGGTCGCCTGTATAAAAACGTATCGAGCTTATCTTTCCGGTGACTTCCTCGCCGGAAGCGTCGGTGTATTTCAGTTCATCACGCATACGGAGCGTTCCGCCGAGTATTTTCAGATGTGTAAGACGGCTGCCTTTCTGGTCGTATGTTATCTTGTATACTTTTGCCCCGAACATCTCCTGATAATCACGCTCTTTTGTAAAACGGCACAGCACATCTATGAACTCATCAACGCCTTTCATTTTAAGTGCCGAACCGAAACAGCACGGAAATATCTGCCTGCGTGCGATACAGTCAGCGATCTCTCCGTCAGATATCTCTCCGTCAGAAAGATACTTTTCCATAAGTTCGTCGCTGCACAGTGCGGCTTCTTCGGAAATAGCCGATATATCAGTAAAGTCAGTACAATTCGGTGAAAGATGCTTCTTTATATTGTCGAGAACGGCTTCACGGTCAGCTCCGGTGAGATCCATTTTATTCACGAAGATGAATACCGGTATGCTGTACTTCCGCAGGAGCTTCCAGAGCGTGGAAGTGTGGCTCTGCACGCCGTCTGTTGCACTTATGACAAGGACGGCATAGTCAAGCACACGCATCGTCCGCTCTGTCTCTGCTGCAAAATCGGCATGGCCGGGAGTATCGAGAAGATAAACGTGTGTATCTCCCGATGTGAATTCTGCCTGATGCGAAAATATGGTTATGCCCCTGCTGCGTTCTATCGTATCAGTATCAAGAGCGGAACTTCCGTCATCGACACGTCCGGCTTTTCTGACTGCACCTGTCCGGAAAAGTACGGCTTCCGAGAGTGTGGTCTTTCCGGAATCGACGTGTGCGGTTATACCTACAGTTATCTTTTTCATGGCTGCTCCGTTCATCTTATATTTTTATAGTAAAACACTGCAAGCTGAGTCCTGTCACGAAGGCTGAGCTTTTCGAGTATCGTACTGATATAGTTCCTCACTGTTCCCTCACTGAGATAGAGCTGTGCGGAAATCTCCTTGTTGCTGAGGCCCTGTGCAACGAGTTCGATGATCTCCTGCTCACGTTCGGATATATCAGCTCCGTCATAGCTGAATCCATTCCTGCTGTACATTATATCGGGAAGTCTGCCCATGATCTTCTCTCCGTAGACGGTCTGACCGTTCATCACCGCCTGAAGTGCCGGGATTATCCCCTGAAAATCCTGTTTCAGTATATATCCCTTAGCTCCTGTACGGACAGCTTTCAGAATATATTCATCATCTGCGAAAGTCGTGAGGTAGAGTATCTTTGCATCGGGATGCTTTTTCAGTATCATCTCGCCTGCTTCAAGGCCTGTCATTCCCTGCATACGTATATCCATAAGGAGGATATCCGGCAGGTATTTATCATACATCTCAACAGCTTCCTCTCCGCTGTGACATTCAGCGATGACCTCAGCGTCCTTATCGGCACTTATTATTGTTTTAAGGGACATTGCGACTATCCTGTCGTCATCTGTTACTATTATCTTCATCAGGGATCTCCTTTCTGACTGTTACGAATATCCTGAAACCTTTCTCGGTGCTGTCTATCTTCAGGATACCGCCGAGCGACTGAACACGGCTTTTTATATTTTCCAGTCCTATGCCGGACGACATGATCTCACCGCATTTTCCGTTATCTCTCAGGATGAGCTGATAAAACGCCGGATAATCGTTGAGTGTAAGCCACACCTTGTCTGCATTGCTGTGGCGGAGTATATTCGACACGCCCTCCTTGACAATACCGATAAAAGATATCTTGACTTTATTCGGGATATCGTTACCAAAGTTGAGTTCTTCGGTCACATCGATGTCTTTTTCCCTGAGAGGTGCTGCTGCGGCTTTCAGAGCCTCACGCAGATCGATAGATTCATCGTGAAGATCGTGGACGCTCCTGCGGATATCAGTCATGGCGGTATTGAGAGTCTCATTCAGGCTGGAGAGTGACTCCTTTATATTTTCATCAGTACATATCACCTGTAAAGCTGCTGTCTGGAGTATCGACCTCGAAAGCATATGGCCGACATTGTCGTGTATCTCACGGGCGATGCGGTTTCGCTCCATAAGCTTTGCAAGGTGTATCTGATGATCCTGTTCGAGCATTATCCGCTCGTTTTTCTCTTTCATATGGATATTCAGCTCGGCTGATGAATCTCTCATTATCCTGAATTTATCCTCCAGTTCAAGAAGAGAGGAAGTTCTGAGTGCAAGTATCACAGCTAAAACTGATATGACTGCATTCATCGTTGATGTATCATCAAACCGGCTGAGTGTATTGCCGATGCACAGAACAGCCGATGCTGCCGATGCTGTATAGACTTTCTCACTGACCGATTCGTAAAAGATCAGCGGAAGGAAGCACATGAACGGATCAAAAAATATGCACGGCACAAGATACAGATATTTCAGCCTGCTGAATATTTTTCCCCCTGAGAATGTACATATTATAACAGCCATCAGAAATGCCGTCACAATGACAAGACTTTCCTTCTCCCCGAACGACATCATTATTCCGGCTGCTATTATCATCAGTTTATCAATTGCTTTTTTCATATAAGGCCTTCCGGTTAAACATAGTTATCGTATTATTAATTTTACCACAATCATGATAATTTGTCCATAGGTCATATCAAAAAGAACTCCGTGAACACAAAGCGAGTACCGCCTTCATATCCACGGAGCGAATTTCCTATATATCACCACTGACTCATAGAAGCGACAAGATCGACTTCTTCGCCGTTCTTGTCAGTTCCCTTTCCTGTGAATCGGTCGATCCTGTACGTATCGAGGTAATTCTCGTCCCCGACTTCACCGGGTTCAGGGGCTTCAAACAATTCAAGGATTATCATGTCATCTTCTCCTACATAAGCCCTGATGCTCTGACATTCCCTGCCGTCTGTGGAATTGTAGAAACTTTCAGCAAGATCAGAAAGTTCTGAATTGCTGAAAAAATGTATGTCATCAAGCTTCTGGTCGCTGAAATACCGCCACAGAGTTGAACTGCCGTCGGAATACACTACCTCTGCCGTATCAGCATTGATATAATTCGGCGTTCCGGAAAAGCCTGCTTTTTCATCACCGTACATAGGGGCAACGACCTCGACTGTTGCCTCTGTATCTGTGAACGTGTATGTGACTTCTTCTCTGTCGCCTGTACTCTGGACCGCCATCGTTCCTGTTCCGTCAGCATTTACCTCATAGAAAAACTGCTGACGAAGATTTATACCGTCAATGTAAAAATCGCTTGTTGCCAGCCAGAGTCCGGGAGCTATCGTATGGACATCTTCATAGCTGCCGTTTACGCCCTGACCTTTTTCTTCGGAAGTTGTTTCTGTTTCAGTTTCTTCCTGAACTGTTTCTGTAGTTTCCGGAAGAGAAGCTGTCCCTGCTTCTGTCGTATCAGCAGCAGTCTCCTCTGTCCGTGTTGATGTCTGCTGTTCTTCTGCCGAAGAAGAGAGCAATGCTTCGCTGCCCTCATCATCATGTCCGCACGAGGTCAGGCAGACAGCAGTAAGCACAGCGGCAGCAGCGGATAATAACCTGAATTTTTTCATATTATGATCTCCTTTATCTTTATCATATACGGTCTTTAGATCTTATCAGAGCTGTCGTGCAGCCGGAATCCGCACTTGCATAAAAAGTGCATAAGTTCACCTCTTTTAAAAGTACTGATACTATTATACAGCCGAAACGTGCCATTGTCAACAAAAAACCGCAGAATCCCCTGTAAACGAGGATCTGCGGTGTAAGATCAGATCAATAGCGGTTTTTATGAGAATAAATGCGAACTTTAATTCTTGAAGATGTTCTTCAGGAAATTGTACAGATGAGGTCTTACGGTATTGCCGCCGTGGTCGCCGTTTTCGATGACCTGCCACAGATGCTCGACTCCGTTGGCGGTGAGCATATTATGGTAGCTCAACGGATATTCTCCGACTGTTCCGTCAAACCTTGCTGCTGAGATGAGGAAGAGTTCAGGGAGCGGATTTCCGTCCTTGAATTTAACTTCGCTCTCCTGGAGACAGCCTACGTGTGTTGCGAAGTTATCAACTGTTGCAACTATTCCGGGAGCTGCACAAGCTGAACCTATATACCCGAAAAGGTCAGACCTCATCAGTCCGATATAGAGAGCTTCTCTGCCTCCCATTGAAAAACCTGTTATTGCTGTGTTCTCTCTGCCCTTCTTTACAGAGTAGTTCGATTCGATGAACGGCATAAGGCTGTCTGCGATATCATAGAGGAAATTATCATATGCTTCCATATTGTCAGGCGAGAATCCGTCACAGCCGTTTTTCGTCTTGCTGGTAAACATCGACGGGAAGACTATTATCATCTGCTCGGCCTCGCCCTTTGCAGCGAGATTTCCGGCAATAGCCTGAACAGCCATGCTCTGGTCGAGCATAGAGTTCTCATTGCCGAATATACCGTGCAGTATATAAAGTACCGGATACTGCTTCGTGCCGTCATATCCTGCCGGGAGCAGGACATTCACACTCTTTGTCTTGCCTGCAAATTCAGAATAGTAAGTCTTTGATTCCACTCTGCCGTAATCGACATTTCCCTGCTTAGAAGTGACATCAGCCGGAACATCAGCAGTAAGAGTGCTGCGTACCTTGTCCATGTAGCCTCCTGTGGGATCGTCATTATTTGGTTCATCATTATTGCCGCCGCTGCTCTTCGTGAAGGAAGTTCTCTTTCCCTGAACGAATTCACATATCTGCACGAGATCGGCAACGTTGTACTGTCCGTCCTCATTCACGTCAGCCGCTTTGAAAACGTTCTGATCGGAAAAGGCAACTCCCTGAAAAACGTCTATCGATGCCTTTCTTGCGAGGATCGTGTCAAATACATCTACACTTCCGTCACTGTTGAGATCGCCGAGGACTACTGCCGCAGGCTGTTCCTGAAACGGGAAAGGATCGTTTCCCCACGGGTTCCAGCCGCCCGGAAATCCCATTGCATCAGATGTCATACAGTTGCTGTTAGACAGTGCTATCAGAGGACAGCACAATGCCGCTGCGAGAATAGCTACAGGTTTCTTCAGATCCATATTTTTCACCCTCCATAAATCTGTGTTACATTATAATATGTTTACTATAAAACCTATGCAGCTTCTCCAATCATAATATCCACTATTTAAATTATATAAATATTTGTGCAGAATGTCAGTGAATAAAATGCAGATTCAGTGGATTTTTTGCATACGAATCTTTTCTCCTGTATAAAACGAAACAGCCGTATCATTTGATACGGCTGCTTCGTTTCTGATTTGTCCCTTACAATGACATTTCGGAATGCTACAGCGGCCACTGCTATTGTGCAGATGCAGCGAACTGCTGTATTGTTACCCGGAGAGGGTGATACTCAGCACCATATCTCTACGATGCCGGGATCATAAAAACTGAGAGGTTTTTATTACAAATATATTATACAATACATATTGTTCAATTTCAACTCATAAAATGTATTTTGAGTGGATAAAATGCAGAAAAAATCTAATTAATAACACGAAAATAATTTGTTTTATCAGATTACCATATTTTTCGAGGAGATTTTCCCATGTAACTGCGGTCGATTATTATTTTACTTTCAGTAAGGCATTTTGTGAATTTGTTTTAGCTAATTCACACCTCATAATTTCACAAAGTGCATTTTCTGAAAAAAACGTGGACAAAATACTATTTTTTTATTGACTAACAACAAATTTTGGTTTATACTATGGATAAGGGATATTAACAATTAAAGGGGGAATGGTAATGAACGATCGCAGGCCGATCATAGGTATCATTACTGCCGTCGCCAATAACTACGATCAGAAACAAGTTATCTGCGGTGTTGCTGAATCAGCTATGGCTGCCGGATATGATACTGCCGTTTTTTCAAATGTTTATAATTACCTGTATGATGATAATAACCTCGACAGCGAGAGACATATATTCGACCTTGCCATGTCCGATCAGTTGAAAGGACTTATCATAATGGCTGAATCTTTCGTTAATATCGGTCAGAGAAAATATGCTGCTGATCTCGTGAAGAAACTCTCTGTCCCCGTCGTCATTGCAGGCTGTATCACTGAAGAATTCGAGGATCAGGACTATATCAGCGTAAATTCAAGTGACCGTTATGATATGAAAGTCCTCACTTCTCATCTCATCGAAAAGCACGGATACACCAACATCGATATGCTCGCCGGATTTGAGGACAACGAGATCTCACAGGAACGTGTAAAAGGCTATCTCGACGCTCTCGAAGCTCACGGAATCGAGCCTGATATGAACAAAGTGCATTACGGTGATTTCTGGCTGACTTCCGGACGTGAAACTGCCGCCAAGTACATAAGCGGTATGTATCCCCTGCCGGAAGCTATCGTGTGTGCCAATGACTGCATGGCTTACACGCTTATAGATTCGCTCGCTGATGTCGATATCAAAATACCGGAAAAAGTCGCTGTTGTCGGGTACGAATATTCCGACAGAAGACTTATGTATGCTCCGCTGCTGACTACTTTCAAGCGTAACAGGCGTGGCATAGGTAATCTCTCGTTCCAGCAGCTACAGTGCCTTATTGAAGGGAAACCTCTGAAAGAATACGAACCGCCTGCCGGCAAACTCATTCTCGGAGATTCATGCCCATGCGGACATGACGAGAAGTTCCACCGGTACGAGATAAAGAAAACTGCCGAAATGAAAGATTATGAACACTGGAATCTTTACAGCACTATGGAGCAGAGACTCACTAACAGCCGCAGTCTCGAAGAATTCATCGGCATAATCGGAGATCATCAATGGCTCATACGATATGTCCAGAATGTTTTTCTGTGCCTTTACTCAAACTGGTATGATGTGAGTCAGGAGACTTCCGAAACGATGTCGTGCAGAACTATACTTCCGTGGCTCGATACATCGCCGTTTGAGATAAACCGTTTCGATCTCGAAACACTTTTCAGCAGCAGCAATACACCGTCGGTGTACTATTTCACGCCGATGTTCGTCAGCGAACGCAAACTCGGTCATATCGTACTTAAATATGACACTCCCGACGGATATGATGACGTTTTCCGCCATTGGCTCAAATCTGTCACGAACGGTCTGGAATTCCTCAGAATGAAAAATGATATCCAGTACCTCACAAGCTGCCAGAATCTTTCAGAATACCGTGATACGCTCACCGGTATGTACAATTATAAAGGCATCGAAAGAGTGTATTCCTCCAAGTCAGAAGATAACAGCAAGCTCTGCTTCATTCTTTTAAGGACGAGCCTTTCAGACGGTGCGATCATCGATTCTGCCGCAGAAAAACGGATCGAAGCTGTACTCGCTGCCGCTCATGCACTGGAACTTTTCTGCGGTACTCACGATGCAGCCGCTCATATCTCAGAAAATGAATTCGCCTGCCTCGTCCGCAGCGATGCCGATCCGGAGATCCTTTCCGGTACGCTCGAAGCAATGCTTATACGCCAGAAAAAGTATATCGATGTGTTCGGTGTCGATTCTTTTGTATGCTCTGCTGTGAGATGCGACGGCGAGCCGTTCAGCAATCTTGTGAAGAAATGCACCGACTCAAACGACGAAAAAGTCGCCGTTATCAGCGAACGCCGCACAAGTCTCCATTACAGCGATATGGCTGATATCAGGACATATATCTACACTTACCCGGAAAAGACTTTCGATCAGGACGACCTCGGAAAGATAAAGTCAGGCAATCTCAACAGCTTCCGTTCTATTTACAAGAAATGCTTCGGTATAAGTTTTCATCAGGACTGCATCGCTGCAAGGATACAGAAAGCCAAATACTACCTTTCCACGACGACGCTCAATATGACCGACGTTTCCGAAAAATGCGGATATATCGACAACAAGTATTTTCTCAGGCAGTTCACGGCAAATATGGGCATAACCGCACTGAAATATCGAAATCTCCTGAAAGGATAATAATCTGATAACGATAAGAGCCGCAGCGTTTTTTGCTGCGGCTCTGTTTTTATGTGTGGTCATTTAAATTTTTTTATCTTGCCGAGAATATAGCTGTTTATGAGAACCGTATCTGAAATATCAGCTTTTCCGTCCTCGTTCACATCTGCGTTTGCGAGGAGTTTTCCGTCAAGCTTTGTAATTCCGGCAGCAAGCTGCTTGGAGAGGATCAGATCAAATACGTCGATGATGCCGTCTCCGCTGAGATCACCGGGAACATCGGCTTTTACTGACTGTTTCTCTGTTACGAGAACCGAATAGTTCACTACATTGAGCGAATATCCGTTTCCGCCGAGGACAGCTTTTTCGCCCTCCGGTACTGTCTTTCTGTACAGATCAAAAGTAACGCCATTTGATGAAACAGCCGTGAGTCCGGTTTTCTCAAGATCTGACATCCACGCAGGAGTTTCCGGCATACGGCTGTCAAGAGCTATATAAATATCTATATCTTCCGATGCTG
>ODAI012743076.1_pt1 | contig 17010 bp, 21 predicted proteins | sample 1539321 | NCBI WGS metagenome assembly ODAI01 (sample SAMN02144231, study PRJEB22623) | gut metagenome | biome: sheep rumen | host: Ovis aries | place: New Zealand | reverse complement strand
TTGGAGTAGATTTGGGTGCAAGACCGCAGGGGCATAGCGAGCTATGGCCCAAGGGATTAAGCCCAAAGATGCCCAAAAGCAACAAAAACAATGGAAGATAATCATCTCAGATTTAGTAATTATTAGAACATACCTAAAGAAAAATAACACTAAAAAACGATATAAGTTATGGGCAACTCAAAACGTACAATTCTTATTCTCATTGAGTCTTTGGATAACGGAGACGCAGCAAAAGCCCTCTCGACCTTAGTGCAGTATATTGACAAAACCACCTATGATGTGACGGTTTGTTCTATCAATGCGGGAGGGCAATATGAGTCAATCATTAAAGAAAATGTCAATTACAAGACAATTTTGACAGCTGACAGCGGCATGAAGCGCAAAATGGTGTATCGGACTCTGCCCATGTCGATGGTATATAAGTTTTATGTGCCCCAAGGCAGCGATGTGGAAATTGTCTATTCCGAAGGCTTTGCCACAAAATTGTTGAGTGCATCCTCCAACAAGAAGGCCAAGAAATATGCTTGGGTGCATACCGATTTGAACAAGAATCACTGGACGCGTGAAGTCTTCTCTGATAATAAGGAAGAGACCGAAGTTTATAATCGCTTTGACAAAGTTATCGGAGTGACCAATTTGATTTGCGAAGCATTTAAAAAGGAATTTCCGAATGTGAAGCAGCCCGTTGAGACCATTTACGATCCCATCGATTCCCTTTCTGTCCGCCTGAAATCGTTGAATGCCAGCAATGACACCGAAAAGCCTGTGAAATACAGGTTAGTTGCTCATGGCCGTCTGGAATCCCGCAATGAATACAGCCGTTTGTTCCGCATTGTCAAGCGTCTGATTGGCGAAGGCTATGACCTTGGTCTATGGGTGTTTGGCGATGGTTCCGAGCGCGGCATTCTTGACCATTATATACGTGAGAACAATTTACAGGATCGCATCAAGTTGTTTGGTGCGCATCCCAATCCCTATCGTTATACTGTTCAAGGCAACTTGTTCGTATGCTCATCTTTCAGTTCTTCCGTTATCAAAGCCTTAATTTTAGGCCTTCCTGTCATAGCGGCTGAGACTCCTGAACTGAAAGAACTGCTCAAGAATGGTGAATGCGGTTACATTGTGCCTAATAATGAAACAGCTCTTTACGAAGGCATCAAGAAGTTGCTGGATGACCCGCAATTGCTTGCCCAATATCGTCAGAAAGGTGAGGCCCGGGGTTGGGATTTCGATATCGAAGCTTTGATGGTTCCTTACGAAAATTTGTTGGGAGCATAGATGGTTTCAGTCATTATCCCTATATATAACTCAGATCAGTATATAGGACGTTGCCTTGACTCAGTGTTGAAGCAGACCTACAAAGACCTTGAGGTAATTTTAGTGGACGATGGCAGTGTGGATGATTCTGGGAAGATTTGTGATGATTATGCGGTGCGAGAATCCCGAGTAAAAGTATTTCACCAAAAAAATAGTGGAGCATCCATAGCAAGAAAGAATGGTATTGGTTATGCTAAGGGTGAATTGTTGACATTTGTGGATAGTGATGATATTGTGGAGAATGATTATATTGAGAGATTGTTTAATGCCATGCAAAAGTTTCGTGTGGAGATTGTTGCATGTGATCAAATTAAACATGTGGAAGGAACTGATGTGGTGGTGGAAAAAGATAAAGAATCCATTCTTTTGGATGAAAAAGAATTGCATGATAGATTTTTCAAATATCAATTTTGGGGTTTTTGGGGGAAAATTTATCATAAATCAGTTTTTAAGGATGTTTACTTCCCGTCTTACACTATCAACGAAGACTATGTCGTGATGGCTCAACTTTTTGATAGATACAAACAGATAGCTTACGTTCCGATGGGATTGTATCATTATATGATACATGGAGGTAGCCTTTCACATCAGAATTTGAGTCCAAGGATGTTTGATGAGTTTTATAACAAATTGTGGGTGGTGAATTTCTATAAAAGAGAAAATCCCCAATATGTGAAGCAAGCAGAGGCTCAATTAACGGAAACGTGTATTAAATTGATAGGTGCAATTAAAGATGAGGAATACAGAAATGTGAAAAGGGAAATGCGTCAATATCTCCGTAGTCAGATTTTTAACATTATATTCAACCCTTATTTGTTGTTAGCATTGAAAGTGATGGCTTTAAGAAGATGTGTGTAGAGGAATGAAAAAAAAGATTCTTTTCATAAATGGGCATCTAAATGCTGGTGGTGTAGAGCGTTCTTTGGTAGATGTATTGAGACATTTGGACTATGATAAATATGATGTTGATTTGTTGTTGTTGGAGGGATATGGGGATTACTTGCCAGAAATTCCACAGGAAGTCAATGTAATGATGTATCCATTGAATGATGCAGGAGGACCTTTATTGCCAACACTGTGGAAAAATCTTATTCATGGGCATTTCGTTCTTTTTTTCTTCAGATTATTGATGTCGTGGAGCCGAAAGTCTGGACAAAAGGTGATGAAATATGCGAGACTGTTGTTTAGGAATGGAAAAAAGAAATATGATGTTGTAGTTGGTTATCGTCCAGAAATGTCTACGTTCTTGGCGGCATACACCTTTCGAGCACAGAAGCGTGTTGCGTGGTGGCATCATGGGAAAATGAATATTTATGGTAAGCAATTAAATGAATTAGGATGTGCTTATGAAGAAATGAATGACATCATAGTAGTTTCTAAGTGTTGTGCTCAAATGTTAATAGATGTGTTCCCTTATGTAAGAAATAAAGTGAAGGTGATTCCGAATATGTTGTGTAGAGAGGAAATAAGAAAGAAAGCACGGGCGGAAAACATTCAGATGGCGACATCTGTGTTCAATATTGTTTCTGTGGGTCGTATGTCGCCAGAAAAAAATATGATGTTTTGTGTGGATGTGGCACAACTGATGGCAGCAAGGGGGCTTGCCTTCCATTGGTATTTGATAGGTGATGGTGATGATATGGAAAAGATTGCGAGAAAAATTAAGACAGAAGAACTTGAGAGCTTCTTCACTTTGACGGGTAGATTAACTAATCCTTATCCATATATCCAATCGGCCGATTTGTTGTTTCATCCTTCTTTAGTGGAATCACAAGGACTCACTATTCTTGAAGCAATGGCTTTAGGGACTCCTGTTGTTGTTGTTGAGTCTGCTGGCCCTAAAGAATTTGTGGAAAATGGTCGGAATGGTATACTGATTGCTCCTGATGTGGATGAGGCTGTAAGAGAGGTATCTTCACTTTATTATAATGAAGAGAAACGGAAAACGATTTTGACAAATGCCTCCCGAACAATACAAAAATTTGTTCCTGAAGAAATTATGGGAATCATGGCTAATATGTTGACAAAACATGGCAAATAGTCGTTTGGCATATATTGATCACGCAAAAGGTCTGGCAATTTTATTGATGGTTTTTGCCCATACGGCACCTGAAGAGCATATTTCTACGTGGATATTTGCATTCCATATGCCATTATTCTTTATCGTTTCAGGATTTCTTATGAAACGAAAATTGTCTCAGAAGATTTTTACTCTCCCAGACATCTGGCCTTTTATTAAAAAAAGGTCTTTTCAATTAGGATTGCCTTATTTTATCTTTTCGTTATTATTGGCGATTTTCTATAGTAGTTTGTGTGTTTTTGCTGGTACGGATTGTGATTTCCCTCATTATATGTTTCAGATATTAACATTACAAGGAATAGATTCATTATGGTTTATTCCATGTTTCTTTGTTGCAGAGTTGATGATGAGGCTTACATTATATACAAGATCATGGATTCATATCTTTGGATGCGTTACAATCACTGGAATATGTTTGTATTTCTTATATATGTGTGATATCCCTTCTGAATGGGGAATACGATTATGCATTAAATTTTTGGTGTGCTATTCATTTGTGTATATTGGATACGTATTAGCGTCATACAGATTATTTCAACGATTTAAGAAAAGTTGGGCATTGTTTTTGTTGATACTTTGTTCTTTGGGGGCTCTTTATAATGGATTTTCAGCTATCGGTTCTTTGCAATTAAATAACCCTTTTCTCTTCTATATAAATGCAACATGTATGACATTAGCTTTTTTTTCTTTATTGGACATCCATATGCGAACCGAGGTTGATGTGTTATCTTTTTGGGGTCAGAATACTATCGTTATTCTTTGTACAAATAATCTGATTATTGAACTGATTAGATTAATCGACCATAAAATAGCAAATGATTCTTTGTTATCGTTAGGACTTTTAGGTTGCCTGGTGTTTACAATGCTAATAATAGCTATAGAGATACCTCTGATAAAGAGTGTAATGAATACGAAACTATCTATCTTGTTTGGTAAGAAACAATATTCATGAATATCTGTCAATCACTACAAGCGCATTTCCGTAATTTCAAGATTGCTCATTTCGACCATTTTGAGGGAAGTTCTCTCAAAGCATTGAAAAACATCCATCCTGGGAAACGGTGTTTTATTATAGGTAATGGACCAAGTCTTCGTGCAGCAGATTTGACAAAAATACAGGAACGAGGCGATATTTCTTTTGCTTTCAACCGTATTTTTCATATTTTCCCAGATACTCCGTGGCGACCGACCTATTATATTTCACAAGATGAGAAGATGTTGAAGGGGTGTGTGGATGAAGTCAATGCTATTCAAGCCAAGATGAAATTTGTCCCGATAGAGATGAATTGGTATTATGGAATCCATTTGGAGGGAGTGACTCCTTTCCATATCGTTACCAGGCATGAGGATGAGCCGATAGACTTTAGCGAAAATGTGCCAAGATATGTGGCAAATTCTCTGACTGTGGTGTATACTGCAATTCAGTTCGCTGTCTATATGGGAATAAAGGAAATCTATCTGATAGGTGTTGACCACCATTTCCATGTGTCCATGAATGACAAAGGGGAAATCGTTGTTGACCCCACGGCGAAGGATTACTTCAGTGAGGCGTACAATCAAGACAAGGAAAACCTTTATATCCCCAATACCGATCGTAGCACCTTGACGTTCGTTGCTGCTCGCAAGTATGCTGATGCTCACGGTATCAAGATTTACAACGCAACTCGGGGAGGTAAACTGGAAGTTTTTGAACGAGTAGGTTTTGAATCTTTATTCTGTCAATAGAAAGTGAGTTTTTTATTTGAATTAGGAATGATATGGAAACAATATTGCCACAAGCTCCAGGGAAAAGAATAGAATATATTGATGCCTTACGTGGTTTTACGATGATTCTTGTGGTATTGTGTCATGTTGCATATTCTTGTCTGGGTATCGATGAAAACACTCTGTCATTTCATCGGTATCTTGTTCCTTTTCTATATAATTGATGAGCATTCGTAGGATGACAAAAGGATTTGTTACATTAGCTGTTGGTGATGAGAAATATTATCGGTTAGCAGCAAACTTGCTGCAGTCTTACAGATACCATTCAAATAATCCCCAACCATTTGCTATCATTGCCGACAGAGAAAACTCATATACAGCATTGTTTGATAAAGTGGTGATAATCTCCAATCCGTATAAATCTTATATGGATAAGATTGAAATGCTGGTTCATCCCGCTTTTGATTATAATATTTTTATAGATGCGGATTGTTTGGTGTATCGTGATATTAATACTTTATTAGATGTGGCTTTTGATGGAGTAACGTTATATGGCTCCACATTCTCATTGTCAGAAAATGAAAAAGGATGGTTTCAAAAGGACAATCTTTGTGAATATGAGCATCGTGTTGATTGTATTTTGAATACACATGGCGGTATTATGTTCTATAGGAGAGATGATGTTACGAAGCAAATATATGATGATTGTAAGAATATCGTATCTCATTATTCGGATTTTCATTTTGCGATGTTTGAAAAACCTGCTGATGAACCAATTATAGCCCTTGCAATGGCAGCTAATGGGTGTAAACCAATTGAAAGAACGGAACATTATGATGTGTATGGTTTTTATCCGACATTTAAGGATTATAAGATGAATTTGCGCAAAGGGATTTTTTCCTATACATTCGATGGAGTGACATGGGTTGATAATGTGATGATATGTCATTGGCAAAATTGTAATACTTCTCTGCCTGTATATAAGATAGAGATTGATCGTCTAAGATATGGTGATGGAATACTTGTTTGTATTCATTCAATATATAGACAGTTTCAGTTTTTTTGTCAATATTATTTTAATAGACTCAAAAATGCATTAACTCGTTGAGAGAACTTCTTGTCTCAATCATGTGATACATCAAAGTTATTTATATGTCACTGCCAAAGAATCAGCTGAAATTAGGGATTGTTCTTAATTACATAAATATGGGGTTGGGAAATCTGATACCGATTTTCTATACTCCAATCATGTTGTCGATATTGGGTCAGAATGAGTATGGCTTATACAAATTGTCAAGCAGTGTGATAAGCTATCTAGGTCTTATGTCGTTAGGTATTGGTTCTGCTGTGACACGATATCTGATTAAGGCCAAAACGGAGGAGGGACAAGAAGCAGAGGAGAGGATGATGGGACTATTTTTGGTTATCTATCGAATTGTCGCCGTACTTGTATTCATTGTCGGTGTTGTGCTTGTGTTGAATTTGAATATATGGTATGAGGATTCTTTAACAGAGACCGAATTGGACCGAATGAAAATATTAGTTTTCATTATGGTATGCAATATGGCACTTTCTTTTTCAGTTTCGCCTTATATGTCCATTGTGACGGCACGAGAGAAATTCATTTTTTTTCAATGTATGAGTATTCTGAATACATGTTTTGTTCCCATCATTAATCTGATCGTTTTATATATGGGTTATGCCTCCATAGGATTGGCTATGACATCTCTGGTTATCTCGGTCGTGATGCGTGTGGCTTATTATATATATGTTAAGCATTCTTTGAACATTCATCCTCGATATAAAGAACTTCCTGTATATTGCTTAAAAGAAATTCTGATCTTTTCTTTTTGGATTTTTATTGCCAACTTAGTAAGTCAGTTGTATAATGTAACGGATACCTTGATGATTGGTGCGATTCCTGCATTAGCGACAGTTGGAGTGGCAGTATATAACATTGGTACGACTTTGCATAGCATCATGTTTTCATTGTCATTGGGAGCTTCGAGTCTGTTGATGCCTAAGACGAACAAATTGGTCTTTGAAGGAACCGATAATAATGCTTTAACTGATTATGCTATTCTTGTAGGACGTTTGCAAGGATACATTGTGTCTTTTATCATTTGTGCGTTCATTGTTTTTGGAATGCCTTTTATCCATTTTTATGTAGGGGATGGTTATTTGGATGCCTATTGGATCATGCTTTTTTTGGCAATTCCGAGTATTCCAACATTAGTTCAAAGTGTCTGCCTTAATATTGTCGTCGCAAGAAATCAGCATCGTTTTCGTTCCATCGTTTACTTTTTTATCGCTGTCGTGAATGTTGTATGCACATGGTTAGTGTTGGATCAATGGGGAATTAAGGGGGCAGCTTTTGTGACAGGTGTAGCTACTCTTATGGGACATGGTTTCATTATGAATTGGTTTTACTGGAAAAGATCAGGATTGGATATGTGGCGTTTTTGGAAACAGATTTTGAAGGTTAGTCTTGTCCCAATGATAGTGTGTGTTATAAGTGTGTTATTGCTTAAACAGGTGGATTTATATAATCTTTGGATTTTTGTGGTAGCAGCAATTCTTTTTACGATAGTGGTGATTCTCTTACAGTGGAATTGCACTTTGAATGATTATGAGAAGGGATTGTTTCTTGTGCCATTGCAAAAGACTCAGAAGTTGTTTGTGAAAAACATACATAAAAGGTAAGAACGATGATACCTAAGATTATACATTTGTGTTGGTTTAGTGAAGATAAGTATCCAGAAGACATAAGATTTTGTCTTGATAGTTGGAAAAAAGTTTTACCGGATTTCCAGATAAAATTATGGACAAAGGAAATGGCATTGGCTACAGGAATAGATTTTGTTCGAGAAGCCATATCTGTGAAGAAGTGGGCTTTTGCAGCAGATGTTATACGTCTGTATGCTGTATATCACGATGGTGGTGTGTATATGGATAGTGACATTTATATACAAAAGCGGTTTGATGAGTTCTTGGAGAAACGATGTGCTTTTTTTCAAGAATATTATCCAATCATGGATCCGACGGGGCACATTGATGAAAATGGATATAATACGCATAAGACTGAAGCTGTGCCAGGCATGGGAATACAAGCGGCATTGTTTATGTCTGAACCCAATAATGCTTATATCAAGGAGCTGATAGATGAATATGAAACAAAACATTTTATTTTAGAAGATGGCTCTTACAATATGTCTTTGCTTGCTCCAACAGTATATGCATTAAAGGCAGAGAAGTATGGCTACAGATATTTGAATGTTGAGCAACATTTGATAGATGATTTAGTCGTGTATCCATCGAATTATGTGGGGAGTGGTATTTTGTTGAGGACGGAGGACAACTTTGCCGTGCATTGTATATGTCATAGTTGGGACGATGAATATCTTAAGCAGAAAGCGAAGAAAGAACCTTTCCTTATAAGAATAAAGGTGTCGATGTATAATCTTTATTGCAAATTGATAGGTAAATCATATCATAAAGAACCTAAAACATTTAAGGAAAGGCTGGAGATGGTGAGTTCTATGTGAGGAGAAAACAGATTCTTTATTGTTTTTGTTAGATTGAATCGTAAGATGCCAAGTGAAAGTGCAACGCCAAATAGAATTGAATGGATTGATAATACAAAAGGCTTTCTTTTGTTAGGGGTAATATTGAGTCATATAGAATTTGATAATTGTGTTCTAAAGTGGATATCATTAATTTATATGCAGGCATTCTTTTGGGTGTCTGGACTATTGTATAGTGAAAAGCGATATGTTTCATCGATGTCATTTGTGAAATCCAAAACAAAATCATTGTTAGTACCGTATGTTTTATTTTCATTGATGGGTTTTTTGCTTGATCCCCGATATTTCCTAATGGATGGAATAGAAAATATTTTATTTGTCTTTATTGACAATGTATTATTATTTGTAAAAGGCTGGGGAACCAGAAGTACGGGAACCCTTTGGTTCATTATTACATTGTGGGGGGTGAATATGCTATATTTCTTTTTCCGCAAATCTGTTCGTCATTTGAAGATAGAAAAAGTTCTGTCTGTCTATTATGCATTTATTATGTTGATTATGGGATGGTTGTTCTATCGTTATAATTGGTTCCCGTTATTTCATATAGATACAGTTTGTTCTGCTTCGTTCTTCTTTGTAATAGCTCATATGTCATGCGATATGTGGAAGAATATGAATTTATTGAAATGCCTGGGGATATGTGTTATATCATTTATTTTGTGTATATGGAGCATTCTGTATGGGGGACTATACGCTGCATTTTTTTGCAATAATTTGGGAAGCAGTTTGTTTGTATATGTATGCGGAAGTATTTCTGGAGCAGTTGCTATTGTGACAGCCTCTCGTATTTTTACAGAAATTAACAACAATAAATATGTGTTGGGAAGAATTATGCGTTATATTGCTAATAATGGTATAACATTTTTGGTCATACATATATATATATTAGTGATAATCAAGACCTTTTGGCAGAGTTGGCGCGAATCACTTTTGAATCAGCTGATTGTACTATTTTTGATTATGTTGTTGACAACGATGTCTGTTCCGCTCTTTGAGATGAAACTTTATCGTATGATAGGAAAGGATCGTCCTAAGCGTTCGTGGTTAGAATGTTTTAAGTTTAATTAGTTGTTGTATGTTGTGGGGAAACATATATCTATGGCTGATGCACAAATACTATCGGCGACAAGCTCAATATACGCATACAGGTAAAATAGCATTGTGCTGTATTGCTAAGATGGAGAATGACTACATTCGTGAGTATGTGGAGTATTATAAGTCTTTAAGATTTGACAAAATTTATATTTATGATAATAATGATGTTGATGGCGAAAGATTTGAAGATGTAGTTGGGGATTATGTTGATGAGGGTATTGTTAGCATTGTGGATTTTAGAGGACGTAGGATGTGCCAGTGTGACGCTTATCAAGATTGTTATGACAAACATAATAAGGAATATGATTGGATAGCTTTTTTTGATTGTGATGAGTTTTTGACATTTGTTGATGGACTACAGGATGTCCATGAATTTATGAGTCAGAAAAAATTCTCTCCGTATCAATTAATGCATGTCAATTGGATGGTTTATGGTGATAATGAAATGTTGGATAATGATGGAAGGGGTGTCGTGGAGAGATTTAAAGATCCCATAATGCCATTAGATTTTAAGGCAAACGTGTCTTTCCCGGAAAACAATCATGTTAAGAGTCTTATACGAGGAGGATTATCTGATATACATTGGAATAGTGGATATGGAGCTTCTCATACGCCGTTGTCTCGATATTATTTGTGCTGTAATGCAAGAGGAGAGAATGTTGAAGCAAATGCGCCTCATCATGTTTTTGACCATAGTGTTGCTTTTCTTCGTCATTATTCCACAAAAACGATTGGTGAATGGGTAAGGAATAAAATGAAGAGAGGTTATCCTGATCAAACGGAAGAAAGAATGATGATTACTCTTAGTTTAGACTATTTTTATAGAATGAATAAGCGAAATGAGATTAAAGAAAAATATGCTAATCGTTTGATACAGAATGAAATATGCGTTTATCAATAATTACAATTAATTACAATAATAAAGCAGGATTAGAGAGGACTATTCATAGTGTGAAAGAACAAAGCTTTCATGATTATGAATGGATGATTATAGATGGAGGAAGTGATGATGGTAGCAGGGATTTAATAGAAAGGAACATGCATTTGTTTGGTTATTGGTGTAGTGAGAAAGACAAAGGAGTGTATAATGCTCAAAATAAAGGAATATTAAAGGCCAAAGGAGAATATCTTTGTTTCATGAATTCTGGTGATACATTTGAGTCAAAGGAAACTCTTCAAAAGATGTTTCAGAATGTTGTTGATGAGGATGTCATTTATGGAGATTGGACATTGGTCTATAGTGATAGAATACAACATGTCTCTTCTCCGAAGCAATGGTCTTTAGGATTTATTTGTAGATATAATGTGTGCTGTCAGGCTATGTTGATAAAAAGAAGTTGTTTCGAAACAGGGCTATTTGATGAGTCTTTCACATTATTCGCTGATTGGAAAAAATGGATAGATTTAACCTTATTAGGAAAGAAATTCAAATATGTTCCTATTAATGTGTGTTTGTATGATGGATATGGGGTGAGTTCAAAATCGAGTCCACAAAAGGAAAGGGAAAGAACGCGTTTAATTGGTGATTATAATACGGAATTGAGTACGGCACTAATGGCCGTATGCCGGTATAGTGCAGAATTAGAAGAATACACTCAACAACCACTAGTAGTGGACACTAAGCGTTTTGTTACTGCGAACCCATTTTATTGTAAGTTAATTCATGCAAATTTAATAATTATAAAAATTTTAAAAAGGTTGATTAGACTATGAAATGAAGACAAAACGTGTTCTTTGGATTGATGCTGTAAAAGGTGTTGGAATAGTTCTAATCACATTATCTCATATATAGGGGCTAATCCATTATGTGGGCGTTTGTCTATTCTCTTGTTTTATACCATTGTTTGTTTTTGTTTCAGGAGTGGTGCATAAACAACCCTTGCTTGGAGTGAACAGGAATTCTTATATGTATAAATGTGTAAAACGGTACCTTATTCCATATTTTATATATGGTATAGCATCAATTATCTTGACTTGTTTATTTTATAAAAATATGACGATATATGGAGTCCTCTCATTGTTTGGGGGGCTTTTGTGTGGACGTTATGAATATGATGGAATATTGATGTTGGGTGCTATTCATAATCCAGCCTTGTGGTTTCTTCCTGCATTATTTATTTAAAAAATCACATATGGATGTGTTGGGTATCTTCTTGAAAAAAAACCATTCTATGGGTATTGGCAATGATGACCATTTTTATGCCTAATATTGTTTTGCCATGGGGTATAGATGTTGTTCCAATATTTATTTTGTTCTTTATATATGGAAAAAGTCGGAGAATTGTGTGGCTTCAGGATGGAGCAGAAAGGAATATTGGGGGTTCGGTGATGATATTGGCTATATTGTATATAGGTTTGGTGTTTTTGAATGGCTTTTCTAATGTGTCTGTAAGTATATATGGAAGGTGGGGATGGTTGAGTGTTCCAGTATTTTTTGTGTCAAGTTGTTTGTTTATGGAATTTATAGTTCGCCTTTTGAAATATTTTGAGAAAAGTTGGATTGTTGCGTTTTTTGCCACAATAGGATCTTTTTCTTTGTTATTGATGTGTGCTCAGTTTCTTATATTTACATGTTTGAATGTTTTCATCTCAAAAATAGGGTGGAATGACACTTTTTATTCAATTATGGCAACTGTAACAGTTTTTCCTATTTGTTATGGACTTGCGATGCTATTTCGTCAATTATCTGCAAGATTCGTTATTTTCCGATATATGTATTGAGAATGGTTACGGTGATAGTCCCTGTTTATAATTCAGAAAAGTATCTTTCTCGGTGTGTCACGTCTATTTTAAATCAGACGAATCTTGGGATTGAGTTGATACTTATAGACGATGGTAGTACTGATGCATCTCCATTGATATGTGATTCTTTTACAGATGCGAGAATAGTGGTTATACACAAATCTAATGGAGGAATTTCATCTGCACGTAATGCTGGATTGGAAATGGCCCGTGGAGAGTGGATTACATTTTGTGATAATGATGATGTGGTGAGTACATTATGGATAGAACGGATGATGCGGATTGTGGAAGATGGTACAGATATATTACCCATGTGTGCTTATAGTCGGGATTCCAAAGATTTAGGTCAATGTAAGAGTCTTGAAGGAATAAATCCTCGAATACGATATAATACATCAGATTATCTTCATTTTTATGAAAAGGGATTAGCTGGTTTCGTCTGGAATGCTTTATACAGAAGAGATATTATTGAGAGACATCATATTCGATTCCCAGAAAGACGGGATATTGGTGACATTAATGAAGATTTGGTTTTCCAGATGAATTATCTTCCTTATGTGCAGGGGCTGGCTTATACAGGTCACTATGATTACTTGTGGAGTATGAATGAAACGAATCATTCGAACGAAACGACGGACAAATGGTATTTCGAAAAGTATGAAGAAAAATACCGGCTTTTGAAGGATTATATTGTTGGTCATGTGTCTGATGTTAACGTACAAATGAGGAAGATGGCTACGATGATGTTGTTTCATTTCGTATGGGCAATCTGTCATGCTTCAAGTTATGAAAAGATGAAGGAATATGTAGAGAATGAAACGGTGCAAGATTGTGTTTGTTGGGCTGATTGTAGTAAAGAAAATTCTATTATCATTGACTATATATTAAAAAAGCAAGTGAAATCTTTGTATCTTAAATTACTTTTGTCCAAACTAATCAAAAATTAAACATAATTATGAAGATTCTTGGTATGATTCCAGCGCGTGGTGGTTCTTCGCGCTTTAACAACAAGCCTTTGGCTTTGATTTGTGGTAAACCGATGGTGTATTGGGTGTGGAAACATTCAAAAGAAGTAAGTGTGTTTGAGGAGGTGTATGTGGCAACGGATAGTGAGGAAATCAAACAGACTGTAGAAAACTTTGGTGGTAAGGTCATTATGACGAGTAAGGACTGTGAAACTGCAACAGAGCGTCTCTATGAATGTAGTAAGAAAGTGGATGCAGACCTTTGGGTAATGGTGAATGGTGATGAACCATTAGTGCTGGCAGAAGACATCGTGAAGTGTATACCGTCAGAGATTCCTGCGGATGGCTTCTATGTGAGCAATCTAATGACAGACTTTCAGAATCCTGTTGAGGTTGTTGACCCAACAAATCTGAAGATTGTGACGAATAAGGATGGTGTATGTCTCTTTATCAGTCGTGCTCCTATCCCGTTCCCTAAAGGAGATATGAATTATGCCTATCAGAAATTTGTGGGTGTAGGCGCATTCACCAACATGGCCTTGGAATATTACCATACAACACCTCGTGGACCTGTAGAAAAGATTGAAGAGAATGACTCTTTCCGCTTCATAGAGAACAGGAAGGATTGTTATTATATCAATGCTCATTGCAAAACACTTTCTGTGGATACACCCAAAGACAGGGTGGCAGTAGAGCAATATATGATAAAAAACAATATGGCTAATTGATGGGACGTGTTGCAGAGATAGGAATCAAGTGCATGCAAGATGAGGCGCAGGCTATTCTGGACTTAGCTCCCACTCTTGGTGATGATTTTGAACGGGCTGTCAGGTTGATGCTCAGTTGCAGGGGACGGGTGATTCTCACTGGCGTTGGTAAATCTGGACATATTGCCAGTAAGATTGCAGCGACATTGGCAAGCACGGGTACGCCTTCTTTTTATGTGAATGCTTTGGATGCATTTCATGGCGATTTGGGTATGTTTTGTCCAGGTGATGTGGCTGTTGCCATTAGTTATTCAGGTAACACATTTGAATTGACCCGATTGCTTCCCTCGTTGTTGGAAAGAAAAATCCCCATTATTGCGATGACTGGCAAACAAGATTCCCTGCTTGCTCAGAATGCAGTATGTAAGCTCAACATCGGAGTGGAACATGAGGCTTGCCCTCTGAATTTGGCTCCGACCTCCAGCACGACTGCAACTTTGGCCTTAGGCGATGCGTTGGCGTGTGCATTGATTGAAGAGAGAAATTTTAAGGCCAGCGATTTTGCCAAATTTCATCCAGGGGGAAGTTTGGGCAAACACTTGTCAAAGGTCGCAGATTATATGACTACAGACAATCTGCCTATTGTTTCACCCAATTCTTTGATAAGTGATACCATGATTGTCATTAGTAATGGTAAACATGGCTTGGCAGTTGTTGCAGAGGATGAAAAGGTTGTTGGGGTGATAACAGATGGTGATGTCCGTCGTGCCATGCAGCGAGATCGTAATCGTTTCTTCGAAATGAAGGTCGGAGAAATCATGAATTGTGCCCCCAAAACTATTAAATATTCAGACCGCCTTTCAAAAGCTGAGAAAATAATGCAGGACTATAAAATTTATGCTCTAATCGTGGTGGATGAGGTGGGAAAAGTGAAGGGAGTAATCGATAGCATTAGTTGTTTGTAAGTAGGAATGAAGCCACGTGTTCTTATTATGATGCATTAAATGGAGCTGGGGGGCAGAAAGTGCTTTGCTCGGACTTTTGCGGAGTATTGACCCTGCGAGGGTGGATGTGTTCTTGTATGATCATTATGGCGAGTTGTGCGATATGTTCCGACTGATAGGAATAGTTAGGGTAACGTTAATGTTATGGTTAAATAAATCCGTGTAATCCGTGCCATCCGTGAGAACCACAAAAAAATAGAAGAAGATGAAATATCCGATAGGAATACAGAATTTTGGAAAGCTGATACGTGAAGGTTTTGCCTACGTGGATAAGACGCAACAGATGTATAAGTTAGTGGAAAGTATTATTTTCTTTCACGACTAGACTTGCAGGCATTCTATTCGGCAAAGATACGGCAGCGATGGAGTGTTTTCCAAAAAGAGTCGCTTGTGCAGGTGGTTGAACAGGTTTTGTCATGAGTGTATAAGAATGATTGCATATCGTTTAACAATGGAAATGATGGCAATGAACAAGAATATTCTTCAGGCGATTCGTCGTAAGATACAAGAGATTGTTCCCCAAGGTTCTTCTGCTATCCTTTTTGGGTCTCAAGCACGTGGAGATGCTCGGAATGATTCTGATTGGGATGTGTTGATATTATTGGGAAAGGAGCGTGTCCAGTTGTGTGACTATGATAATTATTCATACCCATTGCGTGAAATGGGATGGGAATTGGGAGCAGACATCAATCCCATTCTTTATACAAAAACGGCATGGGAACAGAATAGTTATACACCATTTTATAAAAATGTGACGAAAGAAGGAATTGTACTATTATGAGTTTGAATCAAGAAGAACGTGAAGCCGTTGTTACTTATCGGTTGGAGAAGGCGGCAAAGACGATGGAACAAGCGAAGTGTAATTTGCCGATGCATTTTTGGGAGTTGGTTGCGAATAGGATGTATTATGCTGCCTATTACGCTGTGTCTGCATTGTTGATAGCCAATGGCCATACAGCAAAAACTCATGAAACCATAGTAAGGGTTTTTGGATTACAATTTGTAAAAACAGGAATGTTCTCATCGGAACAAGGACGTTTATACAATAAACTCTTTTCTTTGAGACTGACAGGCGACTATAACGACCATTATGACTTGGAAGAGTCTGATGTCCTCCCATTGGTCGTTCCGACGGAGCAATTGATTGCAGATGTTTCGAAAATGGCGTTAGATAGTTTACAAAAAGGCGATAAAATTGTATAGGATAGGGTTGAATGGCGATGGAAATGATGGATAGAATACGTTATATCAATATGTGTATTGTTGAATTTGGGAAAAAATTCGGCATGACTGCACAATTGTCCTATTTGTATTTGAAGAGGTACAGTGGGTTGACTTTTCTTGAAAAATATTATGGGGCAGAGCATTTGCGGTCTTTGGATGATACTTTGAATGACTTGAAAGTCTATTGTAAACGTCATGGTGGGACGATAAGATGAAACTGACTAAGAACCAATTTCAATTTGTAGTGAATTGCGATGTGGAGGCGATGGTGGCTTATCTTCAAGCAGACCAGAAGATTCCTTTGTTAGAGGCTTTTGATAAGGTGTATAATTCTCGTATTTATACAAAACTGGTTGATGCTAAGACTGGGCTTTATTTGCAAAGTGCAGACTATATTTATGACTATCTTTGCGACGAGTTGACGGCATAGAATCTTGCGTGTTAATGTGTATAGGTATGTTCTAAAAATTAGCTTTCAATTGTTTTTAGTTGATTTTGGAGTAGATTTGGGTGCAAGACCGCAGGGGCATAGCGAGCTATGGCCCAAGGGATTAAGCCCAAAGATGCCCAAAAGCAACAAAAACAATG
>ODAI011537217.1_pt1 | contig 17010 bp, 14 predicted proteins | sample 1539321 | NCBI WGS metagenome assembly ODAI01 (sample SAMN02144231, study PRJEB22623) | gut metagenome | biome: sheep rumen | host: Ovis aries | place: New Zealand | reverse complement strand
CTACTCCCCTGCCGTCACCGTTTTCCGGGAAGGCATAGATTGCCTATTGATGGAAGAGCCATACGATGTTTCGGTGGTTACATGCGCAGCACTGAACTTAAACGGGAAATATCCTATCAAGCTTACTCCAGATGGCCACATGCCGCAAGCAGCCATCGACATCACCCGGAACAAGATTCGAACGGTTTTTCGTATCGGAATGATATATGGCCATGATTCTCTCGTTCTCGGCGCCTTTGGCTGCGGAGCGTTCAGGAATCCCCCGGCTGAGATTGCTAAACTCTTCCACGAGGTAATGGAGGACCCGGAGTTCAAGGACAAGTACAAGTTAATCACGTTCTCTATCATCGAGGATCACAACTCCAAGAATGCAAATCTGATAACATTCCGGAATGAGTTTGCCGACAATGCAATTTGAAACACATTCATATGGCAAAGAATAAAATAGAAGGCCCTTCAATGGCACAAAAGAGGGCGGCTGTAGACAGGTGGTTAAAGTCTTCTTTTGTCGCTGGTGGCAATATCAGTGACAAACTCTACGAGATTTCCCAAGGCAAATTTGATTCAAAAATGCCATTCAAGGGGTTGGATGATCCTAATTCTGTCTTATATGCCGTTGATGATATCTGCAAGGCACTAAGTACTAAAGGAGAAATTGACGAGCTTTTCAATGCGTTGACTGTCCTATATGCAGTGAAAAAGAGTATTGGGCTTAGTTTCGATTCCACAGGCAATCTCATCGAACACGAGACAACCGAAGACGATACCTTTAATATCCTTTTCAAGGCGACCGTGGCGATTAAAGGTTCGGACTATCGATTTAAGGATGTTTGTGAGCTTTATAAGATTGTGTCCCGGCTTGGGAGAGACGAGTTTCTTGACTTCTATCCTGGATTTATCGAGGCAGTTAAGAATCAGTGCAAAGCCCTTAATGGCGGCACTGTAGCTTTGCCAAAGTTTTTTATTTCAAAGACAATAGGTGATATTGTCAAGAAACGTTGCTGCAAAACGGTATATAATCCGTTTGCCGGTGTTGGCGGGCTATTGCTGGGGTTGGATTCTTCTATGGATTATACCGGGCAGGAAGCATATGGCGTATATAGTATCTTTTCCCGTGTAATTGCTGATGCCTATGATTTTAACAACGCTTCCTTTCACGTCGGTAATCCACTAGTAGAATGGCCTGACGAGCAGTTTGATGCCGTCGTTTTCAACTTGCCGACAGACTGCTACTTTGACGACTACGACAACTACTTATACAAAAGTCAGGATTACGATCAATTACACGAAGATGTGTTTAATCTTCTTCTTGAAAAGCATACTGCAAGGAAAACGGCAATTGGTCTTGTCCGTTATCCTTTTATCCGCAGTTATGAGTTCAAGAATCTACGCAGGAAACTATTTGATGCCGGAGTACTAGAGCGCGTAATATGTCTCCCCGAGGATGACGTATTCTCTGATTCAAAGATCAAGACGGCTATTATTGTTCTTGATTTTGAGAAAAAGCATGATACCGCCGTTTTCTACCGGGGAGATTATGCCGTTATTAATAACCACTCTGCTTATGCAACCACCATGTCTGGTGGATACAACATCATTGAAGAGACACCAGAACCGTTCATTAAAGAAGTCAATGGAGAGATTCTTGACTATTTCGATTGGAAGTATATCTCAGCCATATATGCAAATCCATTATTCTGCCAAAATAACGAGAAACCCTGCTTTCTCTCCCAGGTTGCATCTATTGTTCCTGATAATCCTCCCAAAAAGAAATCCGGGTTTTTCGTCTCATCCGGCTGCTTCAGCACACGCTTTTTTGATGTGTTGAATAAGCGTAATAAGTATGAATTCCAGGAAATACGGTGTCATGAGCCGTCGGAAGTATCCGGCCCGTGCATTCTTTTCCGGGTGGACACTTCTGGAATGATTGGCGCGTGCATCGTCAGGGAAGGCGAGACTGTCATATATAGCACATATAACATTTATGCGTTAAAGCCCAATGAGGAAAAGGTGTCATTGGAATATCTTGCATATTCATTGGTTACAAGTAAGGAGTTTGCACATTATATGAGGGATTGTCTTGAGTACAATGCCGATGATAGAGTTCAAGAGCGAGTGCTTCTTTTTGGAAGGCTTGCAATAGATCCAGACATTGGAGCTCAGAAGCAGTTTATTAACGAAACCCTGAAGAAATACATTGTTACGAAAAACCGTACTTATAATGTCATTTGGGCATCAGATTTCTGGAGCAACAACACCGATAAGGGAATCATACGAATGCAAGAACGCATTCAAGCTGACGTGGCCAAGTTCGGTGTAAGAATTATTTCTACACCATCCACGGCGGTTCAGTTAGCAGATTCACTTAGCAAACACATTGACGAATGTATTTCGTCTGCGGATAGGGCAGACGCCGTTTTCCTTGATGCCGGTATCAGATATGGTCAAAAAGAGGAGGAGGCTTATGATGGGCTCGACTTCTCTATTGAGCTCAAGGACAAGTATACCTCTCGGAAACTCCCCTTCTACCTATACACAAATACGTCTTTTGAGGATATCTCGAAAGCAAAGATTAAGGCAAGGCGATTGGAGTATTTCCGAAATAGGTATTTCTATTCAAAGAATCCGGATTCGCTCGAATCTCTATGTCTCAAGTTTCAAGATGAGATGGAGGTCCTTGGTTCAAGAGAGGCTATAATGCGCAGCAAATATGCCAGGGTATTCCAAGCGGCTGATAGATATAATGAAGGAAACATCCAACGTGTTCTCACTGACGCACTGGATGAGGAGTTCTCAAATGAGTTAAGTTTAAAGGATACAGAAGATAAATTCAATAAACTTAGACAAATTGCGGAGGACCTATTGAAGAGTCTTGCGAAGAAGGACATACTTCCAGATATCAAGTTCGGGGCACAAGTCGAATTCCTTGCGGATGGCAGATTCGATGACTTGAAAGAGACAGCTCGGTTCTATCATGCGGACAAAAAACTTATGTCGAACACTCTGGGGCTCATGCTTCGCTATTTCAAACAAGTCGTGGCAGGAGGTTCTCATAAGGCTTTTGGCGATAATCTCTTAGACGTCGTTGAGTATGTGTCCAAGGAATCAAAGAACTCAGATTTGTACAAATCTGCTCTATATATCTTAATGGACGTTCTTTTGTGGTATGAACGGATTCTAGACAAGGCGGAAAACGAACCGGATTCCGTCATCGGCTCCTTTACGAGTGTTCCGAGAGGGGAACCCGAAACCGGGGTTGTAGAATTGGATGAAGATGGCAGTCTGATTTGTGGCCATACTCGCCTGAATACCAATAGACAGAGCACTATTAAGGCAGGCGATAAGGTGCTAATCCGTAAAAGTAAAGTGGATACGTTCCACCCTACCGATAGAATATGGTTTTTTGCTCAACCGGACGACTATACCGTTGTGTCCGAAGCCGAGAAATACAGTTTCGTTAAGAGTCTCCTAGCCCGGTCTTTTCCTGCGAGAGAGGCCGGGCTTATTTCATACGGATGTTCTGTGAAGATTACAGGCATATCCGCATCTATTGTCTCAATACCGGTAAAGCCCGCATGTGGCGATTCCATGGTAACCTCAACCATTCTAGGAGCCAGAGAAACAACACCTCTTATCAAAATCTCCCCTATCCTGAATGCAATATGACTACCATCGTAGATGTCCGATTCGGGATGAATCCACTCCACGATATTTAGCATCCGATCGATTTTCCTTTCCAACTCATAATTCTCACACATATCCTCTAGTTTTTCTCTTTTATCTTTCTTGAATTATCTCTTCATTATGTCCGGTTTATTATAGATACCCTCAAAAAGGCCGATTCTTGCTTTTTCCCAAAGAAAAAGCCTAACTTTGTAAATATGTGATTAGGCAACAACACTATTGCTATATGGACATTAGAGAACATTTCAATTACCCGGAAGCGACAAAGCAGCTGATTGACTATTACTACAATCAGTGTCCCGGCTCAATCATGCCGTTGTTTTTGCTTTATCTTGCTAGAATCGCTAAACGAGGAGAGATTCTTTTCAAGATAGAAGAGAAAGCAAGCTGTCCGTTGGATTGGAAGGACAAAGAAGATCCTGATTATGCGAGGCGAAGAAGTGAGATCCTCTCACAGTTCACACAGGACGATGCTGCTGAATTAGCCAAAACTGACCCAGCCGGGGCGAGTCTGCTTGAAAAATGGAGATGTAATGAAATGGATCACATGTCCATTGTCTTACTAATTGATAAAGATTCTCATCTCAATGACATTCGTTCTGCTTTTCAGAAGCACGATGAGGAATTGGGGGATTCTATGCAGAGACGCCGTGCGCTTTTCTTGTTTGTGCATGGTCTTGAGCAATGTCCTACCGATTTCTTAAAAGAGTATTTCCTTGAAATCGCAGATATGATTCTTAAGAATGCTGATGTATTTAAAAAACGGGAGAATTCTGCGTCATCTGTTAATAGTCTCATACTTGCGAAACTCGAGAAATGGATTCTTCGGGGTGTCAGTGGTAAAGTCTTTGTGCCTTATTCAAGGGCTCCGTATGCAGCAGCGATGCTTGATAATATTTCAATCTGTACAGAATCTACCGGTCCCGACTGTGAACTGGCCTCTATGGTTAGTGAGTTAATAATTAGAGGTAATGGTATTGATGATGTCTGTTGTATGATAGCAGAAAGGCCATATGAGAGTTGTGGAGAGGCAAAATATGATGTTGTCGTTTTGGATTATGAGTCCCACAACGAGAATAAGCGTTTCACAACATGGCATGCTTGTCTCGCAAAAATGAAAGCATATCTTTCGGACAAGGCCCGCTATGTAGGCCTTGTTGACACAAAGATGCTTTTCAAGATGGTCGGCAAACAAGGCATTTTCAAGGAGATTATTGATGACAAGTCTCTCGAGGGGATTGTCCTTTTACCACGAGATTATAGACTTGCGCTTGTGTCCGTCAATAAGGCGAAGAAGAATCCCGATTACGTTAGTATGGTTAATCTCTATAATGAGATAAGTCTTGATTCAAGATCTTTTAGACATCTTATCAAGAATAATTCAAAGAGGGTTTCAATAGAGGAACTTGCTAAAGCACAAACTACACTTGAGTCGTTCTTTGAAGAACAAATACCCAATCTTGATGGGTTTCGGTTGGAACCCTTAAGGAAGTATTTGAAAATCATTCCAAAGAGATCACAATTCGGGGTATCAGACGCATATGATTCGGAGAGCCTCTCCATCATTAGAATTGATAAAACAGCGCCATATAATCCATTCCGTTATCTTGTCGATACGGAGTTCTACGACTCTTTTTCCATTTATGAACCGATGTATTATCTTGATACACCTTCGCTGATTGTAAATGAAAAAGGGAATCTCGATGCTCGTCTTTATGGATGGAGCGTACGTGATCCCGAAAGCAGAAACTGTGACCCGGCAATATTCTCTGACGGTTTAGCATTCGCAATTACCCCTAAGATTCTACCTTCATATATCATCAATGAACTTCGGAAGCCTTATGTTGAGTCTCAACTGAATCGTTGGAGTTCATCACGGGAAATGTTACATTCAGAAGATGAGATACTCAACCTTAATATATATATACCAGAGAGCGAGTATCCACTTCAGGCAGAATGGGAAATATGCAAGAATGAACTTGATGCCAGCATCCTTGCGAATGGAGAGAAGATTGAGAATGACGATGAGTTCGATGAATATGTTATTGAAAAATGTTTAGGAAAAGGTGGTTTCGGCATCTCTTATAAAGCTACACGTAATCCTTCCTGGGACCCTAAGACGGTGGTACTGAAGGAGTTCTTCGGGCGGCTTGATGCTGGTAGTGTTAGATTTGACGATGTTCGAGTAGCCATGTCTCTTGGAAGTATCGAGAGTATTCGCCAAGAGACGGATCTTCATTCGTATCTAGTTAAGTTTATTGATGAAGCTGAGACAATGAAACTCTTCTCCCGGTTCAAAGGTAGCAGGATTCGAGAGGCGAGAAATCTCTTTTTGTGCCGCAAAACGAACACGTACTATTACGAGATGGATTATTATAGTCGTGGAACACTGGAGGACGAATTAAAGACCAATGGCCCAATGACAGAGACCGAGTTTATTGAGCGTGTAATGAAGCCCGTTTCCGTTGCACTAGACACAATGCATAACAATGGTTGGTTACACCTTGACATAAAAGCCCCTAATATTATCATTGATGATGATGGCCTGGCTATTTTAGGTGATCTTGGTATTTCCCAGCATTACGACGAGGAAGGGAAGAAAATTACAAAAGGCGGTGATGTCGGGACTCAAGGGCTTTGCGCACGGCAGCAGTATGATTTGAAGTTTGTCAGTCAATTTCATCCGGAATTAGATATCTATTCTTTCGCAGGGATGATGTATCTTACATTATCTGGCATTGGCGACCTTGATGGATTCACTTCAGATGACCTTAATTCTACATTCCTTGACCTAAGCGACCAGACCAAAGAGGCCCTTCGCCTCGCTCTGGACCCTGAATTAAAAACCACTCCGAAATCCGTCCGGGATTTCATGCATATGCTGCCCGGATGTGAGGACATGGTATTTGAGAACATTCATCCGGTTGAAGAAGATTCTGAGTTTTATCCCAAGGCCTTTGATCCGAACGATTTCGAGGATCTGCCCTATTTCACTTAGGCCAAATCCAGGTCTCATTCTAAATGACGAATCCCAGTTCTAGCTGGGGTTCGTCATTTAGAATGGTAGGGATTGCCATTGGATGAAATAATACCTAAGCGAGTAAGTATAAACTAGTAAAGTGTTATATTATGAGCAGAAGCAAGTTAAGGAATAAATACATACGTAGCCTTTATAAGGGACATTCGTTCTTTTCAGCAAAGATGAATAACCCCGTTAGGAACCCCCATAGACAAGACGAGATGCCGAAGAACACCCCTTCACGGCTCGTTAGGACGCATTGTAGTGCTGATGTTAGCTGGCTTCAAGATTCAACGAGTTTTGGCGGCCATTCCCGCCCGGAGGGTGGCCATCGCCGGGTAAGTGGACTGGTGCGTGCAAGCCTTAGGAGAGAAACGCGTAGAATGATTCTTGAGCAACTCCAAGATGATGGGCAACAATAGCGATGATTCTTGCATCTGCATGGATAAAGTATAACCACTGAAAAGGCAGGCATCTGGTGATGACCTGCCTATTTTATTGCCGCCTATCCCTCCGCCCGCTTGGATCACGGATAATAATGTGGTCCAGGAATGCATCCAGGTCTCCCTGGAACTCCGATAAGTCATACAGGACGGGAACCAATTGGTGGCAGACGCTTATGGCCACATATCTGCGCCCTATCATCGGGAAAGCCCATACCGTCTTGTCCGGGTCATTGTAGACCTGCAGCGGCTCACCGAACCGATTCTTCAAGGCACTAACGGAGTGATAGCCGCAGCAGACTGCGCCGATGGTCTCCAAGTCGCGGAGCTTCTGCGCTCCGTCAATATGCCAGGCATCACCGAGGCAGAGCCATTCCGGAACGCATTCGTGGTACTTCCGTAGTGTTTGATGGAAGGGAGCCCCGACACCCGTGAAGTTCGTCCAATTGCCCGCGAAGCCCCAGCACTGGATGAAGCATAGCATCTTCGGCGCAAGGCCGCGGCTGCAGTAAAGCTGCTGGAAAGTAGCGAGTCCCTCGCCGCAGACGAACAACAACGAGAACCGCTCAGGGCCATGTTCCTCACCACGGTCGGCATTACGCTCGAACACGACCCAATGCGCGAAATGAGTTGGGCCGTCTTTGGTGCCAAGGAAGGAATCCCAGTAGTGAGGACGGGCCAGCGGCTCCGGACGGGCCTCGGAAGAAACCATCTCCAGATGCCAGTCGGCAGGGATGTACTCCTCTCGGAAAAGGCTGCGATGGCCTAGCACATGATAGCCTAGTACCGTCCCCGTGTCACGGAGGAACTCTGCCTCGGACACATCGAAGTCACAGTACACAAAGCTATTGATGCCTAGGCTTCGCCAAAGGGTGTTGCACAAACGGATAGGCCGCCCGTCAGTACGGCAGGCCGGGTAATAGAGGGAGTCTTTCAGCAGGTCGTCCATCGGGACGGGATCACATGCGATGCGCTCGGGGGTAAGGTCGTTCAGTCTCATAGCAATCACATATACTCCTCCCTCAAGTATTTCTTACACATCCCATTCTAGCCGGACATACTACTCCTTGGCAAGGTCAAGGATTCCTTGGGGAATGACCGGGATGTAATCAAAGTCTCCCGGACTCCCCTGCTCCATCACATCCCCGTACAACGCCTCGATGCTGGCGACCTTCTCGGCTTCGCTCAATTTGTTGAAGTTCTTGATGGTACGGCGACGCTGCCCTTCCGGGATCTCGAAATAGCCGCAAAGATGCCCCTCAATAAGCCAGTGCTTGTAGTTGGCATAGCTCGCGGCATCGTACGACGCATAATCAAGTGCCTGGTAGATTTCCGGGCACTTCTCCTTGAGGCCGAGTTTCTCCACGTCGGTCTCCCCTCCATTCTCCTTGATCAGGGCGACAAGCTGCTCCACTTGATCGTCTGCCAACTCAACACTTCCCTTCCCTTCAGCATACTCCCCAACGCCGTTACAGTGGAGTCCCAGGCAAATCTTAATTGTAAAATCGAATCTTTTCATATCAGAACTAGCTAAACCCAAATACTTCCTTCAGCGATTGTAACCGGGAATCGCTTCAAGATCCCCATACCGACAACACCGTCTACTCCGAGAACGGAACAAGAACAGTATTTGCCATATTAATAGCATTTATACCGCAAAGATAACGAAAAACCGCAGAAGATAGTATCAGCTGCGGTTCTTTTATGGGTTATCCACAACATTCAAAGGGATTATTCCGAAAAAAACCGGCGAGCATCGCCTAGTCGGGAAGTCTTGAAGAGAGCGACTTGGCCAAATCACGATAGTCTATACCGGAGGTGATACTCTTTCTTGCAGCCCTCTGCCGCCTGCGAACGAAGTTGTAGTCATTATCGGACTGTACTTTCTGCACTGATGGTTGCTCGGAGGTTTGCCGAATGCTTGGCACATAGATGTCACGGTAATCGGACCGGGCGCCGCCCATAATCTTGCCGAGCATTGCCATGGCACGGTTGCACCGAACATTAACTACGTTCCTGGTTCGCTTATTATCGTCCCAGCCGAGTTCCTCAATTGCCATATCGGTATATTCTCCCTTGGGATAAACCATCCAGCATCTGAGGATAACCTGGTCTACTCCGTTCAGTTTCATGAGGCATTCAAGCATCTTTGCAATCAAGTCTTCCTTCTTTTGAAACCGGCCGGAAGTCTTAAAGGTTCCGCTGAATGATTCCAGGGAAGCGTTCCCTCCTCTGATTGTAGCAGCAAGGAGCATTGAATCCATGGGCTTTCCGGGACGTTTTTTTGCTCCAACTGCGGTAGATTCCTTACCGAGTTCAGTAAGGACACAATTCCGAACGACTTTTGACATATATGTCTTGATTTTCGCCTTGCTCTCGTGATCAACATCGAAAGTATTGTAGACCTTTTCCAAGCCATATGAGACTCCGAGGTCCTTCACCAAGGTAACATCAATATATGGATTCAATTGTCCATGAGCCTTAATGTGTTCGGCAATTGTAATGTCTGCAATCTGTACCGCACCATCATAATAGGTGTCGCAAAAGGTCTGGTAGTCAAGGTCGATGTTCATGGCTCTTCTATTTTAACTTGACTACAAAGTTATCTCTTTCACATCATGTTCGCAATAGCTCCGAATGGAAGATATTATGACGAGCGAGTCGACATGCCTAGTGATTCTTCATTCATTTCCATATTACAATCCTCCGCATATCAAGCCCAAGCAAACCACCGTCGGGATGCCCCAGATATAGAGGCCAACGCTCACGGTCGGGGTAATCGATTCTTGTGAGAACTGACATCCGAAACCGAAGTCCCAGCGGCTCAGCTTATGGGAAGAACGCCAGGCAAACCGTGTTCCGACATCAAATCCCAGGCACTCGTCAATTAGGCCTGCTCCGCCGTAAAGATGCCAGTCCATCGTGGCCGCCTTTGGGTCGGTAAGACGGAAAGTGACACCACCCAAGATGGAAAAGCACTCGTCTGCATTGAAGGCCAGCGACACATATGGCCCAACACGGTTTCCAATCCATGTATAGCTGAAGCCGAACCAGGCCTCATCATCAAACGAATAGTGGTCCTCATAATCTTTGGAGCAGTTGAAGCCCATGTAGAAGTCAACGAAATGATCACAAAACGCCCATCCAGATGGTGACGCGTCATATCTAGGCGCATTGTGCGCAACCATAGAAGGTGGCGGAGGCGTAACGTGACGAGGTGCGGATGGCGAAGCCCCGGTGCGAGTCGTTTGGGGCGACACCTTTACCGGATGTTTTGCCGGGCTTGTTTGAAGCGGCCGTTCATAGGACAGCTTCATCGTATAGGTACGTCCTGGTTCAAGGGAAAATGGGAAAACCCAATCACGGAGGACACCATATTCTCTATGCGCGACTGTAAGCTTCCGCGCAGACGCGGGTAAATATATCCAAATGATGCCATCCCCATATCTTGTGTCGATGATTCCCACAAGACCGGCATCGAAGGTCCAACCGCTCTGCTTCGTCTCCAACTTGAGTATAGCACAGAGCTGACCATCCGGATCGGCAACGGATGTCCGGATATCAGTGGCGGCACCGTCAGAGAAAGACTGCCTGAAGTCGCTGATGCGAATCTGTGCGGAGACGGTGATGCACTTGAGGAGTACCAGTATGAGGAGCGATTTCTTCATCGCTTATTTATACATCGACCGGATCCGTTTCTTTCATGTGTAGCTCTGTGTAAGAAATCCAGATGTATCACGTATAAATGGTCAGAAACGAAAACAAACCAAGAATATGATGAAGGAACTTGTATTGACTATGATTACCGCTCTGGTTGCAATCGCACCGGTATTCGGACAGAGCAGAAGAGTACTTAACGACATTCGCAAGGAAGCGTCGTCCGCCGCAAAGACTCTCAAGCAGGAGGGATTCAAAACCATTGAGTTGGGCAACATCCAGAGCCGTCTGGAGAAGTACTTCCTAAAAGTGAACTCCGGTTGTGCCCAGGTCATCGGTGTTGCTGACAACTGCATGAGCATGAATTTGGCTCAGGTTACCGCGCTGGCTAATGCGGCGAACCAGTATGCCATGCTGGCCGGTGGTGATGTCCGGGGCCGGATTCTCACCAGCACTAGCAGCTTAACCGGGCAACAGGTGGATAATATCGTCTCGTCCTTCGAACGTCTTGTCGAGAAGGATATCCGTGGAGAGCTGGTTCCCTACGTGACCGCCGTGCGCGAAAGGAAGGGACTAATTACAGCGCGGGCATACTGCATCATAGATTTGGATTCCGCATACCAACTTAGGCGTCGGGCACTGGAGATTGCCCTTGAGGAGCAATCCTTGGCGGAACAGTATGGATCGATGGTGTCCCAATGGATTGACGAGGGATTTACCAAAGAACAGTAGAAGATGCGCAGAATCTGTATTACAATTATTTGGATGCTATCCTGCTTATTCGTTTCGGCCCAGGAGTGGGAGAACGTCAAGACGGATACATCCTATATATGGGGCGAAGGATGGGGATCATCCGTCGACGAGGCCGACCAGCAGGCCCTCTCTTCGCTGGTCAGTAAGATAACCATTGCCGTCGTGAGCGATTTCCGCCAGGTGGAAGAACAGATACTTTCTTCCAGTGGAGATGAGCACTTTTTGATGCAGAGCAACCGGTCGTCGGCATACTCCAATGTAACCCTCTCCAACACGCATAGGGTCGTCCTCAAGAATGGCCGGAAAGCACATGTTGGACGATGGATCCATAGGGATGAGCTTGACGTCATCTTTGCTGACAGGAAGTCAAGGATTCTGGAGTACGAAGACCTTGCATCTGATGCAGAACTGGCTGGTAGACTGGATGATGCGTTGCGATATCATTACTGGGCATATGTCCTCCTCCGCTCGCTCCAGAGACCTTCTGAACTCCGTTCCGAAGGCGGGCTAATGTTGCTCAACTCAATTCCGGAGAGCATATCTTCCATCCTAGAGGACGTCCATGTACGGATGACCAGTCATACCGGAGATGTGGTGAAGCTGAACTTCACTTTTCGCGGCAGGCCGGTCGGAGGACTGGATTTCAGTTACTTCGATGGAGCACGCTGGGCTTCCTTGACATCCGTGAGGTCTGGTCTTGCTTCATTGGATATGGCTCCCGGCGCTCTCGCTGATTACATTCAACTGAGGATTGAATATGCCTATTGCGGAGACTCCTTGATGGACGGTGAATTGTACGACACCATGTCGGAGTTGAACTTGAAACCCATCCGGAAATCTTTCATTACCTTTAGAACTAGAAACTGAAATGTCGAAATGGATTATCATACCGGACGTGCACGGGCGCCAGTTCTGGCGCAGTGCCGTTCAAGGACACGAGGAAGAAAAAATCATCTTCCTTGGAGATTACGTGGATCCGTATGCCTGGGAGGAAATCCTTCCTGGCGAAGCGTACAAGGAACTCCAGGACATCATCGCCTTCAAAAAGGAGCATCTTGATAACGTTGTGCTCCTGCTGGGCAACCATGACCTTGGGTACCTGGACACATCAATTTGCACATGCAGGAGGGATTCCTATAGGTCCGAAAAGATCCGACGCAAGTTCGAAGACAATCTCGACCTCTTCGACATCGTCCATATTGAAGATGTGGATGGGGGGAAAGTGTTGTTCTCCCATGCCGGGATCGCAGAGAACTGGATCAAGCACCGCAGCAAGCTGGTCGGGAAGATGAACGGTTTCCGGCCGGAGCACCTTAACGAGATGCTTCATGGCGATCAGGCGGAGCGGGAAAGGCTATTTCTTGCTCTCGCTGATGTCTCATGGTATCGCGGTGGTATGGATAATGTCGGAAGCCCTGTCTGGGCGGATGTTGAAGAGTATCTGAACGGAGAACGTCTGCTCGGAGGATATCTTCACATTTTTGGGCATACTTTACACGAGGGAGGTCCAATCAATGTTCGCGACTACGGTTACTGTCTGGACTGCGCACGGGCTTTTGTCCTGGATTTGGATTGCACGCCGGATAAAAGATGAAGTATTGGGATTGAAGAACCAGAGAGTCAAGCTCACGAATCCAACATGTGTCGGAGCGCATCTGGGCCATGCCAATCTCATCCAGAAGGATGGTTTGAGGTTGGTTTCCGATTATTTATACTAAATAAGAACGCTATTATTTCTTCTGTATTTTGATGTGTCGCATCTCATGTAAGAAACATGTTTGTCCACAGTATGTGTTTTCAAAGACCAAAAAAATAAACTGCCATGATCCTAAACATCTTGATGATTTTGCTGGGGTTGTCAATCCTCATCTACTCATTTCTTGAGATCCGCGTATGGGGAAGCCTATACATCGATAGGGATATTTATTGTATAGAGAAGTTCCGGAAGACAACAAAGGCCACTGACTTAGTCAGTTGTATGCACAATATAACCAAGTGTGTGTTCGGGATTACCTTAATTGTAGTCGGGGTGGAAAGATGGATGACGGTACCAAACACTGGGATTGCTAATACATTGCTGATAGTTAGTTATGTAATGCTCGTTTTTGACATAGTTGTCGTCGAACTCTTAACCCAGTTTAGCAGGCTCAGAGAGCTGCGCTCATCCATTGAACGACAGTGGCACAATGAGAAACGTATAACCCAGGAGCATGATCATGAGGTTAACCTATATAAAGGAATTGTACGCGTGACGCAGCGGTATCCTATACATATTATCACTATGGGGGTATGTATGATTATTTTACAGATATTTATCATATAACATGAAAGAAAAACTGATGATGTATGTATACATATTGTACAAGTATGAATAAGGATCAATTTGAGGAAATACTCTTGTATACTTAAAAGAGCCAACAAATGATAATTGCCCCGAGCCAAGTCCAGCATGAGATAGCCCGGGTTATGGACGATGAGGACTATCTCCCGCTCCGGGAACAAGATTTCGCGGACATTTGCCCGAATCCAACCTGGGGAATTCATGTCAGTGCGCAATGCATAGGTGCTTTAATTATTTTATCAAGAATATGTCTTGAGCAAGTCTTGGTAAGCATGAAAGAACTGAAAGGTATCATTGTATATATACGTGGATCCTCCCTAACGATGAATGATATTTCCAAGATTGATGGCATGGTTCCCCGTGCTCAGAGATTTAAGAGGGGGTTGGGGTGTAAAAATGCCTCGGAAATCGACATCTGGCTTTTTGCAGAAGAGCTGCAATAAAACACATGTCCGGCAGTATAGATAGAAAACAGAGAAACATGACAAAAGAATTCGAGAGATTCGCCTCGCTTGACCGGGGCATCAGCCCGATGACTCTCGGGCGCTACAATGCGGCTATTGACAGTTATATCAATCCTACCATCATCGAGGAGCGGAAGATGAACGTGGCTTCTATGGACGTATTCAGCCGCCTGCTCATGGACCGCATCATTTTCCTTGGCGTGCCCATCGACGACGATGTCGCGAACATCATCCAGGCCCAGCTGCTCTTCCTGGCGTCGTTGGACGGCAAGGCTGACATATCCCTTTACTTGAATACCCCTGGCGGCCAGGTGAGTTCCGGACTAGCCATCTATGACACCATGCAGCTGATTGCACCGCCGGTCGGGACGATCTGTACTGGTATGGCCGCTTCCATGGGAGCTGTTCTTCTTTGTGCCGGCGAGAAAGGTATGCGCTCCGCTCTCCCCCACTCTCGCATCTTGATTCATCAGCCACTCGGAGGTGCCAAGGGCCAAGCATCTGACATCCTCATTGCCGCCAAGCAGATTGAGAAGACGCGCACCGAGCTTTGCGAGATTATCTCCGAGCGCTCCGGACAGCCTTTCGAAAAGGTCCTCGCTGACGTGGACCGCGACTACTGGATGACCTCCAGCGAGGCGCTGGAATACGGCATGATTGACAACATCCTGGCCAAGAAATGACATCGCGCCAGGAATGCTTGTCAATGTAAAGAATTTGCTATCTTTGCAAAACCGACGGGGAAGAATCTTCAACTTTTTGAAAAAAACTTTGAAAGAAATCCTCTCCTGTCCGGTATAGATAGAGTGAGAAGTGAGAATGTAGCTCTTTGACATACGCATCAAGATTGGATCTACTGCGATTAGGTTCCCCTACGTGCCTTTATATTTTTAAAAATTTGCGGACGGAACCACAAGATCACGCGAATTTGCCCAAAATGCTTCGGGCGAAAGCAAGCAGCACCTCCTAATCTTGACGCACACTATGGAGAACATCTACACGACCACGAATGCCACTTTTACCACCGCCAACGGTGAAACCGTTTCCTATCAGGAGATTTTCGACGCAGTCAGAGCGAGTGTCGAAATCTACGGCAAAACCGGAGGGCGCCTTCTGGATGCCGAGGATTTGGAGGACCTCTTTCAGGATTCCATCCTCAAGGCCTTGAAGTACTGCGGCAAGTTCGACCCTTCCAAGGCCCAGGTTAAGACCTGGGCTAGCAGGATTGCCGAGAACGGCCAGAAGGACGCATTCAAGAGGGTCATCAAGCGCCGCATTGCGTTCGAGCCCCTTGAAGCCCGTAACTGGGACGGTGACGAGTACATTGACTCGGACATCGAGCTTGCAGCTGGTGGCTGCGGGGCAGACAGTGAGGTCGAGTCGAGCGAGGCCATGGAGCGTATCTATCGCGCCATTGATTCTCTCAACGAGAATCAGCGTTTCATTCTCTCCCTCCATCTGGACGGAATGAAACCGAGGCACATGGCTGAACTCATCGGTTGTACGGCCGATGCTGCCGCCACCCTTCTCTGCAGGGCCCGCAAGGCTCTCAAGAGGGCTCTGGGCAGGGCCTTCCTCGCCGAATACGGCATCGCCGCATAGGGGCATCTCATGACTGAAACCACCAGGCCAGCAATGGCCCGGTGGTTTTTTGTTTTTAGTTGAAGATTATGATATCGTCAGATCCCGAGCAATGCTCCTCCGAGCATGTCTCCCCCATGCAGTGGAATGACCAGTTGATGATAAGTGCCTTGGGGTTATCTTCGGATATGTGATAGTCCCATGTCCGGATGATGAAGTCCTCGCCCTGTTCCAGGTTGGTATCCGGATCAAGCGTCATGTAGATCCTGTCTATGTCACAGAATACGATGAATGCCTTCTCCAGGCGTTTGCCTTTCTTCTTCAGATACTTCAGTATGTTGTGATGTGCGACGGCTTTGTCGGTAATGGCCAGGGCGACAGTAAGAATCTGCTCGTCACTCAGCTGGGAGCAGTTCTCGAAATCCTTTGTGAAAGATAGCTGGACCATATGGCTGGATATCCTACCAGTTCTCCTCCTCGCTTGCCGCCGGAAGAGGCTCCTCCCCCGTCGGTCGCCAAGTAAGGCGTTCATAATTGAACCTCGTGAGCTCGCTGTCCCGATACCTGGGATCCATCAGCTCCACCGCAATTATTTGAAGGGTTTTTCCCTCCCTGAGCATATCCCCGAATCGTCCGGCGAAGTCCCAGGCCTTCTCGTCGACTTCCTCGGCCTCGGCATCCACGTCGTTCACCCATGCTTCGGGTTCCTCGGAGATGAACATACCGCTGAAGAATCCCTTCAGCCCGTGCTTATGCGCGTAGCTCGAAGCATAACACCATATGCCGACCAGGTTGGGACGGTCTTTAAGGACTTCGGCATCCACATCATTGATTACGAGTCCGTATCGCATGTCGAACAGCCCATTGGGACAACCGTGTCCAAGGAGGAGTATTGGTTCCTCCCTCGGCGCTGCTGCGATAGTCTTAAGTATCTCTTCCCTCTGTTCCCATGAGTCGAAGAGGGTGACATCCTTAATATCTTCATAGATAAGTGAGAGCATCCTTGTGCTCGGATCATTCGGGTGTACTACTATCATGTCGTGTTGCTTTTGCAAATATATACCTATG
>ODAI010735399.1_pt1 | contig 17010 bp, 18 predicted proteins | sample 1539321 | NCBI WGS metagenome assembly ODAI01 (sample SAMN02144231, study PRJEB22623) | gut metagenome | biome: sheep rumen | host: Ovis aries | place: New Zealand | reverse complement strand
GCTATCCCTTTAACACACCACTACAAAGCGATATATAACAATGAAACATTGTGTTAATGTTATCTTCCTCCCGCCGCAGGCGGGGTGGGAAAAAGATAACTGCCAAGTATTTCAAGTTTGGATATAACACCATTTTATAAGGTATGCCAGCGGGACAATCATAATATTTTTTATACTATTATAATACCTCAAAACCAAATATAATTCAAACCTTTTACATACATTTTTACAATTTTTACTATTATTAACCGAAAGTTATGTCAGTTATGCTCAAAGACGTTATTTTGAGTAAATAATTAACAATATTAATATATTGCCTTTTCAGTCTTTCACACATAAAACAACATCGACTCTGCCTTTACAGCAAAGCCGATGTTACGATCATTATATCACGCAGCGAAGTTATTCATTACGCAGTCTTTAATTCTTCGGGGATGTTCATTTTAGATATCCTGTTCTCAACACATATAACAGTCATTATACCCACAAACATTATAACTACTATTATCGCAGGGTATGACATCCAGTTCATACGGAAGGTCAGGAAGGGGAATTCGTTGAAAACGCTTTTGAAAACCGTTGGCGACAGTACCAGCGAAAGTACAGCTGCTATTATAAACGCTGTGCCGTTGTAGTAGAATATCTCCCAGAACAGCATCTTTCTCAGCTGACCTCTCGTCATGCCGATGCTCTTCAGTGTCGCAATCTCCTTTTCTCTTACCATTATACTTGATACAAATACGTTGATAAGATTCATTACAGCGATAAATGTAAGCACCACGCACAGCAGAGTGCATATCAGTTTTACCAGGAGCTTCATTGATGCAAAATCAGCGGCAAGAGAATATTTAGACTGATAATTTATTGAGCTATCAGCCTCTGTCATGCCCTTGATGTATTTTTCAGCTTCCTTTTCCATGCCGTTCTTTACGTTGAATTCATAGGACATTATGTTCTGATTGCCTGTTACCTGCTCATACTGCGCAGTATTCATATAAAGCTCGCAGGTGATACCGCCTTTTGATATACCTGTCTTTTTGGCACCAAGAGCAACATTCATGTGACCTAAGACTGTATAGGTATGCTCTTTTCCGTCTGCACCTGTTATCGTAACAGTGTCGCCCTGATCAAACTGACTTGTGCCGGGGTAGATCTCTCCCTCGGATGTCAGCCAGCAGCCCTCAACGATACCTGTACCGTCCTTGAATTTTGCCATGTCGATATTGTCCTCGATGATAAGCGACTTATCAATTGTAAATTCTTCTGAACCATAAAGGTCAAGTGTGTACACATCGCCCTCCGGGATCTGAATCTCCTTTACACTTGCATATTCATTAGCCATATCACCGTATACTATCGAACCGTCTTCTACAAAACCGCAGTTTTTTATCTCTTCAACTACCGATGCATCAAGTGTCTTTACATTGTTTTCATTGTCGATATAGTCATTCTTGTAATAATCCGATGATGCTACAGTGTAATCAGATGCGAGTATAGTCGAAAGGTACTTATCCATATCAAAGCTGTTGAGTGCATCGTATGAAACTATTACCAGCAGTACGGGAAGTGATATGCTTACGAGCAGCATCGCAAGGCTCTTCTTGTTGCGCAGGATGTTATATTTTGCAAATTTGTGGGTCTTGCTGCCGTCGCTTGATTTTCTTGTGCTCTTATAGCCCTTGAGCTCTATCCTTGTCGATTCGATAGGCGAAAGCTTCTTTATCATTCTTATAGGTCCGTTTATACTTACCAGTGTAGTTATCACAACGAACAGCGCTGCTGCTGCAAGTATCAGGGCGATAACTCCGCCTGATATGACTGTATCATCAGCGACAGAATCATAGGCAGTCTGGCGCAGTATCGCAGGCAGTATAAGTTTGCCCATAAAATATCCGCCTACTATACCAAGGGGAACTGCGACAGCAAGCATTATAAATGCCTGAGTCCTTACAAAGGCTGCCAGATGTTTGTTTGACATACCGATAGTCTTCAGTCTGCCGAACTGCTTTGCATCTTTTCTTGCCGAGATATAGAAAATGTTGTTGATGATAAGATAACCGATAAGTACGATAACGAGTATACCTACTATCAGGGTAACCATTGTTTCGCTTGACATCGTTTCATTGCTGACATTGTAGCCGGGGTTTACAGAGATCATCTCGGGCGAATACTCAAGTCCTGCATCATTGAAGATCTGCTCAGTCTCACCTTCAATATCATAGCCGTCACTCAGCAGTATGGATATGTCGCACTTTCCGTAAAAGTCTTTATTTGTAAATTTACCGTCCCATACACCACAGTATTTCTCCGATGTTATTACCTGACCTATCTTTACAGGATAAGCCTTGTTTATCTCAAACCAGCCGGAAAGGACAAATTCCTCGGTAACGGTCTCGCCGCTGACATCAAGGTCAATGCTGACAGGTGCGCCTATCTTCTTTTCAGCCCCGAGTGCAGCAAGGGTGGTAGTATCAACAGCTATTTCGTTTGCTTCCGTCGGGAGCTTTCCGCTTGTGGGAGTATAGTAATCAAGCTCAGCCTCATCAGCATCCATATAGCTTACTTCAACATTGTAATTAAGTCCGTCGTTTACTGCATATCCGAGGAATCTGCGGCAGCCTGTTTTTTTGACAAGCCCGTGATCCCTGATAGCTTCTACTTCTTTGCCAAAGCCCTTGTCCCAGTCTTTTACCACAGCGTGTGCAGTAGTTCCCAGTTTTTTGAATTCATAATAGGTATTGGCATTGTTTAGCCCTGCCGCCGTAGTAAACAGCGTTGAAAACAGCAGAGCAGTCAGTATCATGGCGATAACAGTACAGACACATCTGAACTTTTCTGCCATAAGTGACCTGAACGCGAGTTTTCTGATCATTTACTGCACTCTCCCATCAACTACTCTAATCACTCTGTTCATCTGTGATGCAACTTCCTGATCGTGTGTTACTACAATGATAGTCTGCTCAAACTCCTTATTCATGAATTTGAGCATATCAACTACCTCTGCGCCCATAGCTTCATCGAGATTTCCCGTAGGCTCATCAGCCAGAACTATCTCGGGCTTGTTTGCCAAAGCTCTTGCTATGGCAACTCTCTGCTGCTGTCCGCCTGACATGGAAGATGGCAGAGAATTTTTCTTGTGTGAGATCTCCAGTGCATCAAGTATAGTATCAATATACTTGTTGTTGGGTTTCTTTCCGTCAAGCTGTATAGGAAGAACTATGTTCTCGTATACATTCAGTACGGGTATAAGATTGTAGTTCTGGAAAATGAAGCCGATCTTTGAACGACGCATCTTTGTCAGCTGCTCATCGTTCATCTTGGAGATATCCTCTCCGCCGATAATGATGCTTCCTCCCGTGGGATGATCGAGCGCACCCAGCATATTCAGCAGCGTTGACTTACCGCTGCCCGACTTGCCGATTATGCCTATCAGTTCACCCTTGTCAACGCTCAGGTTCACCTTGTCAAGAGCCTTCACCATATTACTTTCATCACCGTAATACTTACACAGATCGTGAGTTTGAATTACCATTACTATCACCGTTCCTTATCATATATTTTCATCATGTCATGGCAAACATTATATATCTTATCACATATTTTTGATAAAGTCAACCAAAAAGCGCATATTTACGCGCTTAGATCGCACTTTTATCCGATCTTGTATATCTGATCGACCTGATCCGAAAAACAATTGCTGTGGGATACGATGATTATTATCTTATCCTTTATACCCATTATGGAACGCGCAATTATCTTCTCTGTATTCTTATCAAGTGCCGAAGTCGGCTCATCGAATATAACCACATCCGATCGTTTCAGCATTGAACGTGCTATTGCCAGTCTCTGCCTCTGTCCTCCGGACATTGTCATACCATCATCACCCAGTATGGTATCCAAACCATTTTCCATGCCCCTGACAAAATCGTCAAGTTCAACACACCGCAGAGCTTCCCATACCTTTTCTTCCGGTATATCCCTTCCATTGGTCAGATTATTATATATCGTATCATGCAGGAAGAACGTTTTCTGCGAGACCAGTGAGATCCTGTCCCTGAATGATTCAAGATCTATGCTGCCGATCTCATCGTCGTTTATATAGATATTGCCCGACGTTGCCCGCCACAATCCGAGGATCAGATTGAATATGGTAGTTTTGCCTGCACCGCTTTTTCCGCAAATCAAATATTTTTTGTTTTTCTCAAAATCCAGATCCAGCCCGTTGAGAATATTTTTTCCGCGGGTGTACCCGAATGTAAGATTTTCAAGCTTTATATTGTCGATCTCATCTATCTGCTTGCCTGCCGAAGCGTCTGCGCAAGTATCTCCGCCCAGCACTTCATCTACGTGGTCAAGAGAAGGAATGACCATATTAAAGCTTACTTTCATGAATACCAGGTTCTCAAACGGTGCGATAAACCTTGTGCAGTACTGCAGGAATATTATCATTACACCCATTGAGATCTGCTTCTGAAATACCTGATAACCGCCGAATGCAGTTATCGCTATCAGGCTGATGGTAGATATCATATCTATAGCCTGATTTGAAAAACCATTTGTCAGTGTGAGCTTTTTAAAGCTTCTTTTCAACACATCTGATGCAAGTTCATACTTGTTGAGAAAGCTCCTGCGGAAACCGTATGTTATCATCGCAGGTGCATTTGATATGAACTCCTCTGTGAGAGCATTCTGCTCTCCGTAATCTCTTCTGTTCTCAAGCGCCAGATACCTGAGTTTATCTCCGAACTTCTGTTGAGCCGCCAGAGTTATAGGTATCATAACGATCAGCAGCAGCGTGAGTTTCACATCATAGTAGAACATGACACCCATTATGCCGATCGCCTGGACCAGTGAAACGATCACCTTGTATGCTTTGTATACGAATGATGCCAGCTTTGCTGCATCATCATTTACCACCGTCATAAGGTCGCCCGTCTTTTCATTGGCGAAGAACCTTCCGTCCTTCATGAAAAGTCTGTCCAGCGCTGTAAATTTCAGATGCTGTGCGAACTCGAATTCCTTTACGGATGAGTAATAATCAAACGCGAACTCCACAAACATCTGTGAAATGTTAAGTACTAAATATATTGTTATCAATCTTACCAGCGAACTCATCGATGCCGCTTTCGTGACCACATCTACAAAGTCAACGAATACCATTGGCACGGCTATCGACAAGAACACCGATATCAGCATCAGGGTAAAGAAAACACCTTTCTTCATTCTGTCAAGTTTCCATATCCTGAGCAGTTTCCTTATTTCATTATTCATTGAGTGCTTCCTTTACCAGTTTGCCGAGATAATTTATCTTCTGAAAATATACCCTGTATACAGGGACTTTGCCGAATATCCTGCACGAAAACTCATTTTCGAGCATATAGATTATCTTGTAATAATCATAGATGGTAGAATTGGTATACACCAGCTCAAGATCATCTGCGAGCTTAACACGTATCCTCTCATCGGATATCATTTTACTTACTCTTGTGAGGATCCTGTTCACGATCTTCTCATCGCTCTCATCATCCTCCGGAGACCTGTAAAACTTTTCGCTCACCCAGGACTCAGACCTCATATACTCTTCCGCCTCTGCCTTTGTGCTGAACTTTCCTTTTGCGTAAGCATCCGCAAGAACGCCCGAGAATATCGCAGCCGCCCTGCTGTTGCCTCTGAAGAAGTTCGCACCGGGCATATGGAATTCCATAAGCTCTGTAGCTCCGCTGGCTGTTACCTGTATCTTCTTCTGACTGTCGTATTCAAAACCGTCATTAAAAACGTCGATCCTGCCTACAACACCTATAACGTTTTTAAAATCTGCCGGAAAACTGATGTGTCTGTCATTGGACTTTGAAGCTACACAGATCTTTCCCTGCGCTTCAAGTTCCTTTGTCAGCTTTTTCAGTTTATGCCGTATAAATAGATCATTTGAGCTGAGACTCATATTGATGATCTGGACATCGAGCCGTTTGGCCAGTTCCAGTGCAGCTACCAGTTTGCCCGGAGTGCATCTGCCGTTCTTACCCAATATACAAACAGGGATTATCTCCGTTTCCGGCGCTATCCTGTTTACTATTGAAGCGCATACCGTACCATGCCCGTTGAAATCACACAGTTCGGAAGGTGATACCTCCTGAACAGTATTGGCTTCATCATCATGAACTAAATATCCGGTCTTTATGCAGTTTCTGACATCGTCATTAACTATGTTGTAGTTGATCCCGCTGTCAATGATCGCAACTTTAACTTTTCTCATATCAATACACCGGATCCTTATAAAATCTCAAATCAAATCTTTTTTCTGTTTTTCTCTGTGATATTTTCCCTATGATTGATCTTGTTGGTCTTATTGCATGGATCAAAACCGACATAATCGTAGTTGAAATCCGAAAAGATACCTTCTGCTTTGACATTCTCTTTTACAAATACTTTGTCCAGAAGCTTCTTTATGTTCATGCTGTTTTTCCTCCTGTCGAAATATAAGATAATTGCTTTAAGCTTACAATCTTGAATACAGTTTTGCGCTGTAATTCATTCTTCTTCTGCATCCTGTTCTGGCGGTATATCCCGCATAAGTCTGTTCAGCACAGTCCTGCATAAAATCAGCCTGAAGGTCCAGTCTTTCAGCCTTGACTGTTTCTCTAAGCTTTATCTTGTCTTTGATCTTCTTGATCACCATGATTTTTTCTCCGTTTCAACGCTTTGCATTACCACATATTAGTGTACTTTGCTGTATATACTGTGGTCCTTCTGCAGCCCTTAGCTGAGTTTTTGCCTGTATACTGTATCTCTGCACAGTCTTTACGGCAGCCGCCGCCTTCAGCCTTTACATTTTCCTCACTGAGCTTGATTTTGTCTGTTATTTTCTGTACCTTCATAAAAACAACTCCTTTTCATAAGATTTTATATTGGTTTGTTACCATATTTATATTTAATACACCGAAGCAGTCTTGTTTAAAATGTTATTTTTTCGGTTTGTGATTTTTGATTATGTTATTAGTACTTTATTGCTGTGTCAGAATAATAAAACTGTAGTGTAGCTTTGTTGCATTAATACGATATTATCGCATCATTAAATCAGACTGCTTATTACCAAGCACGGGTTGTCTTAGCGGAGATAGTGCTTCCTCTGCGGCAGCCCTTTGCACCTGTGCTACCGGTATAGTAGTACTCGATGCAGTCGTGGTGGCAAGCGTACTCGTCTCTCTCTGCCTTTACATTCTCTTCGTTCAGCTTAATCTTGTCATTGATCTTTTTGATTTCCATGATAAAATCCTCCTGTTTGTTATAAATTATTACTTTGTTTGTTATTAGTAGTAAATTGTATTGGTGCGTATAGTGTTATTATGAATTGCTAGAATAGTATTCTTATGATTATTGCATTCAAAGATCTAAGATTACCAAGCGCGGGTTGTCTTAGCAGTTATAGTGCTTCTTCTGGAGCAGCCCTTTGCGCCTGTGCTTCCGGAATAGTAGTACTCGATGCAGTCGTGGTGGCAAGCGTACTCGTCTCTCTCTGCCTTTACGTTCTCTTCGTTCAGCTTAACCTTGTCATTGATCTTCTTGATTTCCATAGTAAAATCCTCCTATATTAAATGTAGATTGTATTAGTGCGTATAGTTTTCTTATGATTTTTGTATTTTATCCAAAAGATCCAAGATTACCAAGCGCGGGTAGTCTTAGCGGAAATAGTGCTTCCTCTGCGGCAGCCCTTTGCGCCTGTGCTTCCGGAATAGTAGTACTCGATGCAGTCGTGGTGGCAAGCATACTCGTCTCTCTCAGCCTTTACATTCTGGTTGTTGAGCTTTACCTTATTGTCGATTTTCTTGATTTCCATAATTAAATCCTCCTAAAATCGACTGCTTCGGCGTATAAATATCAGATTTTAAGCAAACTCGTATTCAAGTCTGCTGCATAGACAGGCTATACTGCTGGCAGTATAATAATCGCCTGTTATCTTTTTATTTATAAGTTTACATCTTGAGCTTGCACAGTAGTGATACATCTCACAGCCGGTACAGCTTGATGTGTCTTTGTTGTTTATCATCTGGAGCTCATCCACCTTGGCTTTGTCAAGCCCTGTGTCCAGCACATTTCCCAGCAGCCAGTAACTGTCACCTACTGTCAGCGAACACGGATAGATGCTGCCGTCAGGCAGGAAGTGGAAACTTTCCACGCCGCCCGTACATTTTGCCTTGCGGACAAATTCCGATTCGGTAACGTACGAGATAACGGCATCTCCATAGTCTTTTTCTTCTATATATTCTTTTATCTTGCGGAACTGCTCAAATATTATCGGCTCGTCCTCGTCCTTCCAGTGAGAGTCATACATATCCAGTACGGGTATTATCCGTCTGAAACCCTCCTCCAGGAAATAGCAGACCGTATCGCAAAGATCACCGATAGTATCTCTTGTAACAGTCATCCTCAGCCGGACATCTTTTCTCTTGCTGATATCCCTGGCTGTATCCATAACGATATCAAACGAACCCTTGCCGCTTACGAACTTTCTGTTCAGGTCATGTATCTCCGCCTTGCCGTCAAGGCTCAGCGATAGTTCGTTTATTTTATCGATTATCTTTTTTCTTCTGTCATCATAGAGCGTACCGTTGGTAGTCATTCCGTAGTACAGCTTTGATGCAGGCACCAGAGCTTCAAAACGCTCCATGATATACTCTATTATATCGCAATTCATGAGAGGCTCACCGCCGTGGAACTGTACTGCGATCTCATCGGCAGTTTTCCAGCAGTCAAGCTTAGTCAGCATATCTATCGCTGCATCTGCGACCTCTCTGGTCATATATTCTTTCTTTATATTATTGCTCATCCTGTTGTAGCAGTAGCTGCAGTTCAGATTGCAATCATTCGTAGTCCAAAATACAACGTGCATCAGATCTCACCCCAAAGCGAAAAGCCGATCTCTTTTTTTCTGATCTTGCAGTAGTTATCAAACGACTTCTCGTTTTTCAGTGACTGCTCGAACAGGAAAGGACAGTGCCAGCAGAAGTACTTTACACTGCACTCCTGACATCTCTTGAAATTCTCAGGCATTTTCTTTTCAAAGTTCAGATAGCTTTCTGTTTTCCTGAATTCCTCTTCGTAGAAATACTTGTTTATATCGTCAACCTCGAGTATATTTCCGATAGGTTTCTCGGAACATTCATAGGGTGCGCACAGGAACATATTTCCTTTTGCATTTACCGTAAAGGAACCGTAGCGTCCGCCGCAGGCACCAAACTCGATGTAAGGCTGGTTCTCTTTTGTCTTCTTTACAAACTCGGGATCAACAGGATCGTTGTCTTCCACCGATTCATCCTGGATATACCAGTCCTTGTGATCCTTGCCTCTTCCTACGGGCGAAAACGTTCTCACCATGGGGCTGACTTCCAGCTCCCTGCACAGCTTCAGGAAAGGCTTCTCATGCTCTCTGTTCTGTGCTGTAAGTACAAAGGAAAGGGATATATTCTTAACACCTGCCGCCTTCAGATACTTGATGGCATCCATTACCTTTCCAAACACCCCTGCTCCTCTTATCTCGCTGCAGGACTTTTCATCCGAGCCGTCAACACTTATGAATACAGCATCATAAAGTTCCTTTATCTTAGCTGCATTTTCTTCGTTGATGTAAGTGCCGTTGGTCATCAGGTTCATCTCACCGCGGGTATTCTTTCTCAGGTACTCGCTGAGTTCAAAGAAGAACGGCAGTACCATAGGCTCACCGCCAGTGACAGTTATCAGCCTTGGCTTAACGCCGAGTATCTTATCGGCTATGGCATATATCTCATCTCTGTCAGCTATCAGCGTCTTGGTAGTAACTGCATCTGCTATGCAGTGCTTGCAGTGCAGATTGCACTGATTTGTTACTTCCCACTGTATATCGAAATCTGTAAGGAGTTCCTTGTCATTTACATCAACAAGTATCTTTTTCTCAACAAGCTTGTCATGAAGCTCGCTGAAGTACTCCTTATCTTCTTTATCTTCAAAAATTTTTTCATACTCATGCTTTCCTATACCTCTCTTCACAAAGCCGTTCAGTATATCGTAGCACTCTGTGCTCATTTTCAGGAAAGTACATTCGCATTTGTTGCCGACTATCACCTGCTCCTTATTCTGCAGGAACAGCAGATTCTTTGTAAATTTCCTCATGTTAAAAACCCCACATATTATTATGTATACAAATTATTTTTTATATCGTTCCATGTTATTGAGAATCAGTGACCGCCCCAACCGTAATTCCACATTCTGTTTACCTCCCTTCGTCTTGGTACACTCATAGTATAGCGTATAAGCCATGTTAAAACAACAAATCTCTTGTAAAGCCCCCGTTTTTTTTTGTGAATGGTAATTTTGATATGAAAATAAAAAACAGCAGTACTTTTTACATACTGCTGTTTTATGTTATTTGTTCTGAAATTACGCTGTTTCAGGCATTTTTATCCTGAACATTACATCCAGGACGAATACAGGCGTGGTCTGTGCGATATTCACTGTTCCGTCCAGTGAATCAACTGTCTTCTTTATATTATATAGACCGAATCCATGCTCATTTTTATTATCCTTTGAAGTTTTAAGATCCGGATCATCAGTATCCGATGGATTTGATATACATATCATCTGCATATCATTTTTAAGCACGCAGTTTACGTCTATATACTTATCCTTGGCACTTTTCAGCCTTCGACAGGCTTCTATGGAATTATCCAGTGCATTTGAAAGTATCGTGCATATATCGAATGCCGATACTTTTTCTGAGATCACTCCCGAGAAATTCAGCCTGAAATTCTCATGTGCTGCAATAGCAGCCTTATCGTTGAGTATGGCATCGGCTATGGTATTACCGCTTTTGAAAGATGTTTTGTTCATAGTCGGATTAGCAGATATTGAATCCAGATACTCCAGCGCATCATCTATTTTCTTGCTGCCCAGCAGCGACTTCAGACAATGCATATGGTTTTTATAATCGTGCCTGAATTTCCTGATATCCGTAGTCATCTCATCGATTTTTTCGTAATACTTAGCCTGCATATCCAGCTGTTTATCAAGAAGCTCTGCCGACCTTTTATAATAGAATTTGGACATACTGTTCATTATAAGCATTGTTACGATAATGAATGATAGTATACAAATCGGGATAATAAATGTTCTCAGATAAATGAAAACCGTATCCGGATCAATATTATCACGTGCAGCAACACATATATAAGACATCATCAGCGAAAGAAATGTCGCATATGCAAGAATGAAGAGATAAGTCTTCCTGTTTATAAAGTCCAGACTAAGCTTCAGATCATCTTTTCTGGGTACAATAAATCTTGTAAATACTAAATAATATGTTAGATTATATATAAAGAACACTATTTTTCCACTCACGATCTGATATTCACCGGGAACAATCAGATTAGCCAAAAGATTTATAATTTCACTCGGACAGGCTTCCGCTGAAAAATAAAGCAATGCTATGTATGTTGTTTTCAAAAACTGAGTTCTGTGTGACAGAAATACAGATAAAATAATTAATACTGCACTCATTCTTGCTATGATTATTCCGACCTGACTTGGTACAGGTACCACCTGTATAAAGACCTGCATAACAATATTTATTGCCGCCAGAACGTAGCTTATCTTCTTGAATTTACTATTTTCTGAAAGCAGCTTGACTGTGTTATGTATATTCACATAATACAGTATATTTGTAGCTATAAAAAAAACTAAATATAGGCTTTTTAATACGATTTCCATTTAATACACTCCCCATAACATTATTTCATTACACCATTAGCAAACCCGGATCATTCTATCATCTTGATGAAGATCTCTTTAAATAATTGAGATAACAATTGTTGAAATCCTTGTACTTTGATCTTGATATCACAGCTTTATGTCCGTTCGATAAGGTGATACCCGTCTTATCGAAGGAATTTATGTGCTCAAGATTTACTATATAAGACCTGTTCGTCCTGAAAAACCCCCCCGAATCCAGCTCCTCTTCAAGCGTTGAAAGATTGTAAGGATACCTGAACGAGCCTTCCGCTGTTATTATGTATGTATATACATTGTCCGCCTGCGCGTATATAACATCCTTTTCATACACCACTATGCTCTCATTATACTCTTCATCCTTTACTATCAGCTTTCGCTCGCTGCTGCTGATTTCAAGTGCAGCATCCATAGCCTCATAAAGCTTATCCTTTGTAACAGGCTTTACTATGAACCTGAATGCATTGTATTTCATGCTGTCAAATACTATCTCTGAATAACTGCTTACAAAAACAACTTTCGTATCTATATTTTTTTCACGTATACGTTTAATAGTATCCAGTCCGTTCAGTTCATTCATCTGATGATCGAGAAATATCATATCAAAAACCGTCTTGGCAGCCACGACCTTCCCGCCGTCATCAAATTCGGTTATATCAAGGATAATATTATTCTCCTCTGCATATTTATTAAGCAGAACGATAACTTCATTACGAAACATCTTTTCGTCATCACATACTGCGATCTTCATTATTTCACTCCCAAGCAAGATTAATCAAACTATACATAACATCTTATTTTTTCAATAATATATAACAATATATTATCTATTATATAACATTTTTCTTTAAAAATCAATAGTTTTTTATCCTTTGTGAAAATATTTTCTACTAGTTGTAAACCAAATATTTTGAATTAAACAAGTTGCTTAATTTACATTTATTCAACTATACATAACCACCAAATTATTAATCTCATATGAACTAAATCACAAGATGCATCCCCAACAACAAATTATATAAATTTATTGTTTATACCCATACTTTGTATCCGATCTATATCTTTTCTCAAAGTGCATCTTTAATCAGGTCCTACGCTAAAGACGATCCGGAAAATATATCCTACTATATTACTTATGATATTTTTTCGTCAATATAACAGTGAATAAAGTTAGCTTTACGAAATCATCTTTGTCAGATTTCCTGACCTCACAAAAATACAGCCGCAGTAACATAAATGCACTGCAGCTGTATTTTTCAGGGTATAAGCAGTAACTTACTGCTTGCTGCCTGTCTTGTAAGCATCGATCATCTTCTTTACAATCCCGACCACAAGATCGACCTGAAATTTATGCTTGCGGAGCAAAAGGAACGCAATCCGAGGGCGAAGTTTACCCGTGCCAAAACGCTGGGCTACTTCTACGAGAGCCAGCAGATCAGAAAGCGTATCATAAGCTACAAGTACCAAATGTCTCACCGCCCGACAGCGGGAATTATCCGCACCACAGCCGAGAAGTTTCAGCAGTCTCAGGGCTTGACGAATTGGGTGACTCCCCACAGTGTGGGGAGATGTCACGAAGTGACAGAGGGGACGGGCGACCGTTGGGAGGACCGTGAGAATATGAAGGCGGCGAGCAAGGCAGAAACGAGACAGTCAGAGGACACTTTCCCGATATATGCAGAACGAACAGGCTGCCAAGAGAAAGAAAAGTCAGCTTGAATAAAAATAACGGCAGGGAGAATGGTTCTCCTTGCCGTGGTGAGGTGTATAGTTACTTAGAAAATCAGAATTTATTTCAGTATCAATGTAAATATCCACGAAATCAATGCTGCAAATAAGGGGTATAATATAACCGTACCTATTATTTTTACAAGCCATGTTTTCTTATGGATATATGGCATCAAATCTTCTGTTCCCGGAATCAGCCACGCTTTTGTATGTCCTACCCAGTACCAATCTATAAATACACGGTCAAACAACCCACATAACAAATACATAATGGTCAACTGGATAAAGCCGTCAAAAAAAGTCTCTGCACCATTTACACAGAATACCATTAACGGAGCTGCTATAAGAAGTGCCAGCATTAAGAAAAGACCGGAGACAGTATAGTTTCGCTTGATCTCCTTTTCCGTAATAAGTCCTAACTCTACAACACGGTCTTTTACTGGCTGTTCATAGTAATGAACGCCTCCGACTGCACCATTTCGTATATTTATGACACATACAAGCAGTAAAACAAAATTAAGTACAAAACTTTCAATAACAGCTAAAATCATTGAATTCCTCCATTAAATTCCGATTTTTTACGAACAAGCCAAGTGCCTACCCTTTTCAGTAATTATACATCATCACCGTCAATAAGTCAATCACAAAGCAACAGAAAGAAAAATATTTATACATAAGAAAGGAAACAACATCTATGAGCAAAATAGGTAATATCCGTGTTTCCACGGAGCATCAGGAGACAGCCAGTCAGCAGGAGATCATGGATAGCTATCAGGTTGACCGCATCTTCTCCGAAAAGCTGTCAGGGGCAAACACCGACCGACCACAGCTCAGAGCTATGCTTGCCTATGTGCGTGAGGGCGATACGCTGCTCTATGTGGAGAGCATCAGCCGTTTGGGTAGGTCTACAAAGGACTTGCTGAACATCATCGACACCCTCACCGAAAAGGGCGTTACGCTCGTCAGCCATAAGGAGAACATCGACACCGATACACCTGCGGGCAAATTCATGTTGACCGTGTTTGCAGCTCTCTCGCAGTTAGAGCGTGAACAGCTCAAACAGCGACAGCGTGAGGGCATCGAAATCGCTAAGCAGAATGATACCGATGATTTTCAATGTCTTATGACCTCTTTTCTTATTTGCTTCTATTTCTGACCTCTCCTTTCCTTTTGCCCTTATTCATTAAAAAAAACACAACAGAGCATGATACATGGAAATACGATACCACATAGGATTCCGCTGTGCAGGTCGTTCCCAAACAAGGCAGATGCCTTTCCTGCAATCGTAGGACCTGCACCGCACCCAAGATCACCTGCAAGCGCCAGCAATGCAAACATCAGCGTTCCGCCGTTTCTGAGCCTTGCGGCTGAGAGACTGAAAGTCCCCGGCCAGAATATCCCAACGGAAAATCCGCACAGCATACAGCCGATCAGTCCGGCTGACGGAGCTTTTGTCAGACCAATCAGCAGATAACTTGCCACGCATAAAACAGACGATGCAAGCATTACCTTTTGCAGCGGTATCTTCTCCCCAAATTTGCCAAACATCGCTCTTGCACTGCCCATACATATTGCAAATCCCATTGTTCCTATCAGGTCTCCTGCGGATTTTGAGATATGCAGTCCCGACTCGGCAAACGCAGATGCCCACTGACTGACCGTCAGCTCACAAGCCCCTGCGCATAGCATCATCAAGCAGAAAAATAGGAATCCGGGTGTTCTTATCAGTTCGGCAAATCCCGATTCCTTTCCTCTTGTTTCGGATAGCGTGGCAATGGGTACTTTCAGGAAAAGAATAAAATTTAGGAACGGAATAGTTGCCCATAAAGCAGCAAGAATACGCCAATGCTCTATTCCTGCAAGGGTAAAAAACACAGTTGATAACAGCACAGTAGCCGCCTGTCCCCAACAGTAGAAAGAGTGGAGCAAAGACATTGTCGTCTCCTTGTTGTCTGTCGGACAAGCCTCAACGATGGGGCTTACAAGCACTTCGAGCAGTCCTCCGCCTATTGCATACAGTGTTACGCATATCACAAGTCCTGCAAAGGGTGACGGGAGCTTGTCGGGTAAGACTGCCATCAGTAAAAATCCTGATGCAGACAGGATATGTGAAAGCTGCATAGATGCCCGATACCCGATCTTATCCACAAAGGCAGGAGCAACTGCGTCCACTGTGAGCTGAACGGCAAAATTGATCGTTATGAGCCATGTGATCTGTGCCAAAGGGATACCAAATTCAGCCTGAAACCGCAGAAACAGCAGAGGCACAAAGTTGTTGACTATTGCCTGTATCACATAACCGATAAAGCAGGCTATCAGTGTTGTTTTATAGGATATATTCTTAATGATCCTCACCTCAGAATGTTTTATCGAGCAATTCCAGCCCGTAGGTCTTGACATCGCCGTTCACAGCATCATATATCCACTCACCGACACTTCGGTCGTTTCCGAGCTTGTCAAATACATTCGCAGAGATGATCGTATGCTGGGTATTATGGGTATCTGCATTTTCTCCGCAGCTCCAGATATAAATGCCCGCATCTGGGATATTCGTCTGCAAGCCGTTTACCATTTCTTTCAGATCACGTTGGAAATTATCGCCAAGCTCTTTTGTCTTATCCATTTTTCCGCTGTCGATATAGGACTGATATTGCATCAGCGTATCATCACGGTAGGAGCAGTCAAAGAGTATTTTCACGCTGTTACCACGCTTTTCGTGAAGTGCGGTCAGACTGTCGAGAACAAGGTTATTTGTGGTCAGCCTGTCTGATATTTCAGTCGGAGCATTCCACAGATCCACAGCCGTTTCGTGCCAGCCGTCATAAAGCAGGAGCGAGCTGTCCACACAGACTGTCACATTTTCAGCACTGGGAAAACGGTCGATCACATCGTCAGCCAGCAAAGAGGTCGCAAATCCGCCTGCTGAAAAGCCTGTTACAAGCAGCGTGTCAGGCTCTCCGACATACTGCTTGACCTGTTCCACATAAGCGGAGTAATTGTTGTACCCTGTGTGATACACTGTCTTTTTGCCCTCGTAAGTTCCCGTGCCTGCGTGAAAATCGCCTGTTGCATAGGGTATCACGATAAAGCTCCAGTCTTTGAAAGGGTTATTCTCCGCAGTGCTGCCGATGCCGCCCTGTGCTACAAAATCCTGTGCCGTCATATTGGTCGCATAGAACTTATTACCGCCCTCGGAAGTCTCAGGGGTGATGCTCACACCGCCGCCGAAGAAATACACAACGACTTTGTTTTCCGTACCCTTGCGGAATATGCCGTGCCATTCGCTGCCGTCCGAGGACTTTGCACCGTCCACCTCGACCTCATACCACTTGCCGATCTCAGGTTCACCCTTGAGCTTCGGAAATGTTTTGAGAAATGTCAGCTTCAGACGAATAAAAATGCCTATTGCGATCACTAAAAAGATAATGCCGATGATGATAAGCACCTTTTTCAGTTTGCTTTTCGGTTTTGTGTTCTCCATGACAACTCCTCCTCGATCTCACGGCTTGACAAACCCGCTTTTCTGTG
>ODAI012415373.1_pt1 | contig 17012 bp, 12 predicted proteins | sample 1539321 | NCBI WGS metagenome assembly ODAI01 (sample SAMN02144231, study PRJEB22623) | gut metagenome | biome: sheep rumen | host: Ovis aries | place: New Zealand | reverse complement strand
GAACAAAATTTAAATGTACAACTCTGCTGAGTTATGAAACATTTTAAATTTAAAATAAAAAAATTTATTTTAAAATGTTAGGCAAGTCGTACTTGTTGTACATTTAAATTTTCAAAATTTTTGTTATTCTGAATTCCTTTGACCCTATATTTTAAACATAAAGGAGGAAAATAACTGATGGAAATTTATCAGGAACCCATTCCTGGTAGTATGGCAAAACATTTTCGTTTTATTAAGATGTCCTTAAGTGAAATACCTGTAGTTGTAGATCACCAAATGGTTTTTCCTAATGGAATGGTTTGTAATGCCAAATCACCAAGAATGAGATTGCTCTGGATGCACAAAAACCTTACTTGTGCATTCTGTGGAATTTCTGCTTCCTTTGCTGCATTGGAAGCCCATGAGGCTACAATGGATTCTGTTCATTTGAATTTTTATGCAAAGGATTATGCGGGAAAGGAAGTTCTTTTAACATGGGACCATATTCAACCTAAAAGTTTAGGTGGAACAAATGCAATGGGAAACAGCCAGTGCCTTTGTACTATTTGTAATGGTTTGAAGGGAAATGACAAAACAGAAAAAGAAGTAAGAACTTTGAGAAGAGAAAAAGGTCTTCCTATGAGGTATGAATACTTCGGGGATGGTTCTCAAAAGTTTTATTGGACCAGAAAACAATTTTCAACAAACCTTCCTGGAGAAGCCCAAAATAGGCTAACTGGAGAAGCAGATTAAAAAAAAAATGGTTCCCTTTCGGGAACCATTTATCAATTACATATCATCATAAACGATTGGTACAACTCCGTGTTCGTGGATACTACGCCATGTACCATCTGCTGCAAGATAGACTTCACTTAACAATGTTTCATTAGCTCTATACATTTCGTGTGGGTGTCTTTCATTTTCAACAGAACCACTTAAGTTAATTAAATGTCTATCATAATTTTGTCTTTGGTATCTTTCATCAAATTGTCCATCCTCAAAAACAACTTTCTGATCCATTGTGGCAACATTAAGACTATCTACTAGGTTGTTCAATGTGTTACTCAAGGCTTCAAGTTTTACTAAAACTTCATTTTCCTCAGGCTCCACACTGTTTAGATTAATGGCTACTCCATCAGGATCCAAAGTACCTGGTCTCAATCTTAAAAGAGTGGAGTCATAACTAAAATGGTTTCTGTGAAGTTCGTGGATAGTACCTCTATTGAAAGACCTATCATTGAAACCTTTTGAGGCTGACTGAGCAACATAGAATTCTACAAAGGCCTGTAAGTTCTGACGGATAGTTTCCAAATCCCTTTCAATTTCCTTCAAGTTCTTTGGTTGTTCCAAATACTTTTTAAAGTGGTTGTGATAAGAGGTATCGTAACCATTTTCGGATTCTGTTTCACCATCTGTGGCTCCGTGCCAAGTTAAAATCTTAGAGATAGTATCAAAGGCCTTCTTTCTTTCATCTGAGGCTTCAACAGGTTTATTTTTAGTAAGGAACTTCCGGTCATTTGTTGTAGTAAATAATTTGGAGGCATCGGCACTATCATCCAAAGCATCTGTTTTAAGAACTCTAGGTTCAACTAAATTCCAATTTCTATCCTCATTCAGAGGATCCATATTTTCAATGGCAAAACCTAAGATAGCTGAGTTAAATAATTTTTCCAAATAACCAGATGTGTTATTGTAATCATCTAGGTTTTCTGTATTGAACTCATATTTTGTTCCATCCCAGGAATCAAGGGATTCACCTTCAAATACTTTTTTGTGCTCTTCGTTTTCGGTATCCTTTGTACGTCTACCAAAAATGTTTACCTTGTAGTCATATATTTTTTCAATATATCTTGTAACTGTAAATCCACCAAATTGAAGTTCAGGGTGTTCTTTTGAGTTATAGTGAACAGGTAATTTTTTAGTGTCCGGTGCCCAATTCAAAATATCAACTTGTTGGATATTATTATCCCCTGAAGCCAAAGGGTTTACTGTATTTTTAATACCACTTTCGTCTTCTGAATTTTCTGTAGTAAACAAAGAACCCATTATTGAGGATTTTTTAATACCAAAAAAGGAAGGCAACCTTTCGTTTACATTTAAATCCTTAGCCTCTTTTGTTTTACCATCAGACTCTGTTAAATATTTCAAGAAGGTCCAAAGCTCATCTATTGTTGGGGAATTAATTCTTTCCTCAATAGTTAAATTACCTTTGGAATAGTTTACCCTCTGTTTACCAAAATAGCCCATAGTTCTTTTATCTGAACTGGCCATTTTGTCTTCCTCATCCCCTTTGTCATAATCATAAATGAAAGGTGGGAAAACATTTTTATTATTATCTTTTCCTACAATGTTACCAACACCAGCTAAAGCATCAGAAGCATGTGCACTAGGAATCTTTTCATTTTCAGGAGTGTTATTTAACAAAGGTGAAGTTTGTTCTACATAAGGAACTTCGTATTTAGAGTCTTGGAATCTTTTATAAGGGATTTCTGTTTTCTTTACTCTTACGTTTCTAAACTGTACATCAGAATCAGGATTTAAATCCTGCATAAAGTTCAATTCTTCTACATAGTCACCATATACAGGTGTTTTGAAAACAAAACATTCATTTTCCAGCCACTCTTTAATTTCATCTGCTAAAACATATTCTCTAGCACTGCTGGTTTCCAGGGAATCACTAATGTCTAAACCATGTCCTAATTTATAGGCATTATTTAGCATTGTAACTGTTTCGTAATAGTTTACATTTCCATTACCCTTTACGTAATTAAACTTAGGTACAAGACTCAAAGGAATGTTTTCAGTATAACGAATTTCTGTATTTTCTTTAATGAAGTTATCCCCATTGAAAAGTAATGCTGTACCACCTAAGAATGTTCTAGCTGAAAGCAAGCAGTTTACTAATCCGTATCCTAAAACTACTTCATTAAACAATCTGTAGGATTTTTCTTCATCTTGGAATATGTTAGCAGTATCCTCCTCAGATAAAAGATGGATACCATAGCTCGTTGAGAAACTAACATTTTCATTATAACCTGTGTATACATCTGTACAATAGTTATTTATGTTTGATTTGTATTTGAAAAGACCTTCTACTAAGGATACAATGGATGTTTTATCTGCTGAATCCTCTGCCTCTAAATCATTGCTTACATATTTATCTAGGATACTACCATATCCTTTTTCTCTAAGCCATTCTGATACATGGTATTTATCCCCTGTAGCAGGATTTTTTGTATTAGTAATGGATGTGAAATTTTGGTCTTCATCTTCAAATTTTTCAGAAGAGGAAGAAACCAAATTAAACTCATTTATAAAATCATTTGAGAAAATTGCTTCCTCTATAACATCATTGAGATATTCGATTCTTTTTTGAGTCAATCTATCGTTATCCAAAAGTCTACTGCAGAAAGAATTTGAAATAAACCTTGTTTCATATGTTTTTGTATCATTTAAGTTTTCTGTTGCATTTGCTGCTCTTTTGTTGAAAGGTAATTTAATAGAACTTTCATCATGCATTCTCAATTGGAAATCCCTATGGAATATTTTCTTTTTTGATTCACTCATTATTCCATCAAAAATTTCAATCAAGGTTTTATCTGCATCTTTGGAGGCTATACCATATCTTTCCAAAAGGAATTTATTTCTGCTAGTATCAGAAGTTCCACTTTCATAAGTTTCGGGGTCTAAGGCACTAAAGAACTGATTCAATGTTACAGTGGATCCATTTTTCTTTAAGGACTCCACATCCACCATTGGAATTACTTTTACTGCAGCCTTATCATCAAAGACTGGGTTGGCAACAGCAATGGCCTTCTTGAGGTATGTATCAATATCAAATATGTTAATGGAAGAAGATATTGGAGATGTAGAATAGAAAACTGTATCCAAAAGGGTTATGTCGTGCTGTAATTTAGCACCCATATAGTTTTTACCAAAAATATTGGCTGTAGAACCCCTAGGTACATAATATTTATAACTTCCCGTATCCCTATCGTATTCTTTTTCCTCAAATAAAAGATGTAAAAGACTTTCCTTTGTATATACGGAGTTTCTATCTACCGTACCGTGGGCCTGCCACTCATTGTCTGCATATTTTATATTGTGTGTGATTCCATCACCTAAAAAATTATCTTCCTTGTTTTTTAGCATCTTAAAACCTCTCTTTAATTAGTTCTGCAAATCTTTAAAGGTATATTGTTTTACTTTTGAGGTATCAAAAATATAAACAAAATCCTCTGGCTCTATAAGGCCAACGTGTTCTATACCATTCAAATTGTAGAGGATGTCATCATCCTCAGTTTTATTAGTATTCTCATAATACTTTTTCCAAAGCTTTTTCAAATCAGGTCTTGTGAAGGTATAAGTTTCAGGTAAAACTCTTTCATTTTCTAAAAAGCTATTGTAGTCTACTGTAAGAGGGTCTGGAAATTGAACTCCGTCGATGTCCTCCACACTACTGGCTCTCATAAGATCATATCTAGAATGCATATTATTAAACCTCCATTTTTTCTATTTTTAAATTTTTCAAATCAACAGGGTCCTTACTTTTTATATGCAACACCATGTTCTCCTTTCCTGAATCATAATTATTTAAAAATGATATTATACCATAATTTTCAGTATCTAATGGAATTCTTCCGCAATCGGTTCTGTTTGAAACTATTTTGTTACCATTAGCTGTTAATTTATCCTTCCTTAATTGACAAAGACTCAAATCTATTCCTGATATTTTTAAGGAATTATAATTTTGGCTATTTGGTATTTCAAAGGAACAATCGCATTCACCTTTTGGATAAATTGTATCATTTATAATATCCGCAAATAATATGTCCTTTCTCCAACCATATAATTCACTGTTGCTGTCTTCTTCCTCTAGAGGAAATTTAATTTCCAATTGACTTTCATTAAAGAGGTTATTTAATTTTAAATTAAAACTTTCGGCTTCTACTCCAGTAAATACACCATCTACGAATTTACCGGAATTGTTTACAAATCTTAACTTGTCAAAATCTTTTATGGAAACCTTATATCTTCTAGGAGAACCCACATCATAAAAATCAGTAGCACCCACTGTATGTATTTTAGAAATGTCTTCCCAAGTATATTCCATTTCCTTAATTGGAGTAAAGAAAACAATTATTTTGTTTGAATAATCCTCAGAACTTCCACTTTCAAATTTTAATTGGAATGTACAAGAACCTTCTGAATTGCAATAATTAGAAACATCAATTCTTAATACCTTTGCATAGAAACTTTTCTTTTTATAAACTCTATCCACAGTAAAAGAACCAACTTTAGAACCGGCCAAAGTAAAGGATTCTACATCAGCCTTTTCTACCTCTTTTCCATTTTTTAATAATATGATATTTCCTGTTAATATTGGAACGTAATCAAAAATAAGATTTAATGATTTAGAGTAATAAACTTCTCTATAAAAATTGGACTCCTTGTCAAATAAAATATTTGAGATAGAATTTTCATCCACAGATAGTGTACAGGCCCCTGTACTACTATCATTACTCAAATTTATTTCATCAATTCTTTTGGAAAGATTTTCTATTTTCTTATTTGTTACATTATTTAAGTATTCTGATAAAGCCAGGATGGAGAAACCAATGTTCAATTTTTCAAAGTTTATAACACCTTTGGAATAGTCTACATCATCCCCCAGATCCTTCATTGGTTGTAATGCAGCAGGATCAGGGGCTACATAATCAACTATTTCTTTCAATGAATGAGTGTGTCTTTCTAGTGCAGTTCTTACGGCAACAAGTTGACCCTCATCATTAATTTTAATGGTGGATCCATCTATATATTTTGAAAGATCAAATTCCAATGTTTTACTAAAGTTATTAAAGATATTTATAACAGCTTTTTCAAAATCAGAAATTTGATCAGTTGTGTGAGTATGGTTACCACATTCTGCGGATCCTCCTCCACCACCTCCATTGCTTTGAAGTTCCCCATATTCATTTTTAATAATGGAAGTATCATCTATCCTAACATCAGCTGTATAAATTTTTAATTTGTCATCCCAAATAAACTTAACAGCAGAATCTGGGTTACTTACTAAAATGTGTGCAAGGGTTTTCATAACTTCTTGCATTAAATCTTCTTGTACATTTTCTAATTTTTTATCTACTTTGGCTAAATCTTCTTGAGTGATTCCCCCAGAGGAACTTCCTTCCCCTGTAGCAGTGGATTCCAATTGGCCGTATTCATTTTTAATGATGGTGTCTTCGTCAATATTTACATCCGCAAATACTTTTTTGATTTTTGGATCATATGTAAATTTTACTGCTGTAGATCCACTGTTGATAAATAATTTAGAAATGACTTCGAGAATTTCGTTGGTAAGACCTTCTCTTATATCCTCAATTTTATGCTTGTGTTTTGGAAGATCATCCTCCTCCAAATCAGTTGCATCTACAATTCTTCCTTCATCATCCAAACGTACCTTAGTATAAAAACCAGGTTCAAAAATAAGAGACTCATCACTCATATTAAAAATTAGTTTGTATATTTTATTTGACAGCTTGAAACACTATAATATTTTTATCAATTTGCACTATTTAAATTGTTAACAAATATTACATCTTAAACCGAACTTGAAAATTGGTACCAGCACAGCTATATATAATTTTCAGAGTTGGGTAATAGAAAGGGGTAAAAATGAAAATCATAAAACGTAACGGGGAAGAGCAAGACTTTTCGCCTGAGAAAATCCTTCGCGTCATCAAATTAGCAAACAATTCAGTTCAAGGTATTGATAGAATCAAATCAGATGAGGACATCAACAGAATTTACCAATATGTCCTAGAATCCCTATCAAATTTCGGTACGGTATCAGTAGAGACAGTCCAGGATAAAATCCGAGATGCCTTTATGAACTTTAATTATTTTGAAGTTGCTGATTCATTTATTAAATTCAGACAAGATAAAAAAGCTCAAAAGAAATATACAGAAACAGAAGAGAAAATTATTACAGTTTGTAATTACACAAACGAAGCAGTAAAACAGGATAATGCAAACAAAAATCCTAGAGTATTAGCAGTTCAGAGGGATTATATTTCAGGGGAGGAATGTAAGGCCATCGGAAAGAAACAATTGCCTAAGGATATTGTAGATGGACATAATAAAGGTTTAATTCACTTCCACGACATGGATTATTCCCCTGTTCAAAAAATGAGTAACTGTTGTTTGGTTTATTACAAGGATATGGCAGAAAATGGTTTTGCTATGAACGGCACACCTATCCATAAAACAACACAGGGTTTCAAAACAGAATGTACACTTGCATCCCAGGTAGCAGCCCAAACAGCAGGACAGCAGTATGGAGGGCAGACAATGTCTTGGGCCCACATTGCAAGATCAATACAGACTTCTAGGTTATCTCTCATAGAGGAAGTTGTTGAGGAAGACTACATTGACGAGGAAGGAAATCCAATTTTCCAATTTGTAAGAAACGAAGATACAAAGGCAGAGGATTATTATGAATACCTTTCTATGAAACTCAGCAAAGAAGAAGTAGAAAATATTAAACGTAAGGTTGAGTTAAGAATTAGAAGGGAAATTAAGAGGGGTGTAAAAACTTTCCAGTATCAAGTACTTACTATTCTTTGTTCAAACGGACAGACCCCTTTCATTTCAATGTCAATGAATCTTGAGGATTGTGAAGGTGATAAACAGTGGGAAGCAGATACAAAACTTGTATTTGAAGAAGTTCTTAAACAGCGTATTAAGGGTATTCCAGATAAGCACGGAAACCTTGTACCTGTAGTATTCCCAAAATTGCTTTACTTCTTAGATGAAAGAAATCACTCACCTGAAACAGAAAACTGGTACTTAACAAAATTAGCTGCAGAGAGTGCTGCTAAAACAATGGCCCCAGATTTTATTTCTGCAAAAGTTCAAAAGAAAGTTAAACATACAAATCATACTTGGCCGTGCATGGGATGTTTGGATAAGGATTCCGTGGTCAAAGTAATGTACGAGGGTGAGAATCTTACAATACCTTTTGGACAATTGTATGAGTTAATAAAAACTAATACAGAGGAGCTAGATCAATTTGAAGAGGGAAATCCTAACAAATATTTGGATTTATCAAATGTAGACCTTTCTGTATTTGATTCTAAAGTAGGTAACTTTGTAAGAGTTAAGAAATTAATTAGGAATGTAGCAGATCCTTCAGGTTGGAGAGAGGTTGTATTAAATGACGGTCACTCTTTGAGATGTACTGATAATCATCCTCACACAACTACAGAAAAGGATAGTGTATTCACAAAGGATTTGAAAGATGGAGATGAATTGTATGTCTCTAAGGATAATGGAATTGTTCCCTGTAAAATTTCCGCAATAACAAATATAAAATCCCACGAGGATATAAACTCCTCTGTAGAATTTGAACTTTTAGATTGAGGTGGCAAAGAGTCCACATTTTGCCACTTTTAGATTCCACTAATTAAGTTATGAATGAAATATACAAAATCACAAATAACTTAAACGGTAAAATCTATGTAGGGCAAACCACATTAAAAGGAGGTGCCTTAGAAAGGTTCAGAGGTCATATAGCTACTTGTAAAAGAGGAGTTTATAACAACCATTTATATTCTGCAATGAGAAAAGATGGTTTTGAAAATTTTTCTTTAGAAGTTTTAGAAACAAATATTCCTACAAAGGAAATGCTAAATGAAAAAGAAAAGTTTTGGATTTCCAAATTAAATTCCAATGACCCAAAAGTAGGCTATAATTTAACAATTGGAGGGGAAGGTGGAAACACATATCAATTTAAAACCAAAGAGGAATTAGATAATATTTCTAAAAAGATAAGTGAATCCACCTCAGGCTCTAAAAATTGGAGATCTGTTCCAGTTGACATGAAAGACCTAAAAGAGGATAAAATAAAAAGTTTTGAATCCGCAGAAAAATGTGCGGATTATATAAGGGGTTTGGGTTATTCCAAAATTACAACAACTAAGATAAGAAATAGAATAGCCCAAAATGAAGAATTAAAAAGGCAAACACTTTTTGAAAAAAGATTTGCTTTTAAAAGACCAAATGAGGATTTTGGGACCTTTACAAATTACAAATGTAATTATATGGGTGCAGTTGAGATTCAGAATTTACAAACTGGAGAAATCTTCATAGGGTTATCCTTACAGGATTGTGCAGATCATTTTCACCTTAAAAAGGGGAATTGTGAGGCTAAAAAATTAGAAAAAATTGGTTTTAAGATACTAAGGAGATTTTATTATGAACACAAAGGTCTTATGGGATAAGTTCAAGGAAAATATAAATGGAAATGAAATTGTTTTTGAGGAACCTCTTAAAATAAAATTGGAGGGAAATATCCATTCCATAAAAAGGTTATATATGGAAGAGGGGGAGGTGTTGGCAGAATTTACTGCTGGGTCAGACTATGAATACAGTTATGACTTTGAAACGGAAAGTGAACACTTTGACGTAGATGGAGTGTACACCCATAACTGCCGCTCTTTCGCCACTCCCTATACACCTGATCCTCTTTACGATGATGAAAAAGTAGCATTTAACAGAGGTTACAAGGATACATTTACAGTAAAAGAACTTTACGAAATGTCCAAGAAGGATAATAATAACTTTAAGTTCAGGATGTTCCTCAGACTCGAAGGTTATTACAAAGGTGATGTAAATGAGATTGATCACTTTGAAGAAGAAAACGGAAGAATCAAACTTGTATGTAGACCAAAGTACTGGGGCTTTTTTAATGGGGGTGTAGTAACAATTAATGTACCTCACGTAGCTCTTGAATCACATGGTAATAAAGCGGAGTTCTGGAGAATACTTGATCAGCGTTGTGAACTTGCTTATAGGGCCTTGGTAAAGAGGTATGAATCACTAAAAGATGCCCCAAGTGATGCAGCCCCAATTTTGAGACAGAATGGTGGTTTGATGCGCCTTAATGATGATGAGACTTGGAACCATATGATTGTTGGCCCTCGTTGTACATACTCTTTAGGTTATGTAGGTTTGTGGGAAACACAACTTTATATGACAGGTAAGAAGCTTACAGAGGATCAATCTTTTGCAAATGAGATTTTGAATTTCTTTAATAAAAAGCACGATGAATGGCACACAAGATTAATGGACCCTAAGGATCCAAATTCGTGGTTGAATACTTCTACATATGGCACACCGGAAGAGAATCTCGTACAGAAATTCTCGGACTCTTTAAAGAGAGATTTTGGTGAGGTAGAAGGAGTTACAGATCATGATTATGTAACAAACAGTTATCATATTGATCCTGCACAGCCAATTGATTGGGCAAGTAAAATAACCATTGAAGCCAAAATGATGGATAAATCAACAGGAGGTGCAATTTCTTATATTGAACTTCCTGATATGTCAAAAAATCTTGATGCTGTAGAATCTATGGTACAGTTTATGTATGACCATATTCTTTATTGTGAGTTGAATGTAAAGAGAGATATTTGTTATCGTTGTGGTTTTAGAGGAACAATCAAGATCGTTGAAGATAATGGTAAACATATTTGGGAGTGTCCTGCCTGTAGAAACAGAAATACGGCCACAATGTTTATTAGGCGTCGTGTATGTGGATACATTGGGGATGCAAATACAGGTGCTGCACAGGCAAGAATGGGTGATTATAAAGCAAGGGTAGAACATACAGATATCCCTATGCAGAATTTAATTCCTACCCAAGCAGAGGGTAGGGTTACTGAATGGGCTAACATTGCAGTACCTAATATTAAACCAATTCCTGGTGTAGCTTAAAAGCAAAATCAAGGTTTCTATATTAAATTAAAGGAGTAATAACTAATGTCTGAAGAGAACAAAGAAGAATTTTCAGTAATTACTGATGCAGAAATGGATGCACAGAAAAAGAAGTCTGAAGAAGTAGATAAGCTTTTGACTCCTCCTGAAGGACAGGTACTTGACGGCCTGAGATCTTTCTGTCCAATTCACGGGGAAATCACATATGCAAATAGAACTTTGGAATATACACTTTTCCGCAAAAATGAAAAAGGAACAGTGTTCCCTGTTACATATAGGGATGTAATTTGTGAGGCTTGTCTTTCTGATATGTGGAAGGAATACTGTGCATCCCACATGCCAAAGGGTGAGAACGGCGTACAGCAGGGAATTACAGTTTCCCCTGTATTCATTCCTGCTATTGAAGCAAAGGAAAAGGAAATCAAGATGGGTGAAGAATTCATTGAGAAACTTAAAAAGAACAATGGTAGCCCAGAAAAGATTAAAAAGGCAGAAAATATTTTAGCTAAGCTCAAAGAAGAACTTGCTGAAATGGAAAAGAAAGAAGCTGAAAAAGAACCTGCAGCAGAAGAGAAAAAAGACTAATCTTTTTACTTAGAAATAATTAAAGACCTCAGAATTTTCACTGAGGTCTTTTTTTTTGACTAAATAGGTAAAAGGAGTCTTTTTATGAGGAAATGCTTAAAAGAAAACTCTAACGATGGTTGGAGTGATGAAATTAGGGATATAGTTGAGGAATTTGGTTCAGAAGTTGAACAGGTTCTTTATGAGGTAAGAAATTGTGTAAGAGGATCTTATGGAGGGTTTGGAAGCACTTCTGCAGACTTGGCAGGTTATTTAAGAGACATTGCTAATCATATTGAAAATGCAGCTGATGAAATTGAAAATCTTCCAGAAGCTGATCTAGAGGAATCCGTTTTGAAAGAATCTCACGTACAAGGAACTTGTCCAATTTGTGGTGAAAAAATATATTCAGACGAAGGTTGCGTAAAAGTTAAGGGTGTAAAAGGCTACGTTCACACATATCACTGCACAGATGACTCTCTCGAAGCATATTACGACTTTGCGGATAAATTCTGGGCGACTCACGATAGCACAGGTATGAATTATTACTCAAATGCAAAACTCTTTGATGCAAAAGCTCCAAAATGCAAATTAAGAGAGTCCAAAGAACTAAAAGAGGGCAACAGTAGATTTGATAAGGATTTTTATAATTTCCTTTCAGAAACATTTGATTCATATGATGGAAGTTATCATTCCTTAGTTCAGGATGTAAGAAGTATTGAAAAGGATTGGGTGGAAGAGGAAGAAAACGAAGACCCAAATTATTTAGCTGACCTTAAAGGAACAATCAGATCCACTGGGGAAACTTGGTTGAGACAAAAAGGAAGAGAACTTTGTTCTGAGGAACTTTTGAGTGATTAAAACACTCACTTCTGAAAATTATTAATCAGTAATTTAACTCCTTTAACTAATTTGGTTAAAGGAGTGTTTCATGTTAGAAGTAAATGTAAGTTTAGGAAAGGATAATTATTCCCAGAGAAACAATGAAATCGATTCTAATAACGTTTGCGGTCCAACAAACTTTATTCAGGCTCTCACTTATGCAGGTTGGGTTTTAGACGAAAGTAAATTCCCACAGTTTAAACAACCTGAGGACAAATTAACATATTTCTGCAGAACAAACAAGGATGTATTAAATTATTTCAAAACGCACTATGCTAATTTCTACAATAACTGGATGGCTGAGGCAAAAGCAAATGCTAAGGCCCAAAAGAAAGAGTATTGGCAAGTTGCTTGCAAGAACTCATATCCACCAAACGAATTGCATGATGTAATGTCATATGCAGTAAATCTTTTTGTTGGTTATTCAGCAAAAGATTTAGCAGGAATGAAAAGAAGACCTGTAACAAGATTTTATAACGAATTTGATATTTACGAAGTTATTTGGCAATTATGTAAAGGACTTCCTGTAATCAGTTCAGTTGATCCTTTCAAAAGAGGAGGGGGCCATTATATTACAATCGTAGGATTTACAGCTGCCGATGATTTTGCAAAACCTGTTTCTTATAATCAAGTTACAAATAAGGAATTTAGCCTAGACAGAATCCATGACATCATTATTGATAATACATATGGTAAATTTGACTTTGTAAATAAAAAATATTTGGCAGTTTCAGGGAACGATGAACACCTTGCAATTGGAAAACTTTTGGATATTGTAAAACCTGTAAGTCACTACTTTAGCCCAGGAGCAGCCGTAGTTTGCTAAAATTAAAAAAGAGTTTCTCAGAAAAAGGAACTCTTTTTTTACAACTAAATTTTTATAAGGAAAAATAAAAATGAAAAAATCAGCATTCTTTAAAAGATTAATTGATTTGGAAATGATGAATGAGAACGGAGGCATCACCCTTCGTACTAAAGGTGTAAAAGATTGGCCGCAAGAATTAGATATTGAGAATTGGGAAATAGATTCCGTTTCCCCTGGTGATGAAGATGACGAAAAAGGAGAAGGTTATATTTCAGGTTATGCTGGGGGAGATTGGCAGGATGCTGCAAGATTTACAATTTTGATTCCAGCAACAGGAAAGCCATATTGTAAAATGTTTGATGATCCAAGTTGTTTTGCAGGAAAAAATATTTACAAAGAATTGAAATCCTTAGTAAAGAAAGAATTAAAAGAAGCCCAATTCAAAACAAAGAAAAGAAAAATAGCAAGAAGTTATGAAGAAAGGAAAAAACTTGCCAATAGAAAAAGATTTAATGAGTACGAATATATAAATGCACCAGAAAATAATATGGAACTTTGGATTGTAGAAAAGGATAATCCTGAAATGTCCTTAGGTTATATAAACTCCCTCTCAAAAGAAGTTGCAATGCATTTGAACATATTCCTTCAAAAAGCAGGTTTTAAGTGTGTTCATTCAAAACCTGAGTATTGTGAGTATGCAAGAGGTATTCCCTCAAAGTATTTGTTAGGTGACAAAACCTATATAGAATGGTCTAGCAATGAGAGTATTACTGATTCAATTCAAACAGTAAAGGACAATCTAAAATTAAAAGCAACAAAGGTAAATAAAAATCCATTAAAGACTGTAAAGGCAAAACAATTTTTTGAGTCAAGAGTAAAGACAACCAAAAATTATAATAACATTGTAGAGGCCTTGAGAGCCGCAATTGCATCCTTCCAATCAATTGGAGTACAGGTTCAATTAATAGAAGAAATGTTTGGTAAAAAAACCCTAGATGTTTCTTATGGGCCTTACCACGTATTCTTTGACACTTTGGATGATGGTTTATATAATGGGTACGGTAAATATTTATTAACACTTCCTTTAGCTAATGAGCCAAGTGTTCAGTGGATTGGTGGAAATGAAAATGAATTATTTGCTGACCTAAAAGATGTGTTTAATGTTTTGGATAAAATTATGGCCGAACCTATTAAGGACGGTCGTAACTTTGCAGATTAATTATATTTAGCTACTTTTTCTGCATCGTATCCATTAACAAAATTGGTTTTGTCTAAGTCCTGATAACCCTGATAGGATTTAAGTACCTCTTCAAAAATGTCATCGTATTCATCTTTGTTAAACCAGATCGGAAGTTTAACAGTTTTGCCTTCTCCCCAGCCAATGTTATAATCAATTGACTGGCGGATTGCTGCCCTTACTGTACATTTTCTATCCCACTCTGGAAAGTTTTGTCTTGTGTACTTATCCCAATCAAACTGGATATTGCCTGTGTGTAACAAATCCCAAACTTCCTTTGAAGTTTCAGTATCTGCACATTTCTTATAAGGACCCCAATCAACTGAATCCCAAACATCTGCAAAGGTTTCTTTTACCTTATTATAAAATCCTGTAATTGGAAAGTCCTGGTGCATATACTGCCAATTACCATCCTCATAAAGGAAATAGAAATCCAGCTGGGCCTGCTTTCTTTGAACATTGTAATCAAAGGACCCACCAATTGAAATTACTTTCCCAAAGGCCCTGGCTTTGTCAAAATCCTTACGGAATTTTTTAAGCTGGCTTAATCTCTTTTTCCAATATTTAACGTACTGAGTTGTTTTATCATCTAGCTTAACATCCTTCATTCCCTCTGAGGATTTTTCGCAACAAGTGAGGCCCAAATGGTATTCTAGGTGGTCTACAGATCCTACTACTGTTACAATGTTTTGTAACCAGGCTCCGCATTCGTCACACTCACAACCTTCCTTTTTTCCAACTGAATCAAAACGCTTATATAAATAAACCTGGTCCGGAAGTGATCTAAAATATTTAACCTTTCCCATCTGCTTGTACCTCACATATAATATAGGTGAATTTTGCCAGAATGTTTCAAAAATACTAATTTTAATATGAAAAAATTTAAGGAATCCAGAACATCCCCTAGACAAATTTATAGAACTGTTAATGGTTTAAAAAATGATCTTCAGCATGAAAGTACAGAAGAGCTAAAAGTTTTAGTAGACCAAACATTGTTCCAATTTGGATTAAAATATGATGGGGATATTTATAGAAAATTAAATACAGGTGACGAATATCCTTACCACGTTTGGAAGGCTCTCCCAACACAAAACTTAACTCAAAGATGGTTGATTGGTATTTGGCCAGGTTTTGATGGACATGATTATCAATTCAGAATTTATGCAGCTGATACTTTAGATCAAATTAAAAATAACGAAGTTGAGCCTTTAGCAGAGTATGAAGGAACAAATAGTATTGACGAATTGATTTCCGATTTAGAGGATGCCTTCAAATATTTTATTAATGAGGATTTTAAGGAATTTCAAGAGTATCCTCAAGAAGTTTGGGATCAAATGGTAAAAGAAGGCAGGGTAGATGAAAATGGTAATTTAAGGGATGAAACTTTTGAACTTATAGTTGATGAGAATGATCCTGTTTGTGATCAATTTCATATATTTAATAGGGGAGATTTTGATGCTTACATGGCATCCTTAGATCATCCTTTAGATGAATCCGAAAAAAGGAGTGGTGAAAATATGGAACTTAAAATAGGTGATATTGTAGATTTCAAATTATACGGAGAATATGATAGACAGGCTAAGGTTACAGAAATCGGTAAAATAAGGGGTGGTTATTTTGCAGGTAGACCCTATGTAGAGGCATATGAATCTTGGGGTAAGGATCACGCAGCCTTTTCCACTACAGGACATAATTTTTGTTTTATGAGAAGCAGTGATGGGGCTTGGGAGGACTCAGATAACGAGGCTGTGTTGGATCCAAAATACTGGCCTTATTTGGATAACTTTTTCGGTTATAATAAAATAACAGAAGCAAAAAGTAGTGAAGAAGATTTCCAAAATTGGTCTAAAGACAAAAGAAAAAGATACTTAGACTATTTACAAAAATCTGTAAAAAGTATTGTAATGGGTGGGGAATCAAGACATTCTGCAGATTACAACAAACCTATGACTGTAAAGAAAACAGGTAGCGATACAGCTTTTGCTTATATAGTTCGTTATACAAATAAATCAGGTGTTGATATGGCTTACGAATTTAGAGGTGACGGTACAAAATCTGAAGGTTTATATGGTTGTTTCCCAAACAGTCAGGTTCAAAGACTTTACAAGGAATTCCAAGAAAAAGAATCCTCAAGAAAGTCCAAGAAATTTATTAAAGAAGCCTCAGAAAGTGTTTCAGGTTTGAAATGGTATCAAAGAGGAGACACTTTTAGCCCAAATTGGGGAGATAATTTTATAGATGCAAAAGCAGTAGATGAAGAATTAGATGCTATCGTAGCCACAAACGGTGGAAATGAATTTCAGATAAAGGATCCCAAAATTAAAAAACCTCTCAGTTTCAAAATTAAAGATTGGTATAACTTCAATGGGGATAATGTTGAAGTTGAATTGATATTCAACAGAGAATTTGAAGATGGTTTTGATAAAGAAAAATGGGGTACAATGCATGGGGATATGGCCAGTTGTGAAAGCCATTACGTAGAAGATTGGTTGAATGAACATCTTGCAGATTTTGGATTTGAAGATTATGAAATTATTAGTAGCGGTTGGGACAGTGACACCCATACCCCAACAAAGGGTATCCATTGGTATAAGTATTCCATGAAGAACAAAGACAATACTCATAAGATGCCAAACTACGATGATTGGACCACAGGTAATAGTAATTTAAATGGTACAGAACCTTTTACTAAAGAAGAAGGTAAGGAAATAGATAAAGAAGTAGCAAATTATATAGCTGAATTAATGAAAGCTAATCCAAAAGGAGTTT
>ODAI011522641.1_pt1 | contig 17017 bp, 14 predicted proteins | sample 1539321 | NCBI WGS metagenome assembly ODAI01 (sample SAMN02144231, study PRJEB22623) | gut metagenome | biome: sheep rumen | host: Ovis aries | place: New Zealand | reverse complement strand
TGAACAAGCTTGCCAATTGGGTTAGCTGAAAAATCTGTAAGATCAAGAGTTTCAATGCTTGTTGAGAATGAAATCAGGTAGCACTTCCTTTCTTCTTCAATAGCAATCTTTGAGAGTGCAAAGGTTATAGTCTTTGCAATATTCTCAGGAGTTCCATGCATAGAACCGCTTGTATCAACGCAGATAATTATTGGACCTTTGGGCTCTTGCTTTTCTACAGAAGTTTCTTCCTGTATGTTTTCTTCTTTTGAATCTAACACATCATTTTGATACTTAAAAGATAACAGTTGTTTTTGCGCGAATTTAAGTTGAAACAGTTTCTTTGCAGCTGTATTTTTCAGTAGTGCAAGTTCACTTGGCAATACGGAAGATATATCATTTGAATAGCGTAAACCATCTATTTCGCCACGATATGCTGGCTTAGGATGCCATTCTGATTTTATTACAACCTTATCTCGTATTTCTTTTTCAAATAATGATTGTGCACGAGTTTGCTTTCCAAGCAATTCAGCCAATTCCCGTAAAGATTCGTCCTGGTCTAAGAGTTTTGAAAACTGCTCTAAGATTTCAAAACCACTTGTTTCAAATGTACTTTCTGATAAATCCCAGAGACGCCCCAAAGTTTTGATAAAAGGAGAAAGAAGTTTTTCAAGTCGAATGAAATTGTCGATTTTCTTGTAAAGCTCTTCAAGAAACGCTTTTCGCATTTCGTCAATACTATTTTGCTCCCACATGTTCTTGCGTTCAATGAGATTCTGTTCCATGTCATTGATAAAATTGCGACGAAGTATTTCAATTTTTTCTACAGATTTCCAAGAAGTTTTCTCTTCTCCAGATTTTTCATCTTTTTTAATTTTCTTTTGTTCTGTAAATTCCTTTACATAAAAGTCAAAATCCAACGTGCTTGGAGCAATTGGACCGCGTTTTGAATCGCTTACGCTTGGTAATCGTTTATAATGAAAGTGAATCTTTGATTTCTCTGAGGCCAAATCCGATGCAATTTCCTGTGCAGAAAGTTTTTTCTGCTGCTGAATGAAAACAGCTTCTTCAAGAAATGGATTTTCTTTTTCCAGAACAGATTGAGTCTTTTGTAGCCACTCAAGAATATCTGTCTGGATGTTTTCAGAAAGGCCTTCATGAGAACGTACATACTCTTTTGTACTGTCATGAGAAAGAAGTTCTGAAAGAGTATTTGCTGCAAGTTGAGAAAAATTATTTTTAGGAAAATCTATTTTTATGTCTTTTGGCTCTATAGGTGCAACCATATCTTCCATTGCATCAACGAGTTGTTTACGTTCACTTTCTGAACCAAGTGATGCAGACGCAAAATTCTCAAACTTACGTTTTTTCTTGGAATTGTGATGGTAACGATTTATATTTGAATTTAAATCCGCAGATATTTTTTGGATATTTGAAAACAGTTTACCAGACAAATCAGAAAATTCTTCGTCAGTAAAATCTTCGGTTTGGTGGGCAGTTTTATTTCTACTTAATCTTAATGTTTCCCACCAACTTGGAAGAGACGGAAAATGTACATTTTTTAAGCATTCACGTGTCTGTTGTATTTTCTTTTCTATCCAAGCACGAGCTTCCTCGCTTATTGAATCAATATCAGAAATTCCAGATGGATATTTCTGAATTATTTCATTTATTCTTTCAAGAGCTTTTCTGCTGAATCTTCGAGATTTTCGTTGATTTTTATTCATCGTAAAACCTTAACCCTTTACCAATTTTTCAATTTCATCCATATTTTCAAATACGAACGAAACCATCTTCTGAAATTCCCTATCTGGTATATCTTCCGTTGCGTGAACAAGTCGGTTGCGGATTCTCTGGAGACTTACAATCATATCAGATTGTTCAGATACGTCCGTAAGTGTTTGAATCTTCATTTGTAACCATGCTTTTAGCTCATCAGAAAGTGAATGAACATCAGGTATACCAGTCGGGAACTTCTGTCGTAATGCATTCAATGCATTTTGTGAAGTTGATAAATTCAAATCTTATTCCTTTTTCCATTCGCGGATGGCACGTACTGCATAGTTATGATCTTTGGTCGTATGATCTTGATGTCCGCGTTCATCAAATAACTGATAATAAGCAGCTGAATCACCATTTGTCGTTGATGACCAATATTCCTGTGCAGAAAGAAGCTGTGTTTCAGGTTCTATAGCACCGAGTACTTCGTTTAACTTTGCCATGTTTTCCCAAATTTTATTAAGATTTTCTTTATTCGGAATAATCCATTTTTCCGCGAATTCCTTTGGCAATGATTCTCCGTAGGATTTTGATACTTCTTTTATATTTTTCCATTCAGCTTTCTTTTCTGTCAATGAAATTGCATAACTCTTTTCTTCTGCAATACAAATAATCGCGATAATATTGTTTTTTTGTTCAGGTGATAAACTTTTCACTTCATCAGCAGAAAAAACAGTACCATCCTTAAGGATAGCATCACCTAGAGAGAATGAAGCAGAAAGGTCAGAATTAAAGTATCGTGCATGTTCTTTATTAAGATCCACTTCGGCATCTTGGAGTAAATGAATTGCATCATCAAGTTTTGCAGTAATACTCTCATTGTATTCTTGATCAGCAAAAAGATTTGCTTTGAATGGAATTGCATCCGCTTCTTTTTTTTCTTTAAGCAAATTGATTTCAGAATGAATTTTATCCACTATCGGTTTGTAATGGTTCCTATCAAAAGTCTTCTGTGAAGTTTCCTGTGCGATGTCTGAAAGTTCTTTCTTTTCAAGGTGTGTTTTTGCAGGATTCCTTTTGACAGTAAAGTTTTGCCAACAAGAAATGTTATTACCATTCTTTTGAAAATAACCATTTGTATAGTGCTGTTTGTTTTGGTTATATACACTTACATATGAACCATTTGTTCCTTTTGTAACATACCATGTTTCCTTTGTATTATTGAGAATACATTCATAACATTGTGTACCATTTATTGTAACAATCTTATCGGTCGCAGGTTCCTTTACTTCTTCAAACCACTGTTCATCTATGGCTTTTTTGAATTCTTCAATCTGTTCGTTTATCTCATCAATTGCTGTATCACAGTCCAAACCATTCTGTTTTATACACTCTTCAACAATTTCACGAACCTGTTTCTGTTGATTTTCTGTACTCCAAATACAGTATTCGATAAGCTGGCAATCCATCAAATCAACTTCACTACGGTCATTCAGGAATGCAGATGTTTTGAGAATATGCGTGATTTTCTTCCAACGGCGGTCACCGACTTCAAAGAGTTCCTGTTGCCATTCATCCGTTTTGGCATTCTTGTTTTCAGTGACAAGTTTTTCATTACGGGTAGACAACTCTTTACGTATTGCAGTTATAACAGATTTTGCTTCTTCAGAAAGAAGAATTTTATCAATCTGAGTTTTCCACTCCTGCAATTCATCATTTGTAATCTGTAATTTTTTAACATCATCTGATAAAATAAATTCAGAGGCAGATTCTCCCTCAATCATATCAAAAAAATTGTCTTCATTTTGAATATAACCAACGCAAAGGCGGAGTATGAAACGATCATAAAGAGCTTCAAGCCCACGGTCTTTTGCAGGAAGTTCATTTGAAGCTGCAAAAAGAGCCTTGAGAGGAACATTTTCAACTTTTCCACCGTTATGAAATTTTCTTTCATTGATAATAGTAAGAAGAGTGTTCAGAATAGCAGGGCTTGCCTTCCAGATTTCATCCAAAAATGCAATATCCGCTTCTGGGAGCATATTTTTAGTAAGACGCAAATATTTTTCTTCCTTCTCGCCATTCTCATCTTCAAGTTCACCATTCAATGCTTTGAGAGACATGTTCCCGAATACCTCATCTGGTGTAGAAAACTGATTCAAAAGAGTTTCAAAATATTTTATGCCTTTGTTGCCATCTGCCTTGAATGCCTGAACGACACGGCGAGCAATCATACTTTTAGCGCAACCTGGTGCTCCTAAAAAGAAAATGCTTTCACCTGCTATTGCTGTAAGAAGCGCAAGACGAACAGCTTCATCCTTTTCATACAATCCTTCTGAAAGTGCGTCTCTTAAAGATTTAATTCTATCGTGTTTATTAGTTGCCATAACTTTTTACCTCCGATACAGCATTTATTTATTCACATAATATAGTCACATTTTTTCAACTACTTGATATTTTATTTTGAACTTTTTCGAAAAATTCTTTTATTCTGTTGCTAATATAGACTTCATCCTTGTTGAACTTTTCACATAGCTCTTTTTGAGAAGGCAATTCTTTTTTTTGTAAATAAATACTCGAGCAATGTAGGTTCAGCAAAAGAGTGCTTTTTGAGCATTTCATATATCTGTTCAATTTCATATTTGGTTTCTAAAGCTGTAATTGTTCTGAGAGTAATAAAACTTGCCAGATAAGCTTTCTGTCTAGCCTGGCATAAATTAAATTCGTCCAAAGCTTTTCTGGCATCTTTACTGTCTTTTGCAACTATTGAACTGGTCAGATTATTGAGATAGTAAAGAGAAGTTACATCATAAAGTTCCGGGTTTGATATATTTTCACCTGTGAAGTTAACTTTTCCATAAACAACAGATTTTACATCACAATTCAAGAATTTTTCTGCAAATGAAAGGACACACATAAGAACCATAGGCAAAGGTTTTGGACCATATGTTATATCAGCAAATAGTTGAGAATTGTCTTCTATTTTATCAATCATTTGTTTTAGTCTGAGTTCGTGATTATTCTTTGTTTCCTTGAATTCTGAATCCAATATATTGTAAGTGATTTTCGCACCAATTTTTGAATTGATGGAATTCAGTTCATTAATAAATAAATCACTATTCTTCTGGTTATTTTCTGTGGCGTTTTCTGTTCTTAGCAGAACAACTTTTATTTCATCTTGTTTTGAAATAGTATCTGCAAGAACAGCATTAATTGGATAAACAACAGGCTGGTCATATTTGGAATTTGCACTACCAGTATCTTTGTAAACCATTGGTTTGATATTACTCTTCATAGGAATATCACAGAATATAATTTTCTTCATAAAGACTCCTAATTTAAATATAATAAATTATCTATATTAGTGACAAGAAAAGTATATAGTTGATATTTTTTGGTGAAAAAACGTCGTTTGCTGCTCAAATTTGCTAATAATTTAAGTAAGATTTGTATTATTACAATCTTTTTTACAAATCTTATCTGCATTGTTAGAGTTCATCGATTTCTTCCCATTGACAATTACACAACTCCAACACTTTTTTATTTCTACATATCCCAAACTTACATTTATATTTGGATTATCAGTTGATAATAGAGTTGTATATCCTGATTGAACAATATCATCATTTTTTTCTGGCTTATTTGCAATAATAAATTTTTTGATTTCTTTTTTATGTGCTTCAATTGCGCTTGATATTTTTCTGTGGGGGATTATTTGAACTATCAAAATCATACAGTTTTTGCAATCGTATTTTTCTGCTTCTGTAATTGTTCCACAAGTAGCAGTCAAAAGTTGATAATATATATCATCAATATTCCTATTGCTCATGTCCAATTTTTCCTTCATCCAAGATACACGTTTGGGAATGCCAGAACTTTCTTTTACGGAATCAAGATATTGTTTTATAGTTTTATCTCCGAATTTTTCTTCGACTTTAGCTTCTATACATACAACGAATAAACCATGTGTCTTCGAAAAACCCAATATAAACATATCGTGATTTCTTCCAGCTTTTTCTGTATCAAGAGAAGAAACATGTTCTGGAAAACAGAATAATAATTGATGTGTACCGTAAATAGAATCAATTATAGTCTTTATTTCTTCTGGTTCTGTTAGGTCTGTTTCATTTTTAAACCAAAGACGAGCAAATTCTTTTGCGGAATAATCGTCTTTCCATTGAGTATCTTTGTCTTTTGGTTCTGCTTTACAATACCAGTCTTCTATACGTTTAATTTCGCCTGCAATAATCATTTTGATTCCTCTGAGGTTTTTGGATAATTAATATTTATATTTACATCTAAAGGAATCGTTTTAGGATTATCCTCTTCTATATGAACATTTTTTTCTATCTCTATCAGATATGGTTTATCATTTTTTATATAGACAGGTAATTCTTTGTTATTATCATCAGATATTTGAATTTCCACTTTTTGTGGTTCATCTCCCTTTATTTTTTCCATTATCAAAGGACTAAAAGAAACTATTACAGCGGCTATTGCTATAATAGTTGTAATCCAAAATTGTGTATTTTGCTTTATTTTTTCCTCTTTTTTTTCTTGCCCTTCTAAATCCAAAAAGTCATTTTGAACCATGTCATATAATTTGTTTGTTGGATAATAATAACATGAAAAATATTTAGTAATTTTATCTTGTAAATCATCAGCTAAGAATTCGGTTAGTTCATATCCTTCATGAGATTTAGAGGGACTTTGTTCAAAATAAGCCAAAGCAATATATTGATTATCCACTAAATAATCCATTAAAAAAACAAACTCATAAAAATCTGTAATTAATCCAAAAAAAACTTTTCGAAAATCATTTTGAGAGTATTTCTTTGAATCTAAATACAACTCATATTTATTTTCATTAAACCTAAAATCAAATCCTGGTAAAAGCCCATATAAGCTTGGAGCAGAATCGTCACGATTTAAATCAAAAAAAACATTATATGCACAGTTAGTTTGGCATTTAGAATGCATGTCGAGTATTTTATTTATAGCTTTCTTTTCAAATTCTGTAAATTTTCTCATTATTTTTTTAACTCCTTTAAAATATCAGTTTATGTAAATTCTAAGAACTAAGCATAATTGAATATTCTTTTAATTTTTTTAATGTTTCTTTTACATATGTATTGTCTTTTTCAATGAATAACCAATAATTGTATTTTCCAATTAAACTTTCTATGAATATAGGATTTTCTTTGAATAAAGTGTTCATATATTCTTCTTTAGACAGCTGCAACACGATGTATGCATTATGACGTAACTCTCTTTTTGTTTTTCTAGGAAGTTTTGGTGTATCTGAATTAATAGAAATACCTGTAATTATTTTTTTTGAACCAGAGATTAGCTTTGTTTTTTCTTTGTTTACATCAAAGCCTTCATTTTCAATAATATTAATTATATATTCACATTGTTTCCAATTAATATCTGATCCAGAAATTGTAATATCGTCGGCATATCGGGTATATTTTAAATCGAATTTCTTACAAAATGAATATAATCTTGAATCCAATCTTTTTGAAATTATATTTGCTAAATATGGGCTAGTACAAGCACCCTGTGGTAAAGAATTATCTAGACAACAAATTCTAGCAAGTATATAAGCCACCTTCTGAGAATATCCACAATTACGGAATACTTGTATTATTCTTGCAATTTTTATTGAATGGAAAAAATCCTTCAAATCAATTTTCAAAATAAAGTTTTGACTTAAATGAGGAGTAACATTATCCAATATTGACTTATTTTTAACATACGCTGTCGCAGAAGAGTTTAAATAAATCTTTTCAAGAATATTTTTTAAAATCCAATTCTGAATATAACTTAAAGAGGGATAAGGAGAGCTTATCTTTCTTGTACCGCCTCTTTTTTTGGGTATCTCAAATTCTCGATAAAAAGAGTCTGTAATATATATCATATTATTTAGTTCAGAACTTTTTATTCCAACAAGTTTTGAAAAATGAGTTAGATTAATAATGAAAGGAAAGTTACTATCCTTAAAATTCTCCAAAATCGTCAGATAAATATCTTTGTTCTTTTTGTGTGATAAAAAGGCTTTCCACTTTAAGTAATCTGCTTCTAACATAAAAAAAAGCATATAAGCCACTACTTTCTATTTGTAACGATAGTTCGTACTTTTGTTGATTGTTAATGAAAACAAAAGTAAGTACACCGTTAGGTGTACTTAGAGGAAACTTGTTTCCTCTAAGGTTAAAGATAACCTAAACTACGAAGACGAATAACATCTTCTAAATGCTAGTGGCTTATATGCTATAATCTCCTATAATTTTATATCAATTTGTTGGTTAATTTCAATTCTTTCTGATAACATTTCTTCTGGAATAACATTCCATGTTTTTTCAACTTTTGGGAAAAGAATTTTATGCCTATTTTTAAGGAAATATACCTTTCCTTGTGGTGTTATGCGTATTTTGTTGTTGTTATAAGTAACAACTCCCAATGCTTTATACTTAAATAAAAAAGTTAAAAGCTCAGTAGTTGACATGTATGTAATATCCGAAATAATTTTCTCGTCGTTCATCAAATCACAAAGTAATTTTGCATCTAAATTCATTCATCTTCTCCTAAATAAAGTATGTCTTTCTCCATCTTTTGTTTTTTCCCACCAAAAGATCGGAAAAACATCATTTGGAATACGCATATTTTTTATACAGTACAATGCTTCTGCTGAATTATAACCATAGGGGAAACATAACGATTTTTCTGAATGACTTAATTTCTCCTCTAATTTATCCATTATTAATAGTTTATCTCTTGATATAGTTCCGTAATAATCTGAAATTCCTTTTTGTAACTTTAAAATACTGGTTACAGAAATTTTATTTTGGGCCAAATAAGTTAATCCAAACTCCATTGAGGCTATAGACAATACTTCCAAAATATCATATTTATAACCTCGTTTTTGTAATGTACGTATTGCATAGTCATACTTCGATTTTATTTTTGTTCCTGATCCGATAAAATCATCAATTAAGAAAATATTTTTAAAACCTTCCCTAATTTCATTTATTTGTACAATATTTCCCACAAAGTTTTCATTTTTCCAACCGTTCGGAAACTGGGAACGGAAAGCATACATCAAATATTGGGAACCATCAGATTCTTTGTCATCTGCTACTGCAATAAATACTGTATCAGTTGATTGTATTCCTTTTTTTAAAACTGTTTTCGCTAAACTTTTCGTCTTTTCACTAAACTCATCAGCAGTTAAAAAAACAAATCGGCTAATTAAATCATTTATCAGCTCTAATTGCTCCTCTGACTCGCAAAAATTTCTTAGTTCAATATATTCTGAAATTTTTTCTTTTAACCAAGGATACGATTCTATAAAATTATATATATTTTCAAATTCAACAGGATCGATTTGTGTTATTTGTCTTGTTATGTTCATCTATTTTACCTCCACCGGAGCATTCATCATAAGAGGGAAAAGATTATCTCTAAGAGCTATAAGTAGTTCAAGTTCCTAAAATCTGCTCTTTTTCCTATGTGATTTTACGCGCTCATTTTATTTGCCTATAACTCTAATTAGTCATTTGTTCGGAAAAGAATTCAATATTCATTATTTTGTTCTTTTGCATTTTATAATTTTCCCGAAATCTAAATCCTTTTCATAATTTAAAAATTTAAATTTCTTGTTTATGCTTTCTGTTGTAATTGGAGAAATACAATCTCCCATTATAGTATTCACTTCTTTTTCCATAAATCCATGAACAATATTCTGCGCATTAAAAGTATTCTTTATATCAACATAAAAGGTTTGTGGAACAAAATTTGAACCTACTATTCTAAAATAAACTCGAAATTTTCCATTATTTAATTGGTTTGGAGGAAATGTTGTATTATTTATTTTTCCATCAGTACAAAACCTTATTAATGAATAATATTCTTTTAGTCCTTCATCGCTATTTAATGATTTGTTTTTCAAAGAAACATCTATAAAATTGAAATATTTTTCTATTCCCATAGGAATATCAACTGTTTCTGAATTTTCATTATCAGTCCAAACAAATAATCTTGGAAAAATTGTTGATAATACTTGTTTTTCATTATCTAAATCTAAAACCTTAATTAGTTGTACACTAACTTTTTCTGCCGATGTTTTATTTTTATTTTCAATTCTTATGCTATATAAATGTTTTGTTTCATTACCTAAATCTACTGATTGATAAAAAGGTCTGTCTTTTTTTATATATGCAGCAAATTTTGGTTCATTTATTTTTCTTATTACTGCGCCTCCAATTGATATAAATACTGCACCTATTGTACCAATCGCGATAAATACTTGCACAATGAATTCTTTAGTACTAGACTGTTTTTCGATAATAGTTTTTTGTATTTCAATATTATCAACTGGCCTTGTAAAAACTAAGAGAGTCATTAATACGCCAGCAACAAAACAAGCACAACCAACGCAAATACACAATGATATTACAATTTTCTTTTTCATCATTTTAACTCCATCAATTCCTGGCCATTATTTTTAAGCCACTGTTTTGCATCCTTATACCATGGGCAGTATTCTGCAACTATGGTCCAGAATTTTGTGCTGTGGTTTAATTCTTTGCGGTGGGCGAGTTCATGAACAATTACATAATCACGAACGGTTTCCGGCATTTTCAATATGAGACAATTGAAACTCAAGTTACCAGTTTTTGTGCAACTGCCCCAGCGGGTTTTCTGGTGGCGGATTGTGATGCGGTTATAGGTTACGCCCATAAGGTCTGCGTATTTTTTTACAATAGCAGGAAGTTCTTCTTTTGCTTTTGATGTAAGTTTTGTGTTTTCTGGAGTTACAGGTTTTGAATCTGTGGACTTATTTGTTCCTAAAAGTGAACTTATAAATGCTAATGCTTCTTCCTGTTTTGGACGGCCGGCTTTTTTCTTTGTGCCATAAACGGCCATGCTGTCTATTATTGGAAGAATTGTGTTGAGTTTTTCTACAATACGCTGCTGTTCTTCGATTGGTGGGAGAGGAACAATCATCTGCGATAGAGTTTGACCATTGCAATTAGGTTGACATCCTTTTGTTGTACCTTGTGTTAATTGATTCCAATACAATGGACATTCCATGAAATATTTTAGATATTGTGGATTTAAATTATGATTATAATGCGAGCGAATCAAATACCCTGCATAGACTGAACGTTCAGTAAGTCCTGATACTAAAACTGATTTACCAACTGTTCCTCCAGTTCTTGCAAAAAGAATATCTGTGTTGTTAAGTTTATATTTCTCATATTCAGATTCTGAGATCTCACAATAGGGAACACTGTCCCAAAGAATTTTATTGTCCTGAATATCACTAATTCTTACCATTTTAGCAAAACCAGAAGAAATAGCGGAAGCGTTATATCCATATTGAATTGAATTGGAGAGATTTCCCCATCGTTCCCATCTCCAATTTTCAGGAATATCAAATGGGATTTCTTCTTCGGTAATATCTGCGAGCGCACGACCAGACGCCCCTGCTTTGGTCGTGTCTTTTTTTATTTTCCCTTCTTCAATGAGTTTTGCTTTTTCATCAGCAATCTTTTTGAGAAGTTCATCTACGCTGGAATCGGTTTCCAGTTGTTTTGTCAGCTTGCCCTGCATTGCTGATTGAAGAACGGATTTTTTCATTTCTTCTGGGAACTTCTGGCAGAGTGTTATTAATTCATCTTCTTCTTTGCCGTATTCATCAATAAGAGGAAGTATCTGATTTAGTTTTTCTACAATACGCTGCTGTTCTTCTATTGGTGGAAGAGGAAATAGCATTGGATATATTTTTTTTCCAGAAACAACAGGTTGTGCAGTTGCATTACTATCATGCCCTAGGTTTAAGTATTTAAGACCATAAACCAAATATTCTCGATTAATAAGTTTTTCAGGATAAGTAGTAATAAAAGCATTATCAGTAACCCAAGCAATTTGAGGTGTAATATGAACACTGCCACAGTAATATCCCACACGTCCAATTACAACAGTTTCTTTATTTATATTTCCTTTATTATGGTAACCAGTAATCCCATTTCCACCAAATACGGGAATTTGTCCGTTTTTCATTTGAGCTGAAGTTAGATTAATACCCGAAGAAATACTTATTAAATTTCCAAGGCGGATCCATCTCCAATTATCAGGAATTTCATCTGTAATCTCTTCTTCCTGTATTTCTGGCAATACCTTTGGTTTAGGAATAATTTTCTCTTTAATAAGCTGTGCTTTTTCATCAGCAATCTTTTTGAGAAGTTCATCTACACTGGAATCACTTTCTAATTGTTTTGTCAGTTTGCCCTGCATTGCTGCCTGTAAAACTGCTTTTTTTAAATCTTCTGCAAGTTTCATTATTTCACCTCAAGAAGATTCATAATAAGAGCAAGTTTTTCGTCAAGCTTTGCTTCAAGACTTTCGCGGCGTTCTTTATAATTCTTAATTGTTTCTTCTGGAGTAAGAACTACATCTTCTTCTTCTGGGTATCCGCACAAATCTAGATCAAATCCACGTTCTTCAATTTCTGCAAAAGTATATTTTTTTGCCTTAAAGGTCTGTGTTGAGGTTTCACTTTCTTTTTCATCAGCAATTTCAACTCGATTGTTCCACCATTCATCAACGCATTTCATATCTTCGCGTTTGATTGGATTTGTCTTATTAAAATGTTTTACACCTTCCGGCATATCCATACGGTAGAACCAGATTTCTTCTGTTTTTCCTGTCTTATCAAAGAAAAGAAGGTTTGTATTAATAGAAGTATAAGGTGCAAAAACACTGGAAGGCAGGCGGATAATCGTATGAAGATTACATTCTGTCATAAGTTTCTTCTTGAGATTTACTTTAGAATTATCACTATTGAATAAAAGTCCGTCAGGAAGCACAAGTCCGCAGCGTCCGTTTTTTTCGAGACAATAAATAATTCGCGCAACAAACAAATCAGCAGATTCGCTGGATGCTAAATCATCAGGGAAATTTTGAAGGTCAGACTTATTGAACTCTCCACCAAAAGGCGGATTCATAAGAATGCAGTTGTATTTATCTTTTGGCTGTAGGTTCAGAACATTAAGAGCAAGGCCGTCTCCGTGTACAATATCTGGATTATCTATATCATGCAGAAGCATGTTTGTAGTAGCAAGCATATAAGGAAGTTGTTTCCATTCGATTCCATAAATTGAATTCTGAATTGTTGCTATATCTTTTGGACTTTTTGCCTGAGCCATTAAATGTGTTATTGCTTCTGCAAGGAAGCCACCTGTTCCACAGGCAAAGTCTGCAACTCTTTCACCAATTTTAGGATCAACATGGTCACAGATGAACTTTGTAATTGCACGAGGTGTATAGAATTCACCAGTTGCTTTACCGCCATTCTGAAGTCCTTTAAGAAGTGTTTCGTAAAAGTCGTTGAAGTCATGCTTTGTTCCGGCATCGTCAAAATCAATGTCGGCAATTTCATTTATAAGCTGACGAAGTTTTACACCATCCTTCATATAGTTCTGGCTTTCGCCCATAAATTCACGAACGATTAAAGCCTTTGGATCATCGCTTGTAAACAAATTTTCTTTGCCATTTACAGAAACTGGCTTTCCCTGAAGAAATGGAAAAAGTGTGTTATTTACGAACTGAATAAGTTTATCGCCAGTTAGTCTATTTGTAAGATCTTTTGAACCATCTTCTTTACGAAGGTCTGCCCAGTCACGGAATCTAAAACCTTCTGGTATTACAGGAACATATCCTTTCTTAAGTTCCCATTCTTCTTCTTTAGCATCAAAAACTTTCAAAAAAAGAATCCAGATTAACTGGCTCATATACTGTGCAGTACCACTAACTCCTGCATCACCAAACATTATTTTTGTTGTAGATTTTACTAATGCATCACCGTTCATTTATTTCCCACCATAATTATTTATAAAGTTCTTTTTCTATTTCAAGAATAATTGATTCGTATGCTGCTTCTCCACCAAGAGTTTTTACTGCAGTTTTGTAACTGTAGCCATTCTGCTGGAAGTATGGCATCCCGAAAATATCGATTGTCTTAAGATTTGAGAAATCAGTTTCTTTGTAAAGATCAATTACAAGATTCATGATTTTCTGCTGTTCTAGATTCAAATGTTTGATAAGTTCTCTTGCTTTATTAACTCTTTCCTGCTTAGAAACAATTGGCTTTCCATATCCAAAATGGCAGACAAGATCATATAAATCAACATTTTTACCTACTATTTCCCTAAGCTTTGCAACAACTTTTTCACTAATCAATAAATCCATCAACAGTCCATCTTCGACGTCAATTGAATCAAGTTTTGACCAGGTAGCATAAAAATCTTCAAATGTAGGGAATAAGTCTTCCACATTTTTTCGTACACAGCTTTCAACCGATTCTTCTCTAACAAGATTCATGTTGTCATCAAGATATCTGATTGAAGTATCAACAAGTTCAACATCAACACCTTTGATTCTGAATATTTCTCGTTTCTTCTTTGTTTTGGTGTTAAGAGGTACTGCAGTCCCTCCAGGAACAACATCAACAATACCGTCAAAATCCGGATCATCAAACTTCAAGTAATTCTTTCTGAAATCCATAATCACAAAGTGTGTTTTTGTTCGTTCTTCGGTCTCATTTTCAAATTGATATTTTTCAACTATACGAGTACCTCGTCCAATTGTCTGCTTGAACTCAGTCATTGATCCAATTGTTTTATCAAGAACAATAAGTCCTACTGTTTTTGTATCAACGCCAGTTGAAAGAAGTTTACTGGTAACAGCAATTACAGGATATTTCTGACTTGTTGAAGAAAAGTTTTTAATCTGCTCTTTTCCAGCCTGGTCATTTGCTGTAATTCGCATTACATATCGTTGATTACTTTCTTTCATTAAATCAGCATTTTCATTTGCAAGATAATCACGCATAGCACCTGCATGTTCTTCTGTTTCGCAGAATACTATTGTTTTTGTGAATCTATCGTGTTCTTTCAAGAATTCTGTAATTTTTGCTGCTACAAGTTTTCTTCGTTCATCAATAATTAGCTTACGATCAAATTCTGGCATCTGATAAACTCGGTCTTCAAGAGGTTTCCCATGTATATCTTTTTCACCTTTCTTAGGTTTATAGCCGTCTCTATCAATATCAAGTTCATGAGCCATAACAACATACGGAGAAAGAAATCCATCTGCAATTCCTTGCTTAAGAGAATATACATAAACAGGATCTCCAAAGTATTCAAGATTGGAACCAGAATTTGTTTGTTTTGGAGTAGCTGTCAAACCAATCTGTGTAGCACTACCAAAGTACTCAAGCATTTCATGCCAGCTTTTTTCTTCATTCAATGAACCTCTGTGGCATTCATCTACCACGATAAGATCAAAGAAATTTGCTGGAAGAAGTTTATAATAATCTTTATCTGCTGTTGGTTCTTCATCAGGATTTATATCATCTTCATCTTCTGAACGACCAGATTTAAGCTGTTGATAAAGAGAAATAAAAACTTCGTAACTTGAAAGCTTTTTTACATCGTCTTCTGTTCTAAGATTTATATGCTCGCCAATGCGAACCATATTGTTCATTTTATGAAATGCTGTAAAATCATCAAAAGTCTGGGCTGCCAGAGATGTACGATCTACCAGGAAAAGAATTTTTTTCTTTTTTCCAGCTTCATAAAGACGATAGATTATCTGCATAGCAACAAATGTTTTACCTGTTCCTGTCGCCATAACAAGGAGAAGCCGCTGTTGGCCTTTTGCAATTCTATCAATACAACGGTTAATTGCATTACGCTGATAATATCGAGGCTTTCTTCCATCTGCGCCTTGATAATAAGGAACTGTAATTAAGGAATTCTGTTCATCAGTAATATTGTTGTTTTTCTTATATCTTTCCCATAATTCATCTGATGTCGGGAATTCATTCATTGGAAACTCTCTGTTTGTTCCCATATCCATATCTTCTTCATGGAAACACTTGCCATTACTTGCATAGGCAAAAGGAACATCAAGAAGTTTGGCATATTCAATTGCTTGGCTGACACCATCATGAACATCGTGATCTATCCCTTTTGCCTCGACGAGAGCTAAAGGAAGATTGTATTTATAAAGTAAAAGATAATCGACTTTTTTTCTTTCTCCACGAGTAACAGTACCGTCTGAGTCAACAAGAATCTGACCATCTGTAAAGGCAGTCTTACCGTACTCCATAATAATTTGGTCACCTTCGGCAGACCACTTTTTAATTAATTCGGGAGTAATGTATTTTAGCTTAGTATTTTCTTCGTTTCGTGTTTGTTCGTCGAGATCATTTATTGGTGTCATAATATAATTATATCACGAATGACAGATATTTTATAGAAGAGATTTTAAGGAATCCAAGCCCAGCTTGGTCGTGCTCCAACGGCGAAACGTTGGCTGTGATGCAACGGCTGGGCGTGAGCTCAGGATCAGAAGAATCGTTTTTGAATTCACGGAACGCATGTTTCAATCTTCCCATTGCCTCTCCACCATCACAAAGCTTTATCTTTTCAATCCTGGAGATTCCATACTTCTTCTGTTCTTCCATAGGCTAGGCCTCCTCTGATACAGAAGGTGTTTCCGGTTCTGCAAAAACTTTTTCAAAATCTACATGCCAATAACGACGAGGAACACCACTTGATTCAACGTTTTTCTGCATCTGATAAGAAGCTTCTTTTTCCGCCTGTTCTGCAAGTTCTTTTTCTCTCTGCTTAATCCATTCATCTCTTTCCGGGTTTGCTTCAAGAGTAGACAAAAACGAAAGTGGATTAATTTTTTTTATTTCATTCATAAAATCTCCATCAGAATGGCAAGTTAGCAAGCATTTCGTCGGTCACTTCATCGGCTCCAGTTTCTTTTACAGAACCTACTCGACCTTTATAATTGGTATTTGCTTTACTTAGCCATTTATTTAGTGAATCAAAGTCTGATTTGGGATGAGCATTAACTTTCTGTTTCCAGTTTGAATAATCCACAATACCAGATTCAAACTTTTGCTTTCCAAACTCATTAATAAGGCTTTGATATTCTTCTCGACTAAAAAGAACATTAGATATGTCTTTTAAATCTATTACATCTTTATTATTCAGCTCTTTATTATTAACTGCGCCATTTTTGACAGGAGGGGTATTGCCATTATTGGCTATACCTTGCTGCCGTTTTTGGCGATACCAGTTCATATATTCAGCTAGAATAGGTTTTGTTGTATCAACTTTTATCTGTCTTTCATCTACTTCTTCTGAGCCTTTTCTTTTCACAATTTTAATTGTGATATAACCTTTCTTTCTTAGGTCATTAACCCATCTCGAAGCAGTTCGTTCTCCAATATGAAAAC
>ODAI011729117.1_pt1 | contig 17018 bp, 13 predicted proteins | sample 1539321 | NCBI WGS metagenome assembly ODAI01 (sample SAMN02144231, study PRJEB22623) | gut metagenome | biome: sheep rumen | host: Ovis aries | place: New Zealand | reverse complement strand
TTGATTTGAAAAAACACAGACTGTTGGCATGCCTTATGGCTGCTGCAATAGCCTTATCCGTAACAGCCTGCGGACAATCGTCCGGGGATGCGGATGAAGAGACCGTACCTGAAGTGACAGAGACGGCTGCTGATGATGTTTTCGTATTCGACGATTCGGCAAGTGTCGATTTTTCCGACGGAAAATATGCTTTTCTTGGAAGCAACAGGATGGTTAATTCCTCTGCCAAGGAAACAAAACTTGAGCTTGTGGATAAAGAAGGCAGAAAGGCCGTCAAGGTTACAAGTTCGGATAACGGCAAGATGTATGTTGCCATCGGGATGAAAGAACTTCTGGGAAGCAGCGCAGGTAAGGTAAAAAGCGTTGAGTTCGGACTTGAAACAAGCCAGGGAGAAGCCTTTACCGCAACGTCCGGTAATGTGTATATGGTAAGCGGAGACGATAACGAGATCATCGATTCATGGTCCATTTATCTTGAGAAGAAAAACCCAAAAAATATAAGTGCTGAAATACCCAATGCATCAGCTGTTGATTATCTGGTGCTTTCACTTGAAGACTCAGGCGCAGGTAATTTAGAGGGAGCAATACTTTATATTTATACCATTTCCTTTAAGGATGAAGAAGGTAATGCGATAAAAGCAAATACATCCGCCGAGTATGTAGCTCTTGAGCCTGCTGATGACAGAAGCAATCTTTACGGTATAAGAGATTATCTGTATGTTGAAGGCCTTGAAGGTTCCTATGACGAGTGGACACCTTCCGAAAAAGCAGTTCTTTCCGAAGAACTCCTGGAAAAGATGAGGACCGAAGGATCCGTTATCGAGATATCCTATAGGTCCTCTTCCGGAAATGTCTTTATGGGATTTGACGGTGATGAACCTGTTTTGATAGGTGCTGAAGGCGATGAAGGAAACGGATGTGCATATATCAATGATTCAAAGAATATCGCCCAGATCACTTATGATATGATCGCGGAGGCCGCAGGAAACGATCCTTCGAAATGGCCTGAGAGTTTCTTTATAGAATCCGATTCCGAATTAGAACTTTTCAAGGTGCGCATCGGAATGGCCGGACAGGGTTATGACATCGCAGATGCAATTGATACCGGATCTTCAGGTAAGAAACCTGAATGGAAGCAGGTTGATATAACTCTTTCCGATGAAGAGTTCGAGATGCTTAAAACACCCGGATCCATCATAAGGGTTGATTATAAATCCGAGACCGGTGACTGCTGGATCGGTATGAACGGATCCGCTTCACAGGGAGGATGGTTCAGAGTCGGTATAGGAAGAGCGGGCTATGATACAGAGACAAGCGTTGACATAGATGCCATGGCTGACGGAAAAGTATGCTACGTAACCTATGACATGATAGACACAATATATAAGAGGCTGGGAGTGGATGATCCGGAAAACTGGGCTACACATATTTTTGTTGAGTCCAACAGTCCTTTTGAGGTATATGCCGTATTTGTCGGAAAAGAAGTTGATATAACTCCGGATAACGGACAGACGGATTAAAAAAGACGCCGGTCAGACTTATATATTGTAGAGGTAAAGCAATGAGAAACATTAAGAAGTTTTTAAGTATCATATTGGCATCCCTGATGGTCCTCGGGGCAGCTTCATGCGGCAGATCGGGAAAGACCGATCCCGCAGATTATAAGGACAGGGTAATAAACATCGGTTCCTGGTGGAGACAGTATTATGCCACCGGAGATGCCAAGGAAGATCTTGTGGATTACGTCAATGCCCAGTATGAAGATACCGACGATGAAGTTTTAAGGGCGGAGAAAGAAGTTAACCAGAGGATTGCCGAAGCAAAGTGGAATAAGGTTTCAGAGATCAAGGAAAAATATAAGATCGATTTTTACTGGCAGAACCTTACATATACAGGAACCAGGGAATCGCTTTATACATCCACGCTTGCGGGTACTCCCGACTGCGATGTTTATCTTGTTGATACTTCCATCGCAATACCGGCGCAAAACAACGGACTTCTTCTTGATCTTCATACAATTCTTCCCGAAGATCACGATCTTTTTACGGACCAGACGGTTTTCTCATATCTAGATCTTGGAGACGGAAAAGCATGCATCCTCAGAGTTCAGGGCGGTATGACCAACACATATCCCCTTGCGTTTAACATACAGATGCTTGAAGCAAACAATCTTGAAGATCCCAGAGAACTCTACAAAAGAGGAGAGTGGACCTGGGACAAGTTCATAGAATACTGCCAGATCCTTACTCAGGATACTGACGGAGACGGACAGATCGACCAGTACGGTTTTGGAGGATATATAGGAGAGTCCTTCAGAGAGCTGTGTTTTTCTAACGGAACCGCAGCTGCAGGCGGTGCCACCGAGACCCTTTCATCAGCAGCAACGGGTGAAGTCCTTAAGCTCATAAGTGATATGTACAATACATACAATGTATGCTATCCTTACGACTTTGCTTTTGACGGCGGCAATCCTTCCGATACCATGCGTAAATGCTATAACAACGGAAATGTGGCATTCTTCCCTGTGTCTGTCTGGATCCAGAGTGAAAGCGGAAATTATCCTACCGTATCCGGTAAGGACCAGCCCGGAAATCTTACATGGGACACCGCATATGTACAGTGGCCCGTAGGTCCTTCCGGAAGTCAGGAGTCCAATGCATGCGTCAATTCATCGGACGGTAACTTCCTTGTTATTCCCGCCAATGTAAAAGAGCCTGAGAGAGTATTTGAGTTCCTTTATGACCTCTACAATTATTTTGACGGAGATACATCCTTCAGGGATGATCCCGCAACTCTTGACTGGTGGTACAACGAGACTTCCAATAAGCCCGAACTCAAGGAAGAAAACTTTGAAGTACAAAAGTACTGTATGGCACATCCCGGAATTGAACTTTGGGAGAGCCTTGATCCCAATATGTACGACGGATTTGAAAGACTCATCGCAGGAGAAATGACCCCCGCCCAGTTCCAGGAGACCTTCTCCCAGGAACTCCAGACGGCACTTGATGAAGTATTTAAATAATTGTTTAGGAGGCAGATATGGAAAGAGTAGTTAAGTTTCTTAAAGACGCAGGTGAGTATTATCTTGCAACAGTTGACGGAGACCAGCCCAGGGTAAGACCTTTCGGAACAGTCAATGTATTTGAAGGAAAGGTGTATATCCAGACAGGAAAGTCAAAGGATGTTTCAAAACAGATCCACGCAAATCCCAAGGTTGAGATCTGTGCATTTAAGGACGGAGAATGGCTCAGAGTATCGGGAAAACTTGTTGAGGATCCCAGAAGAGAAGCAAAGCAGTCAATGCTTGATGCATACCCTTCCCTTCAGGGAATGTATTCTGCGGATGATGACAACACTGAGGTTTTCTATTTTGAAGATGCAACCGCAGTATTTTCATCCTTTACCAAAGCGCCGGAGACGGTTAAGTTTTAATGAGGGTCCCGGACAAAAAGAATATAAAAAGTACGGTTCCGGAAGTTTCCGGAACCGTACTTTTTTTGTCCTCAGGGTTTATCTGTCAGAAGGATTCTGCCAATTCGGGATCGAGTCTGAAGAACAATGTATTATCGTCTGCCATATCATAGATATACATTCCCGATTCCCATTCCTTAGCCTTATACTTGTGATAGAGACCCACAACGGTTCCGTCATATCCTTCGGGCACATGGAAATAATATGTAAAACCGTAATGGGCAAGTTTTGTTGCTACCCAGCCGTTATTCTCATCGTATTTTACAAGTCTTTCGCAGTCATAGTCCTCACCGTAGTAGTTGACTGTATATGTTGTATAACGGTCAAAGCCTTCATATTCATCCGGAACATCATTATAATTAAAAATGGAATCGTCGTGACCTTCGATATCATAAAAATCCTCTACGCAGGTTCCTGTCTGATATCCGTATTCCCAGGCATTGTCATCCGTATAATCTACCGATACATGGATTGAGAGCCATACATATCCTTCTTCTTCGGGAAGCTCATCACTTTTATCAAAGATCATAAAATCTTCAAAAACGGCGGTTCCGACTGTGTCTATATCTTCCGCTTCATATACTTCGGTAATATAATCATATTCTCTGTCAAGAGTACAGTTGATATCAAGACCATTTTCTATAAAGCCGGGGGTGAGGGGTTCGCCTACTTCTTCACCGCATCGTAAGCAGTATCCGCACTCCTGGTAATTGGCATCAACTATGTCATGTCCGAGAGGCTCTCCTTCGGTTTCGCCGCATCTTTTGCATGTTGCGGGTTCGGTGCAGGTTGCCTCAAGGAATTTATGTCCTTTCGGTTTGCCTTCTTCTTCACCGCATCTTGAGCAGATCTTGGGCTCTGTGCAGGTGGCAGGTTCAAAGTCATGACCGATGGCATCTCCCGTTGTCTTTCCGCAGATAGAGCAGGTAAGAGGCTCATCACAGCTTACTTCCTGAAAATCATGTTCGTGTCCGCATCCTGACAGCATAAGTATGGCAGCTGATGTAAGGATCAGATTTAAAAAGAATCTTTTCATTTTTCTCTCCCTTATAAAAATTTTAAATGCATTGCATATTATACCACTTAATCAGCTTCTTCTATCATTGAAAAATAGCAGTTCCAGTCAGCGCTTTGTCTCATGCTGGTAAGCAGATCGTCAGAGGTTTCAAAGTTTTCAAAAGAAATGACCTGCTGTCCGTAATTATATCCATCGGAAAGAGGGTACTCTACCGTATCTGAATAAAGGTACTCACTTTCACTTACTTCTTTATCGTGAAGATAAAAAATGTCATCATCCTCCATTCCCACTACACGTTTTGAGAATACTCCGGTTACTTTTGCATTTCCTTCAGATCCGACTTCCATGATCAGATTGAGTTCGTCAAATCCGTATCCCGTGCTTTTTTTGGTGGGTACGATATAAATGAATTTACCTTCATCATTTTTATAGAAAACATTTATGGAGAGATAATCGTTTTCATCATAAACAGGCAAAAATGATATATATGAATCATGATCCTGCTCAAATGTCCATTCGGTGACCCCAGCAAGGTCCTCATCGACCTCATAGATGTAAGATCTTGCTATGACATCGGTATTGTCATCAGGATACTTTTCACATCTGATCACCTCAAGTCTGCCGTTATGGTTAAGATCGGTGATGGCATAGGATACTTCAAAAAAATCCTCGTTCTGTGCTCTCCACATCCATACAGAGTCATTATCTGCCATAAGCTTTGTCTGATTGGCTACGGAATAATTATCGGAAACCGCATCCGCAGATTCCCAGGTTACTTCATTTCCGCGTTTTTCTTTGGGATCAAGTCCAAAGTCTTTTTTATATCTTTCGATGATCTTATTTATCTCTTTATCCGTAACGATCTTAATGCCTCCTTTTTCACATAATTCAATATAGTCATCATCGACTTTGACTTCATTTCCGTCGTAGTCATAAAAAACATAATATCCGCAGCGGGCAAATGCGGCATAATCCCATTCTTCGCCGTTTGACTCGGGTGTTTCATCAGGGAAACGGTATACCGTCACTTGGTATTTGTCACCATATGAAAAGTTCTGTGAGGTCTTTTCCTCTATCTCATCGGGAACTAAGTCAGGAGGGATCCTTGTCTCAGAGAGCCCGTAAAAGGTTTCGACAGAATAAATGACACATTGGTTTCCTTCTGCATCAATGACATATTCATCCTCATCATATATAGCGGCGCCTGAACTTCCGCCGTAACTGATATATCCGTTATCATAGACGGTGAGCGTGGTCCTGTAATAACCGGTTCCGTAATAACAGATCTTCAGTCCTTCATCCGTATTTTTGATTATGAAAATTTCATCTGATGGGGATTCATATTCATACCAACTGTTATACACAAGATCAAGAGCAAGTTCGCTTATGCCGTCGCCTCCGCAGTCTATATATGACCATTTGGATTCGGATACGGAGTCGGGCATGCTGCATTTATGATTCTTTATGGAGATAAGATCTGCCAGTTCCTGAATGGTGTAGTTTTCGGTGAAATCACTGAATGCTTTATTTTTTTCCGTTATGCTTTCATCAAAAAATACTGTTCCGGTTCCGTCCAAAAAAGCCTGATAAGCTTCTTTTGCGGCTTTGTCGGATTCTTTTGTATCCGTTTTTTCATCATTGTCTTCCCGGTCTTTTTTGTCTTCCTTATCTTCTTTGTCTTCCTTTTCCTCTTTATCTGTTGAAGTATCGGGAGCTTCAGCGGTTTTTCCGCAGGAGGAGAGGGCAAGAGCAGATGATAATATCAAGGTCATAAGAATTGCTTTGATTTTTTTATAATTCATTATCCCCATCCTTTCAAAGAAATGTTTTGAATAAATATCGAAATCTTTTTCGAAATCCTTTCCTGAAAATTATAGGAATATTCAAACTTAGTGTCAAATAGGAGGCTTTGTGGTAGAATATAGCCGTGGCCAGTTAACGACGCTGTTGCGACATATGCAGAGGGAAGAATAAAAATGAATGATAATGGAATGCTTAAACCCGTGAAAGCCGAAGGTGTGTTTCCCGTCGGTCTTCCGGGTGGTTTTTTTATTTACGAAAACGGTAACGGGGACGGGATACTTTATGCCGACGAAAACGTCCTGCAAATGTATGATTGTGAAACTCTTGAGGAATTCAAGGAATATGTGGGCAATTCATTCAAGGGCATGGTCTATTCCAAGGATTACCAGACCATACAGAATAAGATCGAGGCGCAGACGGCTTTTGGAGAAAAGCGTCATGACTATGTAAGATACCGCATCCAGTCCAAAAACGGAACAATAAGGTATATCGAAGACTTCGGACATCTCCTTCACGGAAAAGGCGGAAAGAGCTTTTTCTATGTATTCATAGTGGATGTGGACCGTAACGAATATTTTAACAGGGGTAAGAACTCAGTTGCAGAGGCAGAGATTCTTTCCGGCAATACCGAAAGAGATCCGCTTACAGGGCTCTACAACATGCCATATTTTTATAACATGGTCCATGCTCTTTTAAGCTCACCGGAAGGCAGAAGGAACGACATCTGTTTTGTTCATTTTGATGTTCCGAACTTCAAGCTTTTTAATGAAAGAAACGGGTTCAGGTTAGGTGATGAACTTTTATGTGACCTTTCAAGGACCATCAGGGATGTGTTCGGAAATGATATTATTTCAAGATTTTCCGACGATCATTTTGTGGTATGCGCATCCATGGATCTTATGACATGTGAAAAATGTGTTGAGGATGTTTACAGAAGGATGCTTGAACTTGAGGATGTGTCCAAGAGAGTCAGGATAAAGGCCGGGATCTATCATATGGATGAGAGAATGACGGAGATAGGCCTTGCCTGCGATCATGCAAGACTTGCATGTAATTCCATCAAGGGAAGACATGATGTTTTCTTCAATGTATATGATGAAGTGATCCGTGATAAACTCAGAAGACAGCAGTATGTTATCGATCATATAGATGAAGCGATAGAAAATGAATATATAAAGGTTTTCTACCAGCCTGTCATAAGGGTTGAATCCGGTGAGATCTGCGGATATGAAGCACTTGTAAGATGGAAGGATCCAAATGTCGGGATGCTTTCTCCCGGGGATTTTATAGAGACTCTTGAACAGTTCCATCTGATCCACAGACTCGATATGTTTGTCATCGACAGAGTATGCAGGGATTACAGGGAAATAATGGACAAGGGCTATGATATAGTACCTGCATCCATAAATTTTTCAAGACTCGATTTTGATCTCTGTGACATATTCGGATACCTTGAAGAAACAAGACAAAAATACGAGATTCCGGTTAATATGCTGGATCTTGAGATAACTGAAAGCGCAATGAACGATAATTTCGGTCATATCAAGGATGAGTGTAACAGGATGAGACAGCTGGGATATCAGATCTGGCTTGATGATTTCGGCAGCGGTTATTCTTCGCTCAATACCCTGGCAGAATATTCATTTGATGTTCTCAAACTGGATATGGTCTTTTTGAAAAGCTATGATACCAATCCCAAGACCGCGGCTCTTATGACATATATCATTGAGGGTGCCAGGGGAATGGGACTATTGCCTCTTTGCGAAGGGGTTGAGTCAAAGGAGCATTTTGATTTCCTGAAAAAAGCGGGATGTGACAAAGCCCAGGGGTACTATTTCGGAAAACCGATGCCAATGGAAGATACAAGAAACTTCACCATGGCTAAGGGCCTTAAATGGGAAAAGAAAAAGGGGTGAGCCTATGATCGATCTGCATTTACATCTTGACGGAGCCATAACAGTTCCTATAGCCAAAAAACTCGCAAAGCTTCAGAACATCACTCTGCCTGCGGAAACTGATGAAGAACTTGAAGATCTTTTGTCGGTTCCGGCATCCTGCGAAAGCCTTAATGATTTTTTGAAATGTTTTGCGCTTCCGTGCATGCTTTTGCAGACTCCCGAGGGACTATCAGAAGCTGTCAGGCTTGTATGTGATGAGCTTAAAAACCTTGGGCTGTTCTATGCCGAGATCAAATTTGCTCCACAGCTTCATACAGAAAAGGAAATGACCCAGGAGGATGCCGTAAAGGCGGCACTTAAAGGCCTTAAGGAGACTTCCTTTAAGTGTAATCTGATCCTTTGCTGTATGAGAGGAGAGGGTAACGAAAGCAAAAATCTTGAGACTTTAAGGATAGCGGAGAAATATCTTGTACAGGACGGCGGAGTGGTTGCCGTTGATCTTGCAGGTGCCGAGGCACTGTATCCAAATACCATGTACGGAGAGCTTTTTGCAAAGGTTAATGAAATGTCTTTGCCATTTACTCTTCATGCGGGAGAAGCATCAGGTCCGGACTCCGTAAGGGCTGCAATAGACTTCGGGGCAGTAAGGCTCGGCCATGGAGTCAGGGCTTGTGAGGATCCCGAACTTGTTGACCTTATCAGGGACAGGGGGATATTTGTTGAAATGTGCCCTACAAGCAACAGACAGACAAAAGCTGTTGAAGACATGAAGGATTATCCTTTTATGGATTTTCTTGAAAAAGGCATTAAAGTCACTTTAAATACTGACGATCCTGCAATTGAAAGGACTAACCTTTTCCTTGAATACGAATATATGGAAAAAGAATTCGGACTTACAAGCAGCCAGCGCAGGATCCTTTTGAACAATTCAATTGATGCCGCTTTTACAACGGATGCCGTAAAAGAAGAGCTTCGTAAAATGATATGATAAGGCTTTACATGCCTTCGTAAGAAAGGCCATAAGGCGGGAATGCAGGTTGAAAAAGGCTTTTTATGATGTTATCATAAAAAAGATGAGCAAAAATACAGGATTACGCAATTTTATATTTGGTTTTTTGGCAGTTATCTTAACCTGCTTCTGTATTTCTGTCTTTTCTTTTCCTGTATCTGCAATGACTGACGAGGAGCTTGCGGTACTTGTAGACAGGGCAAATAATGAGAAGAGAAATATCCTTATCGTAAGTAAAGGCGGCGAGACCGGTACATTTATTACCATTAATGATGCTGTATCGGCTGCAAAAAACAGGGATATCATACTGGTCCTTCCCGGAGAATATGACGAAAGTGTTGATATGACTGATAAGGAACTGATCCTTACGGGCTTTGACAAAGAGACATGTATCATCACCCATGATACCACCAATTATCTGACTCCCGTTATCAATGCCGCTGCAGGAGAGATCTCCAATCTTACCATCAAAGGATATTACAATCCCGATACTGTAATGGATTATACCAATTTCAGTCAGGATCTTAAGGACACGGACCCCTACGCTTTTGCTAGATTTGTTCCCGGTTATGCCATCCATGTTGACGATAATCATATGTATAACAACAATCTTATGATCTGCGGCTGCGATATCTTAAACCAGCAGAATTTCTGCATCGGCGTTGGCCTGCGCAATCATTATTCCATTGCCGTAAAGGATTGCTTCGTGTATGCAAACGGCGGATACGGATGTCTGTTTGTCCATGACCCCGACAGGATCGAAACCGGTACGGACATGAATGTTATGGTCATTAACAGCAAGTTCAGCAGCGGATACAAGACTGTATTAAAGCTTCAGTCCGTACGCCCCGAAAACAGAGTAAATCTGCTGTTTGTGGGAAATGAGTTTATTGACAAGGTGGAAGATACTTCGGAATATTTTATCGTTGAAAATGATGAGATCGTTGGTATCGGTGAAGGATTTCTTGGAAGCGGTTCTTTTTATCTTTCGGAAAACAGTGTTTTCAATACTCCCGGAGTATTGAATTCGTCAATGTATGACATTCTTATTTCTTTTATGGATAGTGTGGTAAGCGTGGTCCGGTTAAATGTTTCCTGATCAGACAAATATAAATACAAAAGAAAAGATAGTATCACTGCAGGCGCTGAGAGCGCTTGCTTTTTTTGGCATATTTTTTTCCCATGCACTTCGGCCTACCATGTGGGCTACATTGAGTGTTTCCGTTTTCTTTGTTCTTTCGGGTTTTCTTATGTTCATCAGATATTCCGAAAAAGAAACCACAGTCTCATTTAAAGGCAATTTCAGATTTGCATTGTCTAAGATAGGAAAGATGTACCCCCTGCATATCATTACAATGGTGCTTGCTCTTGTCATGAATATAGTTCTTGATATTCATAATCATGTGATGAATGCAGAATTCGGAATGGATCTTGTCATAAGGACGCTTCTTGATATTCCCCTTCTTACCGCATGGGCTCCGGATTTCGGTTCTCTTAACGGAGTGGCCTGGTATCTGTCAGCCATGTTTTTTTTGTATTTCATGTTTCCTTTTTTTAAAAACAGGATCAGGGATTCTAAGCAGGGAACTGCGGTAATAAAAGTATTATTTATTTTAGTGATACAGATCATATCTTATAAGATATGGATAGATATTGTCGGATACGGGCAGGTTTCGGGACTTGAGCGTTTAACATGGTTTAGTTATTATTTTCCTGTTTTCCGCCTGGGTGATTTTGTCACGGGGTGCTGCCTCGGAAAAATCTGTTTGAAAAAATACTGTAAGTCAAAAAACGAGGGGTCTCTTCCTGCCGGCAGTCCGGACCTGCTTGTATATTCTGTTGCAGAGGCCGGCCTTTTGGTTTTATCCATATTTCTTGTATATTATGATTTTAATACCGTTCTTCCGCCTTTTATCAGTCCAGGGTTTAATATGACCACGGTTTATATACCCTTTGCAGCTGCCTGGGTTTATCTGTTTTCGGTAAAGAAAGGATTATTCACTTTTTTTTCAAGTAACAGACTGCTGATACACATAGGAGATCTCAGCCCGTATCTTTTCCTGATCCATTCGGTTGTCACTTTCTATACGGATCATCTGCTGAAGCTTTTGGATATAGAACCTTCGGGCATTGTGCTTATGGCTGTCATCTTTTTGGAATTTGCCATCACTTATGTTTCGGCTTTGATCTATAAAAATAAGATGCAAAAGGCCATCTGAAGGAAATGTTTTTAAAGGATGAAATGTGTTATAAAAGCTGCGATCCAGGCGATGAGACATTGCCATGCAACTACCAGGACAGCCCATTTTTTTCCAAGCTCTCTTTTGATTGATGCAACTGCGGCAATGCAGGGAGTGTAGAGAAGAGAAAATACCAGGATGGTCATTGCAGTGTCCCGGGTCATCATTCCCGATACATTTTGTTCAAATAATATCTCAAGTGTGGATACCACGCTTTCTTTTGCTATAAAACCGCTGATCAGGGATGTGCATATTCTCCAGTCTCCGAGTCCCACAGGCTTCATGACAGGCGTCAGGGCTCCTGCGATCATAGCAAGTATGCTTTCTGACTGATCGGTTACAAGATTAAAACGTATGTCAAAACTCTGAAGAAGCCAGATCACAATTGTTGCCATGAATATTATGGTGAATGCTTTTTGGAGAAAATCCTTTGCCTTTTCCCAAAGAAGCATACACACGTTTTTTGCTCCCGGAAGTCTGTAATTGGGCAGCTCCATTACAAAAGGAACTGCTTCTCCTTTAAATATGGTCTTTCTCTGTATGAGAGCGACTATGATACCTGTAATGATGCCGAGAAAATAAAGACCTGTCATGACAAGAGCTTTATATCTGTAGAAGAATGCATCCACGAAAAATGCATATATGGGAAGCTTGGCTGTACAGCTCATGAAAGGAGTGAGGAGTACGGTCATTTTTCTGTCACGCTCACTGGGAAGGGTTCTGGTGGACATAACGGCAGGCACTGTGCATCCGAAACCTATCAGAAGAGGTACGATGCTTCTGCCTGAAAGCCCGATCTTCCTTAAGAGCTTATCCATGAAAAATGCAACTCTTGCAATGTAGCCGCTGTCTTCAAGAAGAGAAAGGAAAAAGAAGAGTGTGACTATTATGGGAAGAAAACTGACAACGCTTCCTACTCCCGCAAATATCCCGTCTATGATAAGGTCGTGAAGCACTAAATTTACATTTGCGGAGGTCATGGCTTTATCCGTTACACCGGACAGAAGATCTATACCCGATTCAAGTATTTTTTGAAGATTTCCTCCTATCACATCGAATGTCAGTATAAAAACCAGTGCCATGATCAGCACAAAAAGCGGGATGGCAGTCCATTTTCCAGTAAGTATCCTGTCGATCTTTTCGCTTCTTAAGCTTTCTTTGCTTTTATTGGGTTTCTTTACGCATTCATCACAGACCCTGAAGATGTAAGAGTAGCGCATCTCTGCAATGGATGCAGATCTGTCAAGGCCACGCTCGTTTTCAAGCTGGATGGAGATATGCTCTATGGTTTCAAGCTCGTTATCATCAAGATCCAATGCTTTTGCTATAAGAGGATCGCCTTCTATAAGCTTGCTTGCTGCAAAAAAAAGCGGGATCTGTGCTTTTTTTGCATGATCCTCGATAAGATGACGTGTGGAATGAAGGCATCTGTGCACGGATCCTCCGTTTTCATTCTCATCGCAGAAATCCTGACGAAGGGGAGTCTCACGGTAGTGTGCCACATGGATTGCGTGATCAATAAGTTCGTCTATACCGAAGTTTTTGGCGGCTGAGATGGGAACCACCGGAACTCCGAGCATTTCTTCCATACGGTTTATATCTATGGTCCCACCGTTTGAATAAAGCTCGTCCATCATATTAAGGGCAAGAACCATGGGGATGTTCAGTTCAAGAAGCTGCATGGTAAGATACAGATTTCTTTCGATGTTGGTGGCATCCACTATGTTGATGATGGCTTTTGGTTTTTCGTTGAGTACAAAATTTCTGGAGACTATCTCCTCATTACTGTACGGAGACATTGAATAGATACCCGGAAGGTCGGTAACAAGGGTGTCCGGATGCCCTTTAATGGCACCGTCCTTTCTGTCTATAGTAACTCCGGGGAAATTACCCACATGCTGGTTTGCACCAGTGAGTTGGTTGAAGAGGGTGGTCTTTCCGCAGTTCTGGTTTCCGACAAGTGCAAATGTCAGGAGTGTTTTATCGGGAAGGGGCTCTGCATTAACTTCAGGGTGGGATCTTCCGATCTCTCCAAGGCCCGGGTGAAGAGTCTTTTTGAAGTTTTTGGTTACGGAATTTTTTTCTTTACTGTCTGAGTCTTTACTGTTTAAAGTCCTGTCGCGGCTTTCATTTTCGCTTTCTGTAAGAGCCCGTACGCCTATTTTTTTGGCATCTGCTATTCTCAGAGTGAGCTCATATCCGTGGATCATCAGTTCCACGGGATCACCCATGGGCGCGTATTTTACAACAGTGACATAAGCTCCCGGGATCATTCCCATATCAAGGAAGTGCTGCCTTAAAGCCCCGTCACCTCCTACGGTTTCGATCACTGCCGTTTTTCCTATCTCTACATCTCCCAGAGTCATGAGAAAATCTTCCTTTCATCATGTTAGGCATGGCTAACAAATTCAGGATTTAATATATACTTTTGCCTGTTTTTTGTCAAATTGGCGCGAAATTTTTTTTGTAAAAAAAAGGGATATGACGGATGCCGTGGTATAATCTATAGGGCAAAAAAGGACAAAGATGCGGATGATGTTCAAAAAGAAAAAAACTCCGAAAACATATGATAAAGAAAAAGTAAAGCCTGTCATCAGGTCAAGCATATGCACGGGGGAAAAGGTTGCCGGTTTTCTTGATATCCATACAGGTGCCTTTGAGGATATCATGCTGATAAAAAATGATTCGGATCTGAAAAGCTTTATGGAGCTGTACGGGATAGAGCAGAGTCCCGAAAAGATCTACTGACAGTTTTACCAATTTAAAGTCCAAAGCCTTATACATATCCGTAACGGGAGGTTTATACAGTGAACATAAATCAGATGAAGTACGTTCTTACGGTTGCCAATTCATCTTCAATGCGTGAAGCTGCGACCAAACTCTATATTTCCCAGCCTGCTCTTTCAAGCAGTATCATGGAGCTTGAAACGGAGCTGGGAATAATCATATTCGAAAGATCTAACAAAGGAATAATCCTGACGGATGAAGGAAGGGAGTTTCTGACCTATGTAAAAAAGGTACTGGGACAGTATGAGATACTTGAAGAGCGCTATCTTACAGAGGGCAAGGATAAGGAAACCTTTTCCGTTTCAACACAGCATTTCAATTTTGCCATTCGTTCATTTTCAAATTGCATAAAACAGTTTGATACGGAAAAATATGTTTTTTCCATTCACGAGACAAAGACGGGAGAGGTGCTGACTCACGTAAGGGATTTAAGAAGCGAGGTTGGCATAATATCACATTCCGGCAGCAACGAGAAGGTGATAAAAAAGCTTTTAAAGGAATATCAGCTTGTCTTTGAGCCTCTTATGATAAGGGATACCTATGCCTATGTATGGAAGGGACATCCTCTTTCAAAAAAGAAAAAAGTATCTCTTTCCGATCTTCAGGATTATCCGTGCATGGTCTTTGACCAGTCGGATGACAGCAATTTTTATCTGACGGAAGAAGCAATGTCCGATTACGATTTCAATAAACTGATCAAGTCGGATGACAGGGCGACCACAATGGAACTCATAGCAGGTCTTAACGGTTATTCCATAGGATCGGGAATGCTTGCGGAAAATGATGCCATTCTCCAGGGACTTGTTTCCATCAAGCTTAAGGAAGAAGATCCGCTTACCATCGGTTATATCACAAGGAAAGGAAGCACTCTTTCAAAATACGGAAAAGCATATATTGAAGAGCTGCTTAAATTCAAAGAGATCTGAATTGATACGTTTTTTATTATGCGCAGATTACTGTGAAGAGGGGGTTGACGTACTTTATTGGCATATGATAAAGTAATCACACAATTTAAAAAGTAAACGTCTGAAAGCTGATGCTTTGACGAATTGATGCAAATGGTTAGGCGCTATATCTGTGCCCGTTTTGACCATTTGTTTTTTCGTCAGAGCATCAGCTTTTTTGCTGTGCCTTGAGACTGTTCCTTGACAATTTTATACCTGTTTCCTCCGGAAAAAAACCGGCCCGGACTAAAAAGAAGCACTGCCATGAACCGCACATGCGGCGAGCGTGCCAAGGGTAAAAGGGAGTATGGGAAGTTTTTGAAAACATGTCAAACCATGAACACCATCGAAAGGAAGGTACAGCTTATGAGAAAAGATTTAAATGATAAGATCTACAGTGTTTCCATTGAAGAACTTGAATTGTCTGTAAGGACATATAACTGTCTGAAGAGAGCCGGCTTTGATACAGTGGGTGAGCTTTTGGAATGTGGGGACGATAAGCTTATGCATGTCAGGAATCTCGGCAGAAAAAGCTATATGGAGATAAAGGATGCGCTTTATGAGTACGTAATGCTTAAGAGCAGGGAACCTGAGGACAGGACGGATCACCGTTATGAACTTGACCGTCTTATCGGTCTTGAAGATGTCAAAGTCCAGATAAGGAGGATAGAAAGCTATGCCAGACTGAGAAAAGATATGTCTCCCAGGATGCAAAGCCAGACATCCATGTCTCTTAATATGGCATTTGTGGGAAATCCGGGAACTGCCAAAACAACCGTTGCAAGGCTTTTGGCAGGGATCCTTGCTAATATCGGAATTCTGACTAACGGATCCATAGTTGAAGTGGGAAGGGGCGACCTTGTGGGACAGTATTCGGGACATACGGCAGAAAAAGTCAAAGAAGTCTTCAGAAGGGCCAAGGGAAAGCTTCTTTTCATTGACGAAGCATATTCTTTGTGTGAGTACTGGAAGGGCGGATACGGGGATGAAGCCATCAATACCATTGTTCAGGAAATGGAGAATAACAGATCCGATACCATCGTGGTGATGGCCGGGTACCCGGACAGGATGGAAGAGTTCTTCAGGCGCAACCCCGGTCTCAGATCCAGAGTTCCCTTTAAAATAAGCTTCAGTGATTATTCGCCGGAGGAAATGGTCAGGATCGCCGAATGCGATGCCGAAAAGAAAGGATTTGTTCTCAGTGATGAAGCAAAGCCTAAGGTGCTTGAACTTTGCAGAGAGGCTTCGGGAGATTCAGAGAACGGAAACGGCCGCTTTTGCAGAAATCTTATCGAAAGCGCGATCCTTGATTATGCTTTAAGAGTCTACTCTTCGGATTCATCCGATATAAAAAATGACTTTATATTAAGACCTTCGGATATAAATGTTACAGTTCCCTCCGTAGGGACAAAAAAGCGTGCAAAGCCTGTAATAGGCTTTGCATGACTTATTTTATTTTTTATATATAAAAATTTAAGATTTGGCTTACTGTAAAAAGGTTTTCGAAAATGTATAATCAGATTTGTAGATTGTCATTATATGTGTTTTTATGAAAGATCATGGAAACCGGATAAAAAAGGAGTTTTTGAATGGATTATGATTTGAAAAAAAGCCTGATAAATGAGCTTTCCAAGGAGATGGCCGGTTCTGTGCAGGAGGATGATAAATCCGGTCAGATAACGGCAAGATTCGATCCCTCAACCAACAGTCTGAGTTTTGATCTTTCGGGAACCAACTATAATGTTAAGGATATGGCGGATGCCAAAAAGTATTTCAGCGAGTGTGCAAAGACTGCACAGAGTCCTGAAAAGAAGACATATTATGAGATCGGAGTTGTCTGCATCGATT
>ODAI012918369.1_pt1 | contig 17019 bp, 14 predicted proteins | sample 1539321 | NCBI WGS metagenome assembly ODAI01 (sample SAMN02144231, study PRJEB22623) | gut metagenome | biome: sheep rumen | host: Ovis aries | place: New Zealand | reverse complement strand
ACCTTCGGTTTCATTGTAGGAAACTGCACTATTTCTTTCTTGATCAAATTTTCCACCAGATGCATAGTCAGCATCACTATATGTAGCTGTTACTCTTTTTGCAAAATTTCCGTCAAATGTTGCTGTTGCATTACCTATATTTAAACTGCCAATTTTAACCTGACTTTCTCCAACATTCTTCCAGCCAGTTTCTGATATTGTTAGGTTTTCTGCAAGTACATTAGCAATAAACAAGCAAGAAACTAAAGCAAACATAAATAAAAAGTTTTTTATTCTCTTCATACTTACACTCCTATCTTTACATTAATATTATAACATGTAAAAATAGAAATACAACAAATTATTAATGAAGGTTTACACTTAAAATTTAAATCATTTTATTTATATAATAAAAAGGCAGATTAATTAAATCCTACCTTTTTATAATTATTTAGAATAGTTAGAATAATTTGAAGATCCAGCAACGTGTTGTTGACCTAATTGTACAAGTCTTTTTGTTATTTCTCCACCAACTGAACCATTTGCTCTACTAGTTGCATCTGGTCCCATATTAACACCTAATTCACTAGCAATTTCGTATTTCATTTGTTCTATTGCTTGTTTAGCTCCAGGAACTACTAAACGATTATTACTTTTATTAGCCATTTTTGTTTTCACCTCCTGTACATTTATATCATGTGTACATTTGGTAAATTAATACTTTTTTTTTACTGGTAATTATTGTTAAAGTAGATCTCGATATTCATCTTCTTTAAAATTAGTTATTGTCTTTATATTATCGATGCATTCATCTATTAATTTTTCATATTCTATATTGTTTTCATATTCTATTGCTTTTTCTAATTCTGGTTTTATTACTGGATGTTTTGGAACAAAAATCGTGCAGCAGTCTTCATATGGTAGAATGCTTGTTTCATATGTATTTATTTTTTTTGCTAATTCTATTATTTCTAGTTTATCATATGTGGCTACTGGCCTAATTACAGGCATGTTTGTAACATTATTAATGCATACCATACTTTCTAAGGTTTGTGATGCTACTTGACCTATGCTCTCTCCATTTATTATTATTTTTGCATTTATTTTTTTTGCGTATTTTTCTGATATTCTATACATCATTCTTCGCATTATGGTTATCATATAATTGTCAGGGCATTTTTTGTATATTTCTTCTTGTATTTTAGTAAATGGTACTACATGTAGTTTTACTCTTCCTGAATATTCGTTTAATATTTCTGTTAATTTTTTTACTTTATTTTTTGCTTCAGCCGAAGTATGCGGAGGTGAATCAAAGTAAATTGCTTCTATATTTACTCCTCTTTTCATAGCTAGGTATCCTGCCACTGGTGAGTCTATTCCACCACTTAACATTAATAATCCTTTACCTTGTACCCCAACTGGGTATCCTCCTGGTCCTTTTATTTCATCTGTATAGATGTATGTTCCTTCTTTTCTTATTTCCACGTTTAATGTTATTTCAGGATTATGTACGTCTACTTTGTAATTTGAATTTTTTAATATTAATCCTCCTAAGTGTCTACTATAATCCATTGATTTTATATTAAAATCTTTATCTGATCTTTTTGTTATTACTTTGAATGTTTTTTTATTATTATCCATTATATCTAATGACTTTTTTAAAACTTCCTCATAGTTATTATTTACTTTATATACAATTGATATACCATGAATTCCAAATATTTTTTTTAATTTTTTGGCTACTATTTCATCTTCACATTTTATGAACATTCTTGAGTTATCTTTTATTATTTCAATTTTTTGATCTATTAATCTTTCTATATTTTGAGTTAAAATTTTTATAAATTCTTTTCTATTATCTTTTTTAGTAGTTAGTTCTCCATATTTAATCATTATTAGTTTTTCCATAAGGCACCTCTTTTTTCTATAAATTTTATCAGAATAATCTTTTATTGTAAAGAAAAACCGCATATGCGGTTAATTTGATTTTTTTTCTGATATTTCTAATAATTTCTCATAAATACCTGGTTCTATTTTATTTAATGAATTTATTGTGAGTTCTAATGATTTTTTATATTCTCCTTTGAAAAATAAACTTTCTGAATATTTTAAGTTTCTGTCTAAGTCTTTTTCACTTGATCTATATCTATTACCGTAAACAATGGCCATTTCTGAAAACATTGCTGTTCTCATCAACTCTTTTGTTTTTCCATTTAATTTTAAAGCTAGGTCTCTTGCTGTATCTACTCTAGTATTGAGTACATCTATAGTAATTGGTTTTTTTTCTAGTTCTTTTACTATCTCATTCATAGCTTCTTTAGCTTCTCTAAGCTCAACGTAATATCTATTAGGTATAACTGGAAGATTATATGTTCTAATTTGACTTTGGGCTTTTTTAAGTATTTCTTTTACTTCTTTTAGTTGCTCTCTAGCTCTTACTTCGTCATCGTGCATATTTCCTAATTTATTTAATGAAGTGTCTAATTTATTTTCTGCATTTGATAGTTTTTTGAACAGTTCCTCTATACTATCAGTTAGTTTTGAATATGCAAAATTTTGACTATTGGTGTGATTTATTAATGATTTATAATCTTTGCTAATATCTTCTATTTCTTTTTTTACTTCATTAAAATTGTCGATGTCTTCTTGTGATAGATTATATTCATTTTTTAAATATGACATTTGGCTAAATATTTCATTAACTAGGTTATTTGCTTTTTTTAGTTTATTATTAAATGTATAATTTGTCTCTTCATAATCAACTTTTATTACTTTTTCTTTTTCAAAATCTGTGAATAATTTTTCAAAGTAGTCAGTCAATATTTTTAAATCAAATAAGCTATCTTCAATATTTAAGACTTTAGCTCTCTCTAATATGTCTTCTATCTTTTTGTTGGCCTCTTCTATGTTATATTCTATATTTAAATATTCTAATGGATATCCTTGGCTGGTCATTTTATCATATATTTTCTCTATTTGTTTTATTTTCTTTGGAAGAATATTTTGAGCGATAAGAATTATAGATGGTAATTCTTCGATGATTACTTCCATATGGTTTAACATATCATCTATTACATTAAATACTTTTGGTATATCTGTAATATCATTTTTTTCCATAAGTATTTCGAAGTCTTCAAATCTTTTAGATATTGTTTCAAATTGTTTTTCTACTATTTCTTCGTAATTTCCAAATTCGTTTTGTGTTTCTTTAAATTTTTGATATAGTTTTCTATACTCGGCTTTTTGTTTTGTAATGTTTCCTCTATTTCTCTCTTCACTATTAGTTACGTCTTTTATTTCGTCTAACAAAAATTCTGAAGTTGTTCTAACTTTATAAATTTCCATTTCTAGTTTAGCTATTTTATACATGGTTGTTTTATAATCCGTTTTAGATAGTGAGTATTCAGCCTCTATAAGCATGTCTGTTATTTTAGGAATTTTTACTTCTTTTATGTCGTCAAGTCTTTCTTTCCAGTTTTTATACATTACCTCTAATTTATCATTATTTATATAGCTTTCTACTTTAGCAAGTTCTGGTCCTACTGGAGATGTATCTAATTGGTTTTTTTGATAATCCAAATTGTCTATCATCTTTTTATATCTTGCTTTTTTTCTTTTTCTCATTATGTGAATCATTATTAATACTATTATGAGTGCGGATAAGCATACACCTATTATTACGTATAGTTTATTATTCATACAATCACCTATTATAATGATAACATATTTTTGTCTATTTTTGTAAAATTTTGAAAAAAAAGAAGCGATTAAATCGCTCCTTATAGGATTGCCATTGCTATGGTGATTATTATAATATTAGTGATAGCTATTGTAACTATTACTTTAAAAGCCCATTTAAACCATGTTGAATAGTCTACTTTAGCTAATGCTAGTCCTCCCATGATTGCTCCGCATGTTGGTGTGATTAGATTTACTAGTCCATTTGCTGCTACAAATGTCATTATTGTTGTTTCTACACTATATCCTAAATTGGCTGCTAACGGTCCCATTATTGGTGTAGATAATGTAGCTAAGCCTGAAGATGAAGGCACTAGTACTGAAAGTATTACATGAAGTAGATAGTTAAGTGGTCCGAATACAACTGCTGGTACATTTTCTAATGCTTTTGATGCATTGTAAATAATGTAGTTATCTAGGTGTGTAGTCTGCATTAGTACGCTAGCTCCTCTTGCTACAGCAATTATTAATACAACACTCATCATGTCTTTTGTTCCTTCAATAAATGTATCTATGTATTCATTTTCCTTATATCCGTTTATTATGCTTATTAATATTGACATTATTAGGAACCAAAGTGTTGCCTCATTAAAATACCATCCTCCTAGTGGTGTTCCTGTTAAGAATCCTGTAATATCTTCGAAAAATTTTATATTGAAGTCTGTCCATGGTATGAATCCAATTATCATGATTATAAAAGTTATGGCGAATAGTACTAATGTTGCTTTTTGCACTTTTGTAAGTTCTGCTTTCTTTGTTTTCTTCTCTCCGTAAGTCTCTTCCATCTGTTTTTGTTCCTCTAGTGACAAGAATGTAGAACCTTTGTCTTTTTGTACTTTTTTTGCATATCTCATTACAAAATATGTAGAAATTAAATATGTAGTTAGCCAAAGTATTACTCCTAAGGCTATTATTATTCCTTGATTTACCTGAGTCCCATCTGGGAGTGCACTTACAGCAGCTCCAACGGCAAATGGGTTAATTGTAGACCCTAGGACTCCTGATCCTGCTCCTAGTAAGACTACTGCGGATGCGACGATAGTATCCATTCCTGCGGCAACCATTGTTGCAGAAAGTAGTGCGTAAAATCCTACTGTTTCTTCAAGCATACCATATGTAGTTCCTCCTATAGAGAATATAAACATAAGTATTGGAATTAATATGGTTTCTTTTCCTTTTAATTTTTGAACTAATACTTTTATTCCATTTTCTAGTGCTTCGGTTTTAGCAACGATTCTTAAAAATCCTCCTAAAACGATTACAAATATACATACGTCTATGGCATCGGCAAATCCTAGGATTGGTGCCATTAAGATATCTGATATTTTTGCTGGTACTACACCGCTTCCATTTACAATATTACCTTTTATAAACTGTGCATGTGGTAGGATTTTCGATACGAATCCTAACATAAATATTAAAATTATAATCATTGAGAATGCTGATAACAATCTTTTTCGTTCTTTTTCCATTTTTTACCTCCTTATTTTATTCTTCTCTCATACTAGCATATATAACAGCTTTAATTGTATGCATTCTATTTTCTGCTTCATCAAATACTTTTGACTTTTCTGATTTAAATACTTCATCAGTAACTTCCATTTCTTTTAGTCCAAATTTTTCATAAATTTCTTTTCCTATAGTTGTATTTAAGTCATGGAATGATGGCAAACAGTGAAGGAATATTACATCATTACTGGCATTTTCTATTATTTGATTGTTTACTTGATATGGTTTTAATAGTTTTATTCTCTTTTCCCATATTTCGTCTGGTTCTCCCATGGATACCCAAACATCTGTGTATATTACGTTTGCGTTTTTTGTTCCTTCTATAGGGTCTTCTGTCATATTTATTTTTGAATTATGATTTTGAGCTATTAATTTACACTCTTCTACTAACTTTTCTTCTGGCCACAATTCTTTAGGTGCTACTACGGTAAAGTTTAATCCCATTTTGGCTGATGCTACTAGTAGTGAATTTGCAACATTATTTCTAGCATCACCCATAAATACTAAGTTTATTCCTTCCAAATGTCCAAAGTTTTCTTCTATTGTCAAAAGGTCAGCAAGCATTTGCGTTGGATGAAATTCGGTAGTAAGTCCATTCCATACAGGCACTCCTGCGTTCTTGGCTAGCTCTTCTATTATTGTTTGATCAAAGCCTCTATATTCTATTCCATCGTACATTCTTCCAAGTACTTTTGCGGTGTCTTCGATGCTTTCTTTTTTTCCCATCTGTGAGCTTCCTGGATCTAGATATGTAACTCCCATTCCAAGGTCTCTTCCTGCAACTTCAAAGGCACACCTAGTTCTAGTTGATGTTTTTTCAAATAATAAGACTATGTTTTTTCCTTTTAGGTATTCATGGGGTTCGCCTGCGTGTTTTTTTTCTTTAAATACTTTTGATAATTCTAATAGATATCTTATTTCATCTTCAGTATAGTCTAATAGTTTTAAAAAATTTCTTCCTTTTAAATTCATATTTAGTCCTCTCTTTTTAATGGCATGCTCATACATCTTGGGCCGCCTCTACCTCTCGATAATTCAGCACTGCTTATTTCTATAACTTTAAGTCCATATTCTCTAAGTATTCTATTTGTTTCTGTATTTCTGTTATACACTATTACAACACCTGGTGCGATGCATAGCGTATTACTACCATCGTTCCACTGTTCTCTTTCTGATGCTATTTTATCTCCTCCTGCGCATGGTATTAATGTTATTTCTCTTTCTAGGTATTTAGATAGTATTTCTGAAAGTGATCCTTTTATTTCTTTTACATTTAAGTCTTCGTCTGAATCAGGGTCATCTCCTTCAGTAATCTCATATACTTCTAAGGTAGCATCTATTCCTGGGTGATATGTGAATTTGTCATAGTCTACTTGAGTAAATACTGTATCTAGATGCATAAAGGCTCTTGAATTTGGAATATTAAAGGCTAATATTGTATCTATTTTATGCCCTTCTGTTTTAAATATGTTTTTTGCTAATTTATCTATAGCTCCTGGCTCTGTTCTTTGTGATATACCTATAGCTAGAATATGTTCGTTTAGGTTTAATATATCTCCACCTTCTATATGGCATTCTTCATATCTATCGTAGTATTTTGTTATTTTGTTTTTAAATTCTGGATGATAGTTAAATATATAATCTGCATATATTGTCTCTCTATTTCTAGTTACTGAGTACATTTTATTTAAGCTTACTCCATCGCTTATTGAGGCAAATGGGTCTCTTGTGAAATATAGGTTTGGCATTGGTTCTGCAATAAAAGCTGAATCTTCTGTAACTAGGTCTACGAGCGATTTATTTAGTTTTCTCTTTTGATAGTCTAGTTCACTTATTCTAATTCCTTCCATTGTCTTTAAAACTAGTTCTTTATTATCTTTATAACTCATTAGATATTCGAAAACTAAATCTTTATATTTTGGTGTATCAATTCCTGCCTCTTTTATAAAGTGCCAGATAAATCTTTCTTTGATATCTGGATTTGCATCTAATGTTTCTGCCATTAGGTCTTCTAGGTACACTACCTTTATTCCATTTTCTCTAAGTCTATCTGCGAATTCATCATGTTCAGCTTGAGCAACTTCTAAAAACGGAATATCATCAAATAGCAGTCTTTCTAATGTTTCAGGTGTCAGGTTTAATAATTCTTTTCCTGGCCTATGTAGTAAGACTTCCTTAAGTGGTTTTATCTCACTTTTTACATTTATGTAATTCATTTTACCCCTCCTTATTATTATAATAACACATTTTTTTATTAATTATTTGCTATTTTGTTTATTTTTTACATTGTTTGACAACTATCTTTTTATTAAAAGGTATTGACTTTAAAGGGCAAACATAATATAATTAATGAGACGTGTTTGAAGCAGCGTTATTTTGATGATTATAATGTGGTTATTCCCTATAGGGGTTACTGATTTCTACGCTGCTGAAATTAGTATTAATATAGTCCACCCTATAATTTATTAAAATAACCTTTCCACGTGTGAAAGGAGGAACGTATATGGCAAGATATACTGGACCGATGTACAAAAAATCTAGAAGACTAGGCTTTTCTGTTTTAGAAAGTGGAAAAGAACTTGCTAAAAGACCTTATGCTCCTGGTGAACATGGTCAAGATAGAAGAAAGAAACTTTCTAACTATGGAGTACAACTTCAAGAAAAACAAAAAGTTAGATTTATGTATGGTTTAAGTGAAAAACAACTTCATAAGCTATTTGAAAAAGCCTTAAAGATGAAGGGTGTCAATGGTGAAAACTTACTTAAGTTACTTGAAAGTCGTTTAGATAATTTAGTTTACAGAATTGGTTTTGCCACTACAAGAAAAGGTGCTAGACAACTTGTTAATCATGGTCATGTAACTGTTAATGGTAAAAAAGTTAATATTCCATCTTATCAAGTAAAACCTGGCGATGTAATTTCTTTAGCTGAAAATGATAAGGAATTAGCTATTGTTAAAACTTCTTTAGAGGCTTTGAGAAACAGAGCTGAATATGTATCATTCGACGAGAAAAAAATGGAAGGAACTTTTGTTAGACTTCCAGAACGTAGTGAGCTAAATGCTGATATCGATGAGGCATTAGTAATTGAATACTACAACAGATAAGAGCATGGATTTGCTCTTTTTTGCTAGAATAATTTATCATATAAAAAGCCACTGACTTTAATTGTTAGTGGCTTTTTAGTGTTAAAAGATATGTGTATCTCTTACAATCACTTTGGTTTTATCTTGTGCATTTTGTTTAGGAGATGTTAACCCACTACCTGGTGCAACATATACTGGTGACACATAGTGTTCCATGCCAGGAAATCTTTTTAGAATTTCTCCAACTTTAGCAGAATGTATGTTTAAATCTCTAATTATTTCTTCGCCTCTGTCTCTATTGCCAGATGCAATTAGAGGTGTGTTTGAAACTCCATATAGTTCTGCTATTTCTCGCTGTCTTTCAACAATATCTATATATTCACGTCGTGCTGCATTTGTTTCCCTGCAAAAACTCTCAAACAGTTTTTTGTATTCTTTTAGTGATTCGTCATCAGGAAATATTTCTCCAATATCTTCTATACTAGCTGGCTTTAAATCTTTATCCGTGCCAACAAAATATAGCTCTGGAGTCCCATGTGTATTTCTTTTTCCTGGCTCTTTAGCAATAAATAGGCCATTGCTTGTAAAAGGATCACTAAGTTGTTGTCCTTCGTTATCTCTAGCCAAGATAACGTAAGCCATATTATATGATGACTTTAGCCCAATAATTCCGGCATATGTGCAAAAACTTATGTCTTCAAATAATCCAACGTTAAATTTTTCTGCTTTTTCTAGGGTTAACATCCCAGTTATTTTAGTAGATGGGGCAATTAATAGGATAATACTACTATCTACCTTTTTTTCCCTTATTTCTCTTGCTTTTCTCATTTAGTTAACACCTCACACTATATTCAAATACATATTATTTTCAATTTTTTATATTTTTCCTATGTAATATTTTTTCTTGCCTCTTCTTATTACTAATAAATTTCCTTCAATGGCTAAATCATTAGTTATTATATAATTTTCATCAGTTATTTTTTCTTCATTAATTGTTATACTTCCTGCATTTACAAATTCTCTTGCTTCTCTTTTGCTTGATGCTACTTTACCATTTACTAGCATATCTATTATGTTTATATTATTCTCGGTATCAAACGTTGGTACCCCTTTAAATACTGTTTCTATTTCTTTTTTAGTTAACTCTTTTATTTTTCCATTAAATAAAGCTTCACTTATTTTTACTGCTCTATCACACTCTTCTTTACCTCTTAAATCTGTTATAAAATGTGTTGCTAAAGTTTTTTGAGCAAGTCTTTCTTCTGGTTTTTCCTTATGTTTTTTCATTAATTCTTCTATTTCTTCTTTAGTTAGAAATGTATATACTTTTAAGTATTCTTCTACTTTTTCATCGGATGAGTTAATTAGATATTGATATATTTCATAACTTGATGTTTTGTCTTTATCTAGCCATAGGGCGTTTCCCTCAGATTTTCCAAATTTATTTCCGTTCGCATCTAGTATTAAAGGCATTGTAAAGGCATATGCTTTTTTATTTAATTTTTTATTTATTAAATCTATTCCTGTTGTAATATTTCCCCACTGATCTGATCCTTCTACTTGCATTATGCAGTTTTTAGTTTCATATAAGTGCATGAAATCATATCCTTGAAGTAATGTATAGGTAAACTCTGCAAATGTTATTCCAGTATCTAATCTTCTTTTAATAATATCTTTATTAATCATATAATTAACATTGATATATTTTCCTGTATCTCTTAGAAAATCTAATATGTTCATGTCTTTTGTCCAATCGTAGTTATTTACTACTTCGACGTTTCCATCAAATATTTCTTCTACTTGTTTAGTTAGTTTTTTCGCATTTTCTAGTATTGTTTCCTTTGCTTGTATCTCTCTTTCTGATGTTGGTCTTGGATCCCCTATCATTCCAGTTGCTCCACCTATTAGTAGTATTGGGTGATGCCCTTTTTGTGCTAGTCTTTTTGCGGTTAATAATGATGAGTAGTGTCCAATGTGAAGTGAATCTGCTGATGGGTCTGTTCCCCAGTAGAATGTCACTTTTTCATTGTTTAATTTATCTTCTAAATCTTCTCCTGCTTCATCTTTTATTAATCCTCTCCACTTTAATTCTTCATATAATTTCATCTTGTTCTTCCTTTCTTTTGATTATTATTAAGTATTTCTTTATATTGAGTAATTATATTAATTATGATTTTTTTTATTCGTTCAATCTCTTTTGATTTAAATAATTTCGAATACATCTCTAAGTTTAGTTTATATGCTATATCTGCTAGATCTTCTATTTCAATATAATTTGTTATTTCATCATATAATATGTCTTTATCTTTATGGAGTGATAAGTATTTTATAATACTTTCATTAATGTGATTTATAAGTATTTTTGCTAGTATATATACTGATTCATAGCCAGAATGTTGATAGTTTTTATCTATCATGCGTCTTGTTATATATTCTTCTGCTACAGTGGTAAATCCTTCTTCTAGGCCTACTCCTTTTTCTCTTATAATTTCTTTATGAATTTTTCCATTTTCTGATGTTAATTTATAGTGTCTTTCTATTATTCCACTAGTGTTAATTAAAAAGTTTCCAATAATTTTATACTCATTTTCATAGCTTTTTACCATGTGACATAGTTCATGTATTAAGGCTGCTTTTTTATTTGTATCATCAATATCAAAATTTTCAACTAAAACTACTCTTTTAGTGTCAATTATCTTATATTTATAGTTTATTTGGACGATTACTGGTTTACTTATATATATTCCAGAGCTTCTTTTTAAATCATTTTCAGTTACTATGTTCATATCTTCCAACATATCATTTTCTTTTAAATATTCATGTATATCTTTTACACTCTTTATTTCTGTATTTAAAAATGCATTATATATTATATTTTCATTTCCATAATAGTTAACTAATTCTAAATATGCTTTATATAAAAAATTGCTGAACTGCTCATCATAATTATATTTTTTTATTATATTATCAAAATTATACATTTTATTCCTTTATATTTGTTACAATATCTACACTAGAGCTAGTTCCTATTCTAGATGCACCAACATTTATTAGTTTATTCATTTGTTCATATGTTTTTATATTTCCACTTGCTTTAATTTCTAATACACCTTTTTTATGTTTATTTATAGTCTTTATATCTTCTAAAGTTACTCCTCTTGTTCCAAATCCTGTATTTGTTTTTATAAAATGAACAAATGTCTCGTTACAAATTTCGGTCATTTTTATTATTTCTTCTTTTGTTAAAAGTGATGTTTCAATTATTACTTTTAATATTTTTCCATCTATGTCATCTCTAATTAATTCTATTTCTTTTTTTACGTAGTCGTAATCTTTATCTTTTAGGGCTCCTACGTTGATTACCATGTCTATTTCATCTGCTCCATTTTCTACAGCGTCTATTGCTTCAAATGATTTTACCTTTGGGGTATTCATTCCAAGTGGGAATCCTACAACTGTGCATACTCCAATATTAGTGTCTTTTAATAATTCTTTGGCTAGTGTTACATAACATGGATGTACGCATACATTTTCAAAATTGTATTTTATTGCCTCTTCACATAATTTTGTTATGTCTTTAGTAGTCGCATCCATTTTTAAATTTGTATGGTCAATGTATTTTCCTATTTCCATAATTTTCCTCCTTTATGTAAAAAAATACTATAAACATAAGGACGAATTATTCGCGGTACCACCTTATTTCATAGTATTTTCTATGCAACTTTAACTCTATAACGGTGAGGTCCGATTTGACTCTGAATATGTATTTCATTATTTATTTTTGACTAGTTTTCATCGGCCACTAGTTTTCTAATTACCTGAATAAATAATTACTTATTATTCTTCTTTGTCAATTAACATTAATTTAACATATGTTTTTTATATTGTCAAATGTTTTAATAAATTATATGCTTTTTGATTTTTGGTATTTGTTGAATAAACTTAATATTTCTTCTTCGGTAAGACTTTTTTCTTTTTTTAGTTCTAAATATTTTTGAAAAAAGTCTTCGTACTTATCGTACTTTACTTCTTCGAATCTTCCTAAATATGCATTTATATGATTTATAAGTGAATTTCTAATTTCTGTTAGATCTTCTTTATAAAGGGTTAAATCAATATCTATTATTTTTAAATTAGGAAATGATTTTTGAAGTTCTTGGGCTTTTAGGTAATTTAGGTTTAATGTTTTACTACCATCGGTTAAACAAAATATCCCTATAGGATTGAATCCTTCTAATAGTATTTCACTATAATCTTTGCATTCATCTTCTATCTTTTCTATCGAATCAATTCTCGGTATTATACTATCAATTGTACTTTCACTGTTTTGAGCAGTGATGTCGGTATGAATGTCTTCTTTTGATGCACATATTATATTATCAGGCTTCATTATAAATCCAAATCCTGATCTATAAGTGTTAGTATGTGCGGGTGTTAGTAAAGATGCAGAAGTGTAGTTTTTTTGCCTTTTTTCATCATAATGTGTGTAGTTTACTGAGTTACATAATAATCTAAAATAATCTCCTTTTTTATAATCTTCTATATTAGTTATTTTAGTTTTAAAATCTTCTATTATTATTTTTTGAAGTCCTATTAAATAATCTTTTATTTTTTCTATATCTAGCTTTTTAAATAGTAGTTCTAAATCTATTTCATATTTGTTTATTTCTTCATCTGTTAATATGTATTTTAAGCTTTTTATTATTTCTTTTTTTTCTTTTTCTAATTCATTTATTTGTATTATTTTTAAACTAATTTTAGATAGATTATATATTATTTCTAATAGGTTTTGGATATCTTTTTTTTCTTTTGTTTCTATATATTCTTTACAGAACTCTTCTGTTCCTTTTATATTTATCTCTTCTATATCTTCTTCTATTTCTTTAAATAGTTCAAAGTAGTTTCCTCTTATTTTTATAAACTTGTTTTCGTATTTTTTAAACTCGTTTTTTAATACTGGATCTATTTCTTTTATTTTACTTATGTTATACAGCATTCTTTCTAGTTTTAGTGTGCTGTCTAAAAGATTTTCCAATAGTGAATCTGAATACATGCTTTCCTCCTCAAGAAATAAAGGCTATTAAAGCCTTTATTTTACAACGATATTTACTAATTTATTTGGAATTGATATTATTTTTACTATTTCTTTTTCTTTTATGAATTTTTTTGCATTTTCATTATTTAATGCTTTTTCTTCCATTTCTTCTTTGGTGGAATCTGTTTTAATTATCTCTTTTCCTCTTACTTTTCCATTTACTTGAATTACCATTTCATATGTTTTTACTTCTAGTTTTGTCTCATCAACTTCTGGATATTTTTCATTATGAACACTTGGTGTATGTCCTAACATTTCCCACATTTCTTCTGTTATGTGTGGTGTGAATGGAGCTAAGAGAAGGGTTAGTGTTTCTAAGTAGTGCTTTGGAATAATTAATCCTTCGTTTGATTTTTTAGTAAGTATATTTACGTATTCCATAATTCTGGCAATAGAGGTATTCATTTGGAAGTTTTCTATATCTGTTCTTATATTTTTTATGGTGTTGTTTAGTACGTAATCTATATCTTCGTATGTTTCTTTTTTATTGTTTCCATCATAGTTTTCTACTAATCTATATACTCTTTTTATAAATTTATCTATGGCTTTTATTCCATCGTCACTCCATGGTCCTCCATCTTCATAGTTAAATCCAAACATTAAGTATGCTCTTAAAACGTCACTTCCATATTTTTCTATGAATTCATCTGGTGATACTGTATTTCCTTTTGACTTACTCATTTTTCTTCCTTCTGGGTCTAGAATCATTCCCTGATGGATTAACTTTTTAAATGGTTCGTCAAAGCTTAGGTATCCCATATCTCTTAAAGCTTTTGTGAAGAATCTTGCATATAGTAGATGCATGCACGCATGTTCTACTCCTCCGATGTAAACATCTACTGGAAGCATTTTATCTACTACTTCTTTACTGAAAGGTTTTTCTTTATTAAATGCATCTGGATATCTTAGATAATACCATGAGGAACATACGAATGTGTCTAGGGTATCGCATTCTCTTTTTGCTTTGCCTTTACATTTTGGACATGTACAGTTTACAAATTCTTCTGATTTAGCTAGTGGACTTTCTCCATCTGGTGTAAACTCTACATCGTATGGTAGTTTTACTGGTAAGTCTTCTTCTGGCACTGGTATCATACCACATTTGTCACAGTATATGATTGGTATTGGGGCTCCCCAATATCTTTGTCTTGAAACTAGCCAGTCTCTTAGTTTGTATGAAGTTGTTTTCTTTCCTTTATTTAACTCTTCTAATTTTTTAGTTATCTTTTCTTTAGCTTCATTTCTATCTGTTAGTCCATTTAGTAAATCTGAATTTATATATTTCCCATCACCTATATATGGTAGGTTTTCGCTTTCTATTACTGGAATAATGTCAAGTTTAAATTTGGTTGCAAATTCATAGTCTCTCTCGTCGTGGGCTGGTACTGCCATAACTGCTCCTGTTCCATATGTTGCTAGTACGTAGTCGCTTATCCAAATAGGAACTTCTTTTCCATTTATTGGGTTAATAGCGTAAGCTCCGGTTGGAACTCCGGTCTTTTCTTTTACGGTACTTGTTCTATCTATTTCATTTATTTTTGAAACTTCTTTTTTATATTTTTCGACTCTTTCTTTATATTCTTCTTTAGTTATAATATCTACTAATGGATTTTCTGGGGCTAGTACGCAGTATGTGCATCCATATAGGGTATCTACTCTTGTCGTGAATACATCGAATGTTTCTTCTGAATCTTTTATAGCAAAGTTTACAAGGGCTCCTTCACTCTTTCCAATCCAGTTTTTTTGCAGGCTTTTTGTTTTTTCTGGCCAGTCTATAGTATCTAACCCTTCTAATAATTCGTCGGCATATTTTGTGATTTTAAAGAACCACTGGCTTAGGTTTTTTCTAATTACGGTACTTCCACATCTCTCGCATTCTCCTCCTATAACTTGTTCATTTGCTAGAACGGTATTACATGATGGACAGTAGTTTACAGGAGCTTCTTTTTTATATGCAAGGTCATGTTTATATAACTGTAAGAACATCCACTGGGTCCATTTATAGTATTCTTCTCTGCAGGTAATAACATCATTATCCCAGTCGAATATTCCGCCAATTGCCTCTATTTGTTTGATCATTGTTTCGATGTTTTTCTCTGTACTGTCTTTTGGGTGGATTCCAGTCTTAATAGCATAGTTTTCAGCTGGAAGTCCAAAGGCATCGAATCCCATTGGATTAAATACGTTATGTCCTGTCATTCTTTTAAATCTACCCCAGGCATCTGGAACTGAATAGTTATACCAATGCCCCATGTGTAGTTTTGCTCCTGATGGATAGGAGAACATTTCTAGCTGATATATTTTATCTTTTCTTTCTTTATCAAATTTATATATTTTATTTTCTTTCCAATATTTTCTCCATTTTTCTTCTGTTTTTTTAAAGTCGTACATTTTATTTTCCTTCTTTCTTCTTATACGTCTGACCAAGTATTTTATACATTATGAACATAAGTGCGATTAATATTATAACACACAACGCCATTTTTATTATTAAGTTATCTATAAATTCTAGTACTGTTAGTGTTAGTGCGATTATAAATGAGTTTGTGAGTGCGAGTGAATTTGCGAATTTTTTTATATTTAACTTATTTTTATCTAATTTATATGTCTTTATAAAAAATTCTAATTGTGTTCCTTTTTTAAAACTTTCTAATCCTTTTTTTCTATTAATTACTATTATAAAGTATACAAGGTATATTGTTATAAAACTTAATATAAATGTCAATATATATTTCATATATCCTCCTTAAATGATAAAAAGTATTATGAGTATAGGAACGCATGTAGCGTGGTACCATCCTACTTTTCATAATACTTTATGACTTTTTTATTATAACGGTTTTTCCCGTCCTATACTTATCATATAGGAAGCTCATAAGTAAGTTCATAATTTAGGCTAAAAAGTTTTCATCGACCACTTTCTTTCTAAATAGCTTTTAATTATTACTACTCTTAATCATTGCTTTTAATTATCTTTTGCTTTCCCAAAAAATTTTAATAATTCTATAAATATGTTAATAAAATCTAGGTATAGTTCTAGTGCTCCATAAATTGGCAAGTTTTCTTCTGGAATTATACCTTCTAATCTTTGTATTTTCTGTATGTCCGCAGCGGTTAATCCTAGGAATATTATAATTGTTACTATTGATATTAGCATTTCAAATCCAGTTGATTTTAAGAATATATTTATTATGGAACAAATAATTACTGCAAATAATCCAATTACTAAATAGCTGCTTATTCTTGTTAAGTCAACTTTTGTGGTTTTTCCTATTAGGGCAAATAATCCAAATACAACAGCTGTTATTAAGAATGTATACACGATTGATGTTATTTCGTAAACTATGAATATAGCTCCGAAAGTTATTCCTGTCATAAATGAGTATAATAGGAAACATATTCTTGCAGTCGTTGGACTCATTTTTGTAATTCTCGCTGAAAGATATATTACTAAGATAAATTCTATGATTGCGATAAATAGATATGTGTATCCGCTAAAAATTTTAGCTAGGGCTACTTCATTTAACGATAAATAGTATCCTGTTAAAAATGTTATTAATAGTCCTGCAAACATCCAAGAAAATACTTTTGATAATATTTTATTCATTTTTTT
>ODAI010637820.1_pt1 | contig 17020 bp, 9 predicted proteins | sample 1539321 | NCBI WGS metagenome assembly ODAI01 (sample SAMN02144231, study PRJEB22623) | gut metagenome | biome: sheep rumen | host: Ovis aries | place: New Zealand | reverse complement strand
TGCCTGGTGGAACTCGGGCTGAGCGGGATTCTGCGCAATTACCTTCTCCAGAACTTCATCAACATAAGACATAAAAATACCTCCTTAATGTGGTCTGCCGAAAGGCTCCGGTACAGTAACGATCAGAGAATGTGCCGTGTGCTGTAAACAGGATCATAGTTCTGATTGGTCCGGAATGTATACAAAGTGACTGAAAATGTACGATAATGCATAATTGTATACAATCGACAGGTCAAATGATTTCCGAAACCGAGCTGCCGGGGGAGATGTACACCTCAGACAAACTCGAATTCCTTCAAAAAAACAACTATACGATGCATTATAATGCCTCTCTTACGATACGACAAGAGAAAAATGCAAAAAATCGCCAAAAATGAATATTTGAATATATGAATTCTGGGATAATTGTATACAACAATACAATTTTGAGACATTGCTGCCGCTTTGTTGCTTTAAAGCATGTGTGATCTGTTGCCTGCCGCGTCCTCCGGTCGCTTTTCTTCAGTCAAGTCCTGCTGCCGCAGTAGTGATCTTTTGCTCTTGAAACACTTCTGTCGCTTCGCTTTTTCGAGGCACGCGTGACCTTTTGCCTGCCACGTCCTCCGGTCGCTTTTCTTCAGTCAAGTCCCGCTGCCGCAGTAGTGATCTTTTACTCTTGCGATGTCTCCGTCGCTTCGCTTCTCCGGTACATGCGTGACCTTTTACACGAACACGCCCTATATCGCCAGGCCTTCTTCGAGGAGGTAGTGATCTTTTGCTCTTGAAGCACTTCTGTCGCTTCGCTTTCTCAACAATTAAAAAACAGGCTGCGGCACCATCCAATAGGCGGTGCGCAGCCTGGGCAATTGCAAATATCAATTGTAAAACAAATATCAATTGCAAAACTGTAAGGAATAATATTTGCAGCGGACGGATTCCAGCTGCCTCCGGATGCTTCCAGGGCAGGGTTTACAGCAGACGGATTCCTGCTTTCTGCAGAATCTTCTCGGTCTCTTCGGGCCAGAGCGAGGACTGGACCTCTCCGATGTGGGCCTTGCGCAGGAAGAACATACAGATACGGGACTGTCCGATACCGCCGCCGATGGTGTAAGGGAGCTCGTCGTTCAGGATGGCCTTCTGGAAGGGAAGCTCTGCGCGCTCTTCACAGCCGGCCTTTTTGAGCTGTTCCGCCAGGGACTTTGCGTCTACGCGGATGCCCATGGAGGAGAGCTCGAGGGCGATATCCAGGACGGGATAGTAGACCAGGATATCCGCGTTCAGCTGCCAGTCATCGTAGTCCGGTGCGCGTCCGTCGTGGGGAAGGCCGCTGTGGAGCTTGTCGCCAATCTGCATGATGCAGACAGCGCCCTTGGCGCGGGTGATGATGTACTCGCGCTCCTTGGGAGTCTTGTCGGGGAAGCGGGCTTCCAGCTCGGAAGTGGTGATGAAATAGATCTCTCTGGGAAGGGTCTCTTCAATATAATCGTAGCGGATGGACATATAGCGCTCTGTCATGCGAAGTGCCCGGTAGACATCGCGCACAACTGTTTTCAGAGTCTCGAGATTTCTGTCCTCTTTGCGGATGATCTTCTCCCAGTCCCACTGGTCGACGTAGATGGAATGGATGTTATCTGTAACTTCATCCCGGCGAATAGCGCTCATATCTGTATAAAGACCTTCGCCCACCTGGAAACCGTATTTTTTCAGAGCGTAGCGTTTCCATTTGGCAAGGGACTGAACAACTTCGCCCATACGGCCGTTCTGCTCAAGGATATCAAAACTGACGGGGCGCTCGACACCGTTCAGATTATCATTCAGACCTGAAGCGGGATCGACAAAGAGCGGTGCGGAAACGCGCAGGAGATTGAGCCTTTCGGCCAGCATGCCCTGGAAAAAGTCCTTGACAGTCTTGATGCCCACCTGCGTGTCGTGCAGATTTAACGCGGAATGGTAATCGTCGGGAATCATCGGGTTTTTCATTATCTTCCTCCTCAACTATGTGCTTCGTGCAGGGAAAAACCAATTCCCGGTGCGAATGGGACCGGTCCCTGCCTGTTCTTTTGCACAGATGTATATAGTTAACAACATTCTGTTAAAAAATGCAATAGATTTTGTATACAGGAATACAAAAAACGGTTATGATGTTACTGTGCTGCGGTCTGAAACACGAAGCATTCTGCTTTCATAAATAAGCGGCTTATAAGCGGCTTATTAAGGAAAATATTTAATCAGTGGTATGAGGTGATTAACTAAGCAGCTTATACAGAAAACAGTTAATCAGCGTTACGAGGTAATTGATTCAGTAGCTTATTAAAGAAAACAATGAAGTGATTAGCTGAGCGGCTTGAGTTAAGCGGTTTAAAAGAAATCAATTAAGCGGCGCAGGAGGAAATCGTTGAAATCGTTGAGCATGGCTCTTCAGGAGGCTGTGCTTGCAGGGTGTGCTATAATGTTTTGATAAGAAACGGCTGTTCAATCCGTAAAGAGGCACCTGCACAATGGAGAATCAAGATAACATCATTCGAATATCGGTGCGCAGTCTCGTCGAGTTCCTGCTGCGGAGCGGGTCGCTGAGCACGCAGACCGGACCATCTTCCGAGGCGGCCATGCTGGAAGGGGCAAGGATCCACCGGGCACTCCAGAAAAAGGCGGGGGACGGTTACCGGGCGGAGGTTCCGCTGCGCATGGATGTGCCTGCGGGAGGAGCTGTTCTGCGGCTGGAGGGGCGCGCGGACGGTATTTTTTTCATGAAGGATTCGGATGAGAAGGCTGAGGCTTCCTCTGCAGGCGGAGTTCGGATCACCGGAAGCCGGGCAGACAAGAATGGTCGAGAGGCTTCCTCTGCAGGCGGAGTTCGGATCACCGGAAGCCGGGCAGACAAGAATGGTCGAGAGGCTTCCTCTGCAGGCGGAGTCCGGATCACCGGCAGCCGGGCAGACAGGAATTGTCAAGAGGATTCCTCTGCAGGCGGACTCTGGACCGTCGATGAGATCAAGACTGTTTTCCGGGGGCTGGCGAGTATGGAGGGGCCCGAAGAGGTCCATCTGGCCCAGGCTCGCTGCTATGCCTTTATGTACGCGCAGCAGGAAGGCCTCGACAGGATGAAAATCCGCATGACCTACTGCAGTCAGGTGACCGGGGATGTCCGGTATTTTTATGAAGTGATGTCCTTTGAGGCTCTGGAGAAATGGTTCACAGAGCTGGTCGGCGCCTACGAGCCCTGGATCAGGCTGCGGCTGGATTTTGAAGAGTCAAAGGAGAGGACGGTCAGGGAGATGGTCTTTCCCTTTCCCTACAGGGAGGGGCAGTATGAACTGGCTGCAGGTGTCTACAGGACGATCGTTCATGAAAAAAAGCTCTTCCTGCAGGCCCCCACAGGTACCGGCAAGACTATGGCGGTCCTGTTTCCGGCCCTCAAGGCGCTCGGCACGGGCAAGGCGGATCGTATTTTTTATCTGACGGCCAAAGGGGTAACGGGGGCGGTGGCGCAGGAGGCGCTCTCCCTTCTTTACCGCAAAGGTCTCAGCGTCAGGAGCCTCACCCTGATCTCCAGGGAGCGCGCCTGCCCCTGCGGGCAGGCTGACTGCCGTCCGGAAGTCTGTGCGAGGGCGGACGGTCATTTTGACCGGATCAATACAGCCCTGGAGGAGCTGCTGCAGGAGGCGGCGCAGGGGGCGCCCATGACGGCCCGGGCGGTCGCGGACTGCGCCTGCAGACACAATGTGTGTCCCTATTATCTTTCCCTGGATGCTGCGGAATTCGCGGATGTCGTCATCTGCGACTACAACTATGTCTTTCATCCCCAGGCGAGGCTGGAACGCTTTTTTGAGGGCAGGAACAGATCGATCCTGCTGATCGACGAGGCGCACAATCTGGTGGAACGAGGCAGGGACCTGTACAGTGCGCAGATCTCCTACCGGCAGGTGCGGCAGTTCCGGAAATCGGTGAAGACTGTCTGGCCCCGTCTCTGGAAGAAGATGAAGGGCCTGGTGCATGTCCTGCGGGTGCTGGAACAGGATGCGGCCTCGGAAGACCGGAAGATCCGTGTTCTCCGTGACTGGGCGCCTGAGCAGGCAGAGCTCTGCCATGTGGCGGAAGAGGTGAGAGACCAGATCCAGTGGATCCTGGAGCAGGAAAACAGAAGTGCCGCCCTGTACGGAAGTCTGCAGCAGGCGGATGGCGATTCCCGGCTGCCGCAAGCTTCTCCGAAGACGGCTCCGGAAGAGGAAACCGGCGGGAATGGCGGGAATAGCGGGATGGCGGCCCTTCAGAAGGGCGGTGCCGCAGGAATGCCGGAACTTCTCGAATTCTATTTCAATCTCTCTCACTTCAGTGAAGTGCTGAGGGAACTCGATGACCATTATATCGTCTACACAGAGAGGGGCGGCCAGGGCGGCTTTTCCCTGCACCTCTACTGTGCAGACCCGTCGGGACGTCTCGGCGCCTGTATGGACGGCCTGACGTCGGCGATCTTTTTTTCCGCGACTTTTCTGCCGATCCAGTACTACAAGGGGCTGCTGGGGGGAAAGCCGGAGGATTTTGAGATGTATGCCCGGTCTTCCTTCTCTCCCGCTAACCGGAAGGTCGTCATCGTCCGCGATGTGACCAGCCGCTACCGGGACCGGAACGAGGAAAACTACGCGCGGATCGCCCGAAGCATAGGAAGGGTCGTATCCTGCCGCCCCGGCAACTACATGGTCTATTTTCCTTCCTACGCCTTTCTGGAAAATGTCCTGGATGCCTTCTGCAGGATCTGCCGGGTGACCCTGCCCGCAGAAGAGCCGGTACAGATTCGGCAGGAACCCCTGCTCTCAGAAGATCCTTTACAGATCCGGCGGGAACCCCTGCTCTCAGAAGATCCATTACAGATCCGGCGGGAACCTCTGCTCTCAGAAGATCCTTTACAGATCCGGTGGGAGTCCGCTGCAGAGATGAGAGGCGGGGAAGCTTCCGGAGATTCCGAAGCATCTGAAGAAATGTTCGTTCTTGCCCAGAGGAGAGAGATGACGGATGCGGAGCGGGCAGCTTTCCTGCAGGCCTTCGAGGATCCGGGCGCGGACTGCCGCCTGATCGGCTTCTGCGTGCTGGGCGGCATGTTCGGCGAGGGGATTGACCTTAGGAGCGACCGCCTGATCGGAAGCCTGATCGTGGGGACCGGCCTTCCGCCTGTTGAGCCGCAGCGGGAACTGCTGCAGGAGTATTTTTCCGGACAGGGCAGGAACGGCTATGATTTTGCCTATCGTTTCCCCGGCATGAATAAGGTCCTGCAGGCCGCCGGCCGGGTTATACGAACGGCAGAAGATGTGGGGATCGTTGTCCTGATGGACGGCAGGTTTTCCGAGAGCGCCAACCGGGAGCTGTTTCCTCTTGAATGGGGGCAGCCTGAGGCAGTCGGAAGTGAAGAGGCTGCGGAGAGGATCCGGCGTTTCTGGAAAGAGAGTAAATGATAATTCAGAGGCGATTCAGATGAGATATAGATGAGATACAGGGGAGATGATTCAGAGGAGATTCGGAGAAAATTTGGAGGAAATACAGAGGCAATTCGGATGCGATAAGGATGAGATAAAGATGGATTGTACCGATTTTGCCGCTTGAAGAGAAGCCGGGCACATTATATTTTTGTAAACTCGAAAAACACAGAATACTCTGTAAATTAGGCGAATTAAGCCTGAAAACCCGCAAAATCAAAAAAATCAGACATCTGCGTCATTGTGGATAACTCTGTGGATTCTGGGGATAGGTGGAAAAAAACCAGGAAAAATCTTGTGGAAAAGTCAAATTTTTGCGGACGGAAAAACGGAAAGAAAAAACTGCCAAAAATTTTGACCGAATCAGACAACGACATTTTTGTAAACTTTTTGCTGCTGCACAGACACTTTGATACAAGACAGGACCTTGATGTGAATGATAAAATGGTTATTGAACAGACTGCCTGGAAATGTCAGGGTGTTTTGCAGTCGTGAACGGCAGGCATGAATAATTTACAGCAATGGATTCAGGAGGATATGAAACTATGTGGGCTGACAACAGCGTGTTTTATCAGATCTATACACTGGGATTCTGCGGAGCTCCCTATGCCAATGAAGGTGATGCACAGGAAGAGACGGCGCTGCACCGGATCACAAAGGTGACGGAGTGGATCCCCCATATGAAGAAGCTGGGGATCGATGCAGTGTATTTCTGTCCCTTGTTTGAGTCTGACACGCACGGTTATAACACCAGGGATTACAAAAAGATCGATGTCCGCCTGGGCACCAATGAGGATTTTAAAGAGGTCTGCAGGCAGCTGCATGAAAACGGGATCCGTGTCGTTCTGGACGGTGTCTTCAACCACGTCGGACGGGGATTCTACCAGTTTCAGGATGTGGTCAAAAACCGGGAGAATTCCCCTTACAGGGACTGGTTCCATATCAATTTTTACGGAAATTCCAACTATAATGACGGACTGTGGTATGAGGGCTGGGAAGGAAACTATGACCTGGTCAAGCTCAATCTCCGCAATGAGGAAGTCATCGCGCATCTCTTTGACGCCATCCGCTACTGGGTGGAATACTTTGAGATCGACGGACTCAGACTGGATGTGGCCTACTGTCTTGACAGGGATTTTATCCACCGGCTGCGCAGCTTTACGGATTCGCTCAAGGAGGATTTCTTCCTGGTAGGCGAGATCCTGGGCGGTGATTACAAGGTCATCATGGGAGACGGAAAGCTCCACTCCGCCACCAATTATGAGTGCTACAAGGGCATTCATTCGGCCTTTAACAGCATGAACATGTTCGAGATCGTCCACTCCCTGATCAGGCAGTTCGGCTCTGATCCCTGGACCCTGTACCGTGGATATCACCTTCTGTCTTTTGTCGACAACCACGATGTGAGCAGGATCGCCACCATCCTGCAGAAAAAAGAGCATCTTCCCCTGGTCTATGCCATGTGCTTCGGTATGCCCGGCATCCCCTGCATCTACTATGGAAGCGAATGGGGAGCAGAGGGGGACAAGAAGAACGGCGATCCTTCCCTGCGCCCCTGTTTTGAGGAGGCTCAGTGGAATGAGCTCTCTGACTGGATAAGTCATCTTTCCGCGGCAAGGAAACAATCCGAAGCACTCTGCAATGGCAGCTTCCGCAGCGTCCTTCTGACCAACAAACAGTGCATCTTTGAGCGAAAGACAGACAAGGAGCGGGTCCTGGTTGCCATCAATGCCGACGCCGAGGAGTATGTCGCGCACTTTGATGCCGGCTGCGGTATGGCAGTCGACCTCATCACCGGAAAGAAACATGATTTTGGCGGCGGCAGTCACCTGGCCCCCTACAGCGCCGCTTTCTGGCTGATGGAAAAATGATCAATAACGGAAAATAATAAGTAAAATAAATACTTGATGATTCAGGACCCGCCCGCGGGTCCTGCGTGCAGCCCATGACGGTAGTTATAGAAGGTTTGCAGGAATTCCAACAATCTACCGCGAGTCCTGGGCGCGGTATCCCTGTGCGCGGTATCCATGACGGAAATCATGGGTACCGCCCGATCTATCGACCGATGAAGATCTATCGACCGATGAAGAAGAGCAGAAAGGGAAACTGTAAACCGAGAGAAAGCAAAAGGGAGGATCTTCATGCTCCATATAGAATCTCCTGAGATTCGAAAGTGTCTCCTGCAGGGGAAATTCGGTCTGGAAAAAGAGGGACTGCGTGTATATGAGGATGCCTCGATGGCGCAGACACCGCATCCCTTCCCGGATGACAGCCATATTACCCGCGATTTTTCCGAGAATCAGACAGAGATCAATACCAGCGCCGAGCCCTCCGCCGAGGGAGCTGTGCTTGCTCTGGAGGCCTATGCGCGCCGGATCCGCAATACGATCAGCAGATCCCCCCGCCCTGAATATATCTGGCCTTTTTCCAATCCGCCTTTTCTGGCGGGGGAGGAGGATATTCCAATCGCACAGTTTGCGGGAGAGCTTGCATCGAAGACGGCCTACCGGGAATATCTCTCGGGCAGGTACGGCCGTTACAAGATGACTTTCTCCGGAATTCATGTGAATTACTCTTTCTCGGACGAATTGCTGAAGAAGGAGTTTTCTCTGCGGGGAGAGGGACGGTCCCGCTCCTTCAGGGACAGCTTTTATCTGGAACTGGCGGAAAAGGCGGCCGCCTACGGCTGGCTCCTGGTCATCCTCACGGCGGCAAGCCCTGTGCTGGACGCCAGTTATTTTGAGAGAGAATCCATTTCTTCGGAAGGCCGAAGGTCATCCGCCGCGGGGGACCGTGCGGATGAAAAAATGTCTGGCAGGAGCCTGAAGGGAAGGGATGTTTTTACCGGGATGGCGAGTGTTCGCTGCAGTGAACTGGGCTACTGGAATGATTTTGTGCCGGTTTTTGATTACACAAACATCCAGCGCTACGCGGACGGCATCCGCCGGTATGTGGACGCGGGCCTTCTGTATTCCGTGTCGGAACTCTATTTTCCCGTGCGGCTCAAATCCAAGGGTGAGAACAGTCTCGATGCCCTCAAGGAGACCGGTGTCGACCACATCGAACTGCGCATGTTCGATCTCAACCCCCTGGCTTCAGGCGGCCTGGATGTGCGGGATGTGCAGTTTACCCAGCTGTTCCTGATCTGGCTGGCTTCTCTGCCCAGGCGCAACATGTCTCTTGCCGATCAGGTTCAGTCTGTGCAGAATTTCAAAAATGCCGCCCGCTATGATCTGCGCACCGTGCACATTGTCATGCCCGAGTTCAGAGAAAGCCCGGTGGAAAACGCTCTGGAAGCGGCCCTTCATACAATGGAGAGGATCCGCGCGTTTTACCGTCCCCTGCTGCCGGAGCTCCCCGACTGGGTGGAGCCGGTCCTGCGCTTTGAGAATGAAAAACTGAAAAATCCCCAAAAACGCTATGCGGAGGTCGTGCGGGAAAGGTTTTCCGGCACATTTTTGGAAAAAGGGATGGAATATGCCATGCAGGAGACATTGAAACGCTGACGTTCAGGTACTATAATATAACAGCGGGAATACGGTATTTTATTCATTTTTTCCGAACATGCCGCTCACCGGATTGGCAGCGATGCGGTTACAGGATGTTTGAGCTGTCCCGCGGCAAAACATCAGGACTTGCAGTCGGCAGTTCCGGAAATTTGTGCTCCGAGAAGGGAGGGGGTGTTTGTGGAAAAAAATATGGACAGCACCATAAAAGAAGTCAAGGGGAATACCATGGACACCAGTGAAGAGATGTCCCCTTTGCAGGCCGGCTCGATCGATCAGCTGTCGCTGGACGAAATCTGTGCGCTGGCGGAGGAGAATGCCCGCCTCAGGCAGGAACTGAGGATCAGGGACAATGATATCCTCAGCCATGACCAGGTATTCGATTCGATCGTCAGCGGGACACTGCATCTGATCCTCGTCATGTCCGTCACCACTTACAAGGCGGAATTCATCACGTCCAATATTGATATCGCGCTCGGAATCAGCCGCAGCGAAGCCATGGAGGATGTGCGCAATATCAGTCATATTTTTGATAACATCGAGGACTATAACAGGCTGGAGGAAATCTTCATCCACCGGAAAAACGGCGCGCGCCGTCTGTATCTGACTTATGTCATTCACCTCCCCTACGGGCGGTCTGACAGGGTTGCTGTTGTCCTGCTGTGCAAATCCAACATTGCAAAGACCGATCTCGAAGAGATGATGATCCAGCAGACACAGGATGTCAACCGCGCGGCGGGGTATTTCCTTGCCAGCATGTCGCATGATTTCCGCGTGCCGATCAATTCGATCTCCGGCATGGTCATGCTGCTGATGAAGAATTCCAACAATCCTGTCAAGGTGATGGAATACGCCCACCGGATCGGTGTGGCCTGCCATGAGATCCTGACCACAGTGGACCAGATCCTGGATATGAGCCGCCTGGAGACTTCGGAGGCGGAACTGGCGAGCGAGGAATTCGGACTCGGTCTGGTACTGGAGGAAGTCTCTTCGATCACATCGAGCCTTGCCAAGGCGAGGGATCAGAAATTTGTCTTTTCCGCTGCAGGCATCGAGCACGATATTGTCCTGGGAGACCGTGACAGGATCACGGAGATCCTTCGAGGGATCCTTTCCAATGCGGTCAAATATACACCGCCCGGCGGACGCGTGGAGCTGACGGTCACGGGCGTGCCGGATGAAAACAATGAAAATGTCTCTCTGATCTTCGAGGTGCGGGATACCGGCATCGGGATGGAGAGAGAGCAGATGCAGAAATATTTCCGCGACGAGATTCCGGAAAACGCTGAGAGCGAACCCGGGCGCGGGACGGGGATCTGGCTCACCCGGAGACTGATCGAGATGATGGGCGGCAGTATTTCAGCCCAGAGTCTGCCGGGAGAGGGGACCATCATATGGATCCGCATGAGGCTCAAGATGGTCAACAGCGGAGGCTCCGAATTCTGGAAGCAGCACGGGATCAAGCGCATGCTGGTCGCCAACAACAACCTGCAGGAGGCCGCCAGGATCCGCAATCTGATGGAGAGCGCAGGTGTCAACGCAACAAGCATCTCCAGCGGATACGGAACGGTAAAGCTGATCGAGCAGGCGGCTGTCGCAGAGGACGAGTACGATCTGATCCTTCTGGATGAGGATCTTCAGGATATGGACTGGCACGAGGTCGTAAACAGCGTGCGCAGGATGTCCTGGATCCGGATGCCCCATATTTTCCTGATGACAAGCCGTCATTTTTATGATGAGGAGCGGCGCGGGGCCGGAATCGGACAGACCCTGCAGAAACCGTTCTATGTATCAGGACTGCACAGGCTGGTGGAACAGGTCTGCGAGGTCTCCGGAAACGGAAGCGGCGATTACGAAGCAGGTTTGGATACCATGACAGGACTTCGTTTCCTGGCCGCGGAAGACAATACGATCAATGCCGATATGCTCAAGGATCTTCTTGAGATGTCCGGGGCCCGCTGTGAGATTGCCGGAAACGGCAGGGCAGCCCTCGCCATGTTCAGCAATTCCAGACCGGGCTTTTACGATGCGATCCTGATGGATCTGCAGATGCCTGTCATGGACGGCTATGCCGCGGCAGCTGCGATCAGGGCTCTGAGCCGCGAAGACGCAAAGACGATTCCGATCATCGCAATGACGGGCAGCACCTACGAAGAGGACATCAACCGCACCTATGAGTCGGGCATGAACGCCCATATCACGAAACCTCTTGATATCCGGGTGCTGCAGAGCCATGTGCGGCACCTCCGTGATCAATGATGCCGGAATAGCATTTCTGTTCGGGGCTTGATGCGAATGGAGAATATGAGTTTTTTTCAGAGATTGATCAGCAGGATCCGGGAGTGGTTTCAGAAGCTTCTGCGCGCTCTGTTTCCTGCAGATGTCCTGGGTCAGATCAACAGGACTGACGAGAGCACAGAGGAAGCTGCGCCGATCGGTGAGGGACCTCCGGAGCTTTCGGAGGAAGAGAGGAGATCTATGATGGAGACACCTGTTGAAAGACGGCATATACGGTTTTTCGGCCGTGTCCAGGGTGTCGGCTTCCGCTATCATATCATGTATGATGCGCGAAACCACGGCCTTACCGGCTGGGTGCAGAATCTTGCCGACGGAAGTGTCGAGGTGGAGATCCAGGGGCCTTCCGCCATAATCGACCATGTGATCCTGAATCTGGGAAGAGGGCGCTGGATCCGCATTGACGAAATGGAATCTGAGAAAATACCTGTTGTCCGGGATGAACGCGGATTCAAAGTGACAGGATATTATTAAAGACGTAAAAAACCATATGCCGCCGGTACCGCCCGGCGGCATATTTGCTAGAAGTATTTGCCAGGGCATTTGCTAGAAGTATTTGCCAGGGCATTTGCTGGAAGCATTTACCGGAAACTTTTGCCGGAAGCAGTATGTCTGCTGGGAAAATTGCAAGCAGAAACTGTGAACGGAAACAATTACGGCATGAGAACAGATCGGGAGAGCAGAAAATGGGAAATTGTGCGGCGCTGAGTACGCTATGCTACATGGAAAAAGACGGAAAATATCTGATGCTGCATCGCACGGTCAAAAAAAAAGATGTCAACAAGGACAAGTGGATCGGCGTCGGCGGGCATTTTGAGGCCGATGAGAGTCCGGAGGAGTGCCTGCTGCGGGAGGTGCGCGAGGAGACCGGCTACCGGCTGACTTCCTGGAGATTCAGGGGGATCGTCACCTTTGTCTCCGGGGACGGTGTCACGGAATATATGCATCTGTTCACGGCGGACGGGTTCGAGGGAGAGCCCATTGCCTGTGACGAGGGACAGCTGGAATGGATGGACATCGGGCAGGTCTGGAAACTTAACATCTGGGAGGGGGACAAGATCTTTTTCCGCCTGATCGACGAGGACGTCCCTTTCTTTTCCTTAAAGCTTGTCTACAACGGCAGCGGAGGTCTTGTGTCCGCTGCGCTGAACGGGGAAGCCATGGAACTCTTCGATATTCTCAATGAGGACGGGACCAGATCGGGCCTGGTCCGGGAGCGGGGGGTCGCCCACCGGGACGGGAGCCTGCACGAGACCGTGCACACCTGGATCGTCAGGAAAGCTGAGGGGGAGGACAGGCGCTGGGAGGTGCTCCTGCAGAAACGCAGCGCGATCAAGGATTCCAATCCCGGATGTTACGACATATCGTCCGCAGGTCACCTATCGAGCGGAGATATTCCGCTGGAAGGAGCTCTGCGGGAACTGAAGGAGGAACTGGGGCTCACGGCAGAGCGGGAGGATTTCCACTATGTCGGAAAGCACCGGGGATCCTATCAGGCGCCTTTCCACGGAAGACTCTTCCGCGACAATGAGCTCAGCAATGTCTATGTCCTCACAAAACACTTTGATGAGAGGGAACTGTCCCTGCAGGAGAGTGAGGTGGAATCTGTCCTGTGGATGGACTACGAGACCTGCCGCAGACGGATCCATGAGGGAACGCTTCCCAACTGCATCTATGAAGATGAGTTCGATATGGTGGGCGAGTATCTGAAAACAATCACCTGAAAAAAGAGGAAAAACAAATGGCATTATCCACATATACCTACGAACAGCTCGGGTTCGGAACGGAGCTGGGGCCCCTGACTGACAAGGAGAAGGACGCACTTGAAAAATCCTGGGCGGCAGCCTTCGCTGCGGATATTTTTCCCTTTATTGACGAGAGGATCTTCATCCCGCTCTACAGCGAGAGAAAGTCCAGAAGAAATGTCCCGGTAAATGTGCTGGCGGGCGCCCTGCTCCTCCAGGAGATGCGCGGCATGTCCGATGAGGATCTGGTGGAGGCAGCCATGTTTGACCTGCGTCTGAGGACGGCCCTCCACATCACCAATGCGGTCGGCCAGCCACTGAGTCTGCGTACCATACAGCGCTTCCGCACGCGTCTGAAGAGATACAGGGAGGCAAGCGGCGAAGACCTGCTCCGGGTCTGTTTCGACGGGATCGAGGACAAAATCACTCCCTTTATGGAAAAATACGCAAAATATATGGCCGGTTCCGGCCAACCCGCTCCGGAGAGCCGGGGCAGGCGCCGGGGAACAGCCCGTGCAAACGGCACAGAGGAAAATGCAGCTGCTTCCGCTGCCCGCACAGATGGATCAGCAAAGGAAGGAAAGGCAGAGGGCCGGGCATTGCAGGCCGGGGAGAAGCAGTTTGATCCCGCAGTCCTGTCAGATCCGGCCGTCTTTAAGCAGAACTGCCTTCCTGCGCACTCGGACCATGTCTTTTTTGCAGATGAAACGGAGCTGGAGAGAGGGGCGCAGCAGCCCGCGGGAACAGCAGGAGATTCGGTATTCCGCTGTTCCCTGAACGGTCTGTGGAAGTTTTCCTATGCGGATAAGCCTGCGGACGCGCCTGCCGGCTTCGAGGCGGTCTCATATGACTGCCGTACATGGGCGGATATCCGGGTTCCGGCCCACATCCAGATGGAAGGCTATGATGTCCCTGCCTATATCAATTATCAGTATCCCTGGGACGGCCGCGAGGATCTCATTCCGGGAGAGATCCCGGAACATTTTAATCCCACGGCTTCCTATGTGAAATATTTTACCCTTCCGCAGGCCATGCAGTCCCTGCTGGAGCAGGGAAGTCCTCTCATCGTCTCCTTCCAGGGCGTGGAGAGCGGTTTCGCCCTCTGGTGCAACGGGCACTATGTCGGCTACAGCGAGGACAGCTTTACCCCCTCGGAATTTGACCTGACACCCTTTCTCGCAGCGGGAGAAAACAAGCTGGCCGTGCGGGTCTTCAAGTGGACTGCCTCCAGCTGGCTGGAGAGCCAGGACTTTTTCCGCTTCAGCGGGATCTTCCGCGATGTCTATCTCTATACGGTTCCCCGCGCCCACCTCTATGATCTGCGGATTCGCCCGACCCTGGACGATACGCTGACGGTCGGCACACTTTCCATCGAGGCACAGATCCGGCTTTCAGGGAAAAACGGGACAAAAAAGAAGGCCGGCGCGGGCGCAGGAGAGCGTCTGCTCCTTTACTATGCCCTCACCAGGGGGGAAGAGCAGGTTTTGTGCGGCGCCGCGGATGTCCCTGCGGATGCATTTGACAAAAAGTCAGGTTCTGCCCTTGTGTCGATCCGGGAGATGGCTGCATCCCCGGTTCTCTGGAGCGCGGAGGACCCTCAGCTCTACGACCTCACACTCCGCCTGGTCAGTGAAAAAAGACCGGAGACCGGCCCGGAACAGACGGACAATACGTCCCTGTCATCCGCGGGCGGATCCACGGAAGGATCCGCTGGCGCCGGGAAGGCAGCTGAGACGGAACAGGTCCTTCTGGAAATTGTCCGGGAGAGGGTGGGCTTCCGCCGCTTTGAGATGAAAGACGGCCTGATGTGCCTCAACGGCAGGCGCATTGTTTTCCGCGGCGTCAACCGCCATGAATTTACCTGCGACAGCGGCCGTGTCGTATCGCCGGAAGTGACCCGCCAGGACCTTGTCCTGATGAAGCAGAACAATATCAATGCCGTGCGCACCTGCCATTATCCCAACGGCTCCGCTCTCTATCGTCTCTGCGATGAACTGGGACTGTATCTGATCGCGGAAAACAATATGGAGTCCCATGGCAGCTGGGCACCGACAGAACTTGGCCTTCCCACACCCGGTATCGTGCCGGGGGACGATGAACGCTGGCGTGAACTGCTGCTGGACAGGGTCAACTCCTGCTGGCAGAGGGACAAAAACCATCCCTCCATCCTGATCTGGTCGGTGGGCAATGAGTCCTTCGGCGGCACGGTGATCCGCGACATGGCGGACCGCTTCCGCTCCCTCGATGAAGACAGGCTCGTGCATTATGAAGGAATCTTCCACGACCGCACCTGGCCGCAGACCAGTGATATGGAGACCCAGATGTACCCTTCTGCGGAAGCCATAGAGACATTTCTTAAGGAAAATACGGACAAACCCTTTATCTGCTGTGAATACACCCATGCCATGGGCAATTCCTGCGGAGGCATGCACCTCTACACCGATCTGACCCTGCGCGAGCCCCGCTATCAGGGCGGCTTTATCTGGGATTTCGTCGATCAGTCCATCCGCAGTAAAAACCGCTATGGACAGGAGTTCCAGGCCTATGGCGGAGATTTCGGCGAGCGCCCCACTGACTATGACTTCTCCGGAAACGGGATCGTCGACGGAACCCGCCGCCCCTATGCCGGCAAGATGCAGGAGGTCAAATACAATTATCAGAGCATACGCTTTGAGGTACACGAAGACCTGGTCCGCATCATGAACGACAATCTCTTTACCGCAACAGACCGCTATACCTGCCTTGTGTGCCTGGACAGAGAAGGGATCAGAGTCGGAGAAGCGGTTCTGAAGACTGCGGTTGCTCCCCTCTCGGAAGAGGAGTACACCCTGCCGGATCCTATCCTGAAAAAAATCGGACAGATCCGCGCAGAGGCGGCAGCCGGGGGACAGGCCGCCGAATATACCGTGACGGTCTCCATGTGCCTCAGCGAAGACTGCGCCTGGGCGGAAAAGGGCCATGAACTTGCCTTCGGACAGGGCGTTTTCCTGACAGAGACGACAGAGATGACAGAGAAAAAGGCACAGGAGGATAAAACGATCCCCTCTGCCGCTGGGCAGGCACAAGGTCAGGATCATACGGACAATGACAGCAGTGAGAGCAGAGTGATCAGGGAGATCAGCGGTACGGACTGGAATCGGACCATTACCCTGCAGACTCCGTGCGGAAAGTTGGAACTGACCCGGGGCAGTTTTAATATAGGCATTCGGGGCGGGGACTTCGACGCCCTGTTCTCCATTCTCCAGGGAGGCCTTGTCTCTTTCAGGCGCGGCGGCAATCCCTTTGCGGGAGGCGGTATGACCGGCTGTGCAGGGGGACCTGCTGCCGGCAGCGGCGCCGGATTTACGGGCTGCGAACTTTTTGAAAAAATGCCCCGTCCCTGCTTCTGGCGGGCACCTACCAGCAATGATACGGGAAATCACATGGCGGCCCGATACGGCGTCTGGAAGCTGGCGGAAGAATACCAGATCCCCCGCCTGGATACGCTGCGGATCTTTGCGCTGGAGGACTCCGTTCTGCTGCAGATCCGGCATGCCCTTCCGGTCTCGGCAATGACCTCTCCGGACAAGCTTCCCGATGTCATGGTCGGCTACAGGTTCTATGCGGACGGGCGGCTTACCTTGTCAATGGACTGGGAGCCCGTATTGACAGGGGAAGGCGCAGAAATCTGCCCGGCCCTTCCTCCTATGCCGGTCTTCGGCTTTAACTTCCGCCTGAATGCGGATCTTGACCGGTTTACCTACTATGGAAGGGGACCCGCCGAGAATTATGCTGACCGCTGCCGGGGAGCAAAACTCGGCACCTTCAGCGGTACTGCGGCGGACAACCTCTCGCCCTATCTGGTCCCTCAGGAATGCGGCAACCGCACCGGCGTGCGGTGGGCATCAGTCACGGACCGGCGCGGAAGAGGGCTGCTCTTAACAGCGGAGGACGGGAATCCGGACGGACTGCCTGCAGCATGCAGGGAAACTGCCGGATCCGGCCGCATGGGCATGGAAGTAACCGTCCTTCCCTACACGGCCCAGGA
>ODAI010230584.1_pt1 | contig 17024 bp, 14 predicted proteins | sample 1539321 | NCBI WGS metagenome assembly ODAI01 (sample SAMN02144231, study PRJEB22623) | gut metagenome | biome: sheep rumen | host: Ovis aries | place: New Zealand | reverse complement strand
TCATGATACAATAACAGTTGTAGTTGTGTGCACTATTGCGACTGCAAAGGTACAACGAAACTACAACTGTTACAACGTGTATTTCAACGGATGCTTACTGAAAAAGCATTTTTTTCATTTATTTGTGCGATGTTATGCTGTGGAGAGGAAAGAGCATCCGCAATTCCTAAAACGAACAAGAGCCGAGAATGTACATTCTTGCACATTCCAGGCTCTCGCCCTTTTTCAGCCCTAACGCTATACTTTACACAAATCACCCTGCTGCTACGCCCTAACCATCATCTGCAACCAATCCATATTGCCGACTGGTGGGTAAAGAGTGGCTTTTGTCATGACTTGTGTAAGCGGTCATTTTAGACCCGTTAAGGCCTACAACAACCATATTTTTAGTAATCTTTAAATTTCGATTCGGATTTAATATGATGATTATCCAACAGATTTTTCTAAGATTTTGAGCGCAGTCCTCATTGCCACAAGGCAAACAAAAATGAGATATAACAAATGGCCGTCGGCTATCGCCTTCGGCATGGAATGATACTTTTGCTGTCAGGTATTTGCTTGTTTACGAAAAAATGATTAGTTTTGTAGAACCAAGCAAGTAGACCTAAGTCGCAATAGGCTCCAATCCTACAGCGCAGTATGGTTCCGATGTCTGTAGACGAATCATTGGCCGTCAGAGACCTTATAGAAGCTTACGATGTCAGAGACATTGGGCTTGGATTTTTAACTCCAAAACTAATCACGATGGCAAAATTAGCAAAAAAGAAGCAAACCGCCAAAGGTTTGAGGTTCGAAGTTGTAAATCCTAATGCCGCAGGCATAGATATATCTCCCAAAGAGATGCAAGTCTGTGTTCCTGCTGACAGGGACGGTGACTGTAACCGTACGTTTGATGTCTATACAGAAGACCTGCATTACATTGCAGATTGGCTCAAGGCATGCCGTATTGATACCGTTGCGATGGAATCAACAGGTATCTACTGGCTCCCTATCTTCCGTGTCTTGAAAGACGCTGGATTTGATGTCATTCTCGTAAACGCCAGCGATGTGAAGAACTACTCCGGCCGCAAGACAGATGCCTCAGATGCAGAATGGCTGATGATGCTCCACAGCTATGGCTTGCTAAAACCATGCTTCCAGCCAGAGAACATAGCCCGTACAATGCGTAACCTCATCCGACACAGGGATAATCTTATCCGCTCAGCCAGTCGTGAGGTCTTACACCTGCAAAAGGCGATGGAGCAGATGAACCTCAAATTGGATAATGTCTTCTCCGATATCCTTGGCAAGTCTGGTCAGGCAATCATAAAGGCCATCATATCAGGAGAGAGGGACCCGAAGAAGCTCTCTGCCCTGGCAGACCCACGCTGCAAGACCAGCAAGGAGGAAATCGAGAAATCACTTCAGGCAACATGGGATGAAGAGCATCTCTTCGAGATGAAGCAGAGTGACTCCCTGTATCAGACATACCAGCGGCTCATTGCAGAATGTGACGACAAGATCAGTGAGATTGCAACGGAATATGCAGCCATGGTAGACGCGCCAAAAGCAAAACTGCTGCGTAGTGAGAAGTACAACACCAAGAAGAACCAAGTCGGTTTCGACGTCGAAAAGGCTGCCTTTGAACTCTGGGGAGTCAATGTCATGCGAATGCCAGGAATGAGCAGGGCGTCTCTACTCAGGCTTCTCGGAGAACTGGGACAGGACTTCACGACAAAGTTTGCAGACGTAAGACACTTCGTAAGCTGGGCCAACCTGGTGCCAAACAACAAGATTTCCGGTGGGGCATTACTCTCGAGCAAGGTGCCCAAGAAAAAGAACCCCGTTGGAATCATCTTCCGCCAGGCCGCAAACACACTCAAGGCAGCAAAATGTCCGTTAGGCGACTATTTTAGGCACATGAGAGCCAAAGGCGGACATTTGCAGGCTATGGTCGCAACAGGCAAGAAGCTGGCCTCTATCTTCTATCTCATGGTACAACGAAAGGTAGAATATGATGAGAATATCTATACCAATCATCGAAAGACAGAACTACAGAACAAGGTTTCATATCTGCAAAAGCGTCTTACACGTATGCAACTAGAGCTTTCTAACTGTGGATAAAACATGTCTTCAGGATATTTGTTATATAGAAGCGACCCATACTCAATAACTATTCACCAGTAACCACAAACCTCTCCCGACAAAAATAGGGATTATTTCAAGATGACCTCACGATAAAATGGTGGGGTACTTGCCTAATTAACATTCCAATAGAGATAAAATTGAAAAAAATCAATATTTTTTCTACGAATGTTTGTTTGTTAGATATATTTTTCGTAGTTTTGCAACCATCATTAACTTAATCCGCATTACATTAACAAATTTGCGATATGAAATTCTACGACCGCGAAAAAGAGTTGAATATACTCCAGATGAACTGGAAGCAGACCACAGAACGAGGGCGATTGACAGTTCTGATTGGAAGAAGGCGCATCGGCAAGACCACCCTACTGACAAAGAACTCAAAGGGTGGCGAACAGCCATTTCTGTATCTTTACGTGTCAAAAGACAACGAACGGGTTTTGGCAGAGAAGTTTCAGGAGGCGGCAGAGCAGGCATTGGGATTACAGATATTTGGCAGAATGGAGTCGTTTGTTCAATTCTTTGAACAACTGCTACGCTATGGCCAACAGAACCACTTCACTTTAGTGTTCGATGAATTTCAGAATTTTCTGAAAGTAAATCCAGCCATCCCCAGCCACATTCAAGACTTGTGGGATCGTTATCACGAAAACTCAAGAGTCAACCTGGTGGCTTGCGGCAGCATCTATAACATGATGCACAAGATCTTCGACAATGAAGACGAACCGCTCTATGGACGACAGGACTGCAGGTTAAATATGCAACCATTCCGCATCAATGTTCTGAAACAAATACTTTACGACCATAATCCTCAATACACGTCAGAAGACTTGCTTTGCCTATATACATTAACAGGCGGAGTAGCAAAATATGTGGCATGGCTCATGGACGCCAAGGCTACCACAAAGACAAAGATGCTTCGGTGGGTCACTCAAACAGGCTCTCCATACCTGTCAGAAGGCACAGAACTCATCATGTCGGAATTTGGAAAAGATTATTCCAACTATCTAAGCATTTTGCAGCTGATAGCATCTGGAATGACCACACAGGCCGAAATAGATGGAGTCATCGGCAAGAATACAGGAGCATACCTTTGCAATCTGGAGGAGGATTATAGTTACATTCATCGTAAACAACCTTTGTTCAGCAAACCCAATGGGAGAAATTCCCGATGGTCATTAGATGACTGCTTTTTGCGATTCTGGTTTCGCTTCATTCTGCGCAATCAAGCACTTGTTGAAATGGAACGAAACGACCTGTTGCTCGAAATCGTAGAAAAAGGATATGAACAATATACAGGCCCCACACTGGAACAATATTTCCGTCAAAAATGGATGGAAGAGGAACGCGTCACTTCGGTTGGCAACTACTGGGATCGGAAAGGGTTGAATGAGATAGACCTCATTGCATTGAACGATATCGACAAAACTGCCACGTTAGCCGAGATAAAGAGACAACGCAAAAAGATCAGTCTCACAGATCTTGCAGAAAAGGCGGCTACGCTGACCAAAGAATTATCCAAATATACGGTCAATCTAATAGGATTATCAATGGATGACATGTGAGAGATTCAAGTTTGAGTTCTTCAAACTAAAGGTTCGCAAGTCCTCAACTTGAATTTATTTCCTCATCATATCAAATAGCCATTCAGGTTGTAGCCCTGCATGATCTTTTCGAAATACTCTCTTGTCTCCATACCTTATATGTATTATGTAATTGGGAGACAAAGGTACTCATTTTTTCGTTACGATTGCCTTACAACTAAATGGTGGTGTACGTCCTAATGCAGGGCACCGAGAGAGTTTCCAGAGAATCACAACCCCCTGCTCTTGAAATATCTGTCATACCCTTCAAGTAGAGCCTTGCTGGTATGTTCCCATGACAGTTCGTTAATCACGCGCAGACGGCCATATTCACCCATCTCCTTACGTTTTTCAGGATTCTCGAGGAGTCCTATAATCTTATTTGCCATGTCAACTGCATCATTGGGCTTGGCATAGAGTGATGCCTTTTGAGCAGAGTATTTACCTTCTGTAAGATCAAATTGAACTATGGGCTTGCCCAACGCCATGTATTCCAGGATTTTGTTCATCGTCGATTTGTCGTTCATGGCATTGTATTCATCAGAGTTCACACATACGTCAGCCGTATTCAGGTAATCGAGCAATGTTTCATCTGGCACACGTCCTGTAAACTCAACGATGTCTTCAAGCCCCATCTCCTTGCATTGTTTACGCAAAACTTCCAGATGTGGACCACCTCCAACGATGCCCCAGAAAATATCATCGCGCCTCAGTTCCTCCCGAATGTACTTGGCAGCGTTCAACAAATATTCGATACCTTCCTGTTGGCCAATTACGCCTAAATAGCCCACCATATATTTCCTGCCACGTTTGATTTCAGGTTTTGCAGGAACTATACGCAGACGCTCCAGCTTCGGGCCAGAACGTAGCACAAACACATCCTCAGGCTTCATTCCGCCGCGTTCAATGGCTATCTTCTTGTAGCTTTCATTGGTCACGAAAGCGAACTTACAGTGCTTGTAGGTCTGCCGTTCCAACCACAACTGGCTCTTATACAATAAGCCTGATGCATGACCAAACTTAGCTTCAAAAAGTTCCGGGCAGATGTCGTGGTGGTCGAAGATATAGTCAACACCTTTGCTCTTAAACAGCCTTGCCACCATCCAGATGTCATCAGGCGGGTTGCATCCGTGAATGCAGTGGAAGCCAACCTCCTCATAGCATTTCTTTGCCAGACGATATTCATTGCTCAGTGCGCTCCAATACTCTCTGGCATAGCCTAATGCTCCATTACCCTCAGGCGGCAAGTCATGTCGGTAAATATGAACACCCTGCAGGAATTCCTTCTCCTCAGTATAACCTTTGCCTTTAGGGCATATCACCGATACCGTATATCCGTTGGCAGCCAGCGTCGTTGCCTCCTGCCAAACACGAGTGTCAAAAGGTACAGGCAGGTTTTCCACGATGATTAAAACTTTTCTATCCATTTTCTATTGTCGATTATTAAGACATCAAGCGCGACATACAATTTTTTGTATGTCTGCAAGATGACTCTAAAAGATTTTATAAATCCGAAATAGTATATCTTTAGGAAAAACAAAATAAATGTTCTTGCCAAACAACAATAGCAAGAACATTTATTCAAATATTGCTAATAATAATTTAGCAATTTAAAAATGCGTGAGCAGCTCCTTGCTGGGCCTCATGTTCCATGATGATGCTTCGCTGATGCAAATCCATCATCTCCATGCGCAGCGAATCCATGACGGATTCAAATGCTTTGCTTTCTTCTTCGTTCATTTCCTGTATTTCTACAGGGTTAGTTTTCTTTTCTGCCATAATTATTAATTTGTCAATTGATATTCCTTTCGTACGTTTCTATTTGCAAAGTTTGTGCCAGACTCAGTTTCTTTAAATTGTTGTCATCATAAATAAAGCCACTTCTGTCTAATACACACATAAGAAGAGGTACAATGTTGTCCTGCGTTGGCTCCGTTGCATCCAACAAAATCAAGCCCGATCCTATTTCATGTTGGAATTCGACTAATGAAGACAATTCGGACACCCAAACGAATCTGGGCAGATTCATTTTGAGCAAAAAGAGTTTTGTAGCAGGATCTAAAATTTTGCTTACAGCCACATGCTCCCTAAATGAACGACTAGAAGCCAAGAATGTCTTAATAACAGTATTATGAGGAGATTTTAGCAATTGAGTCATTACCTTCTTAGATAATTTGACTGCTTTAAATGCATCAAGATAAACCTTTGAAGGTAGAGGCACAAGAAATCTCATCAGCAAAACCTCATTCCAATTTTTGATGCCGTAATACGTAGTAGGATGGTCAATATTTGCAAATTGATATGGGGGAACATTGTCATCGTTCAAAACAACACCATCAATACTTCTATTCCACACGAAATATTCCTTGCCATCAATGGACTCTTTTTCCAACTTACCTGTCTTCGGAATGTCAGGTCTTCCCACACATGTAACGGCATGACCAATAGACCCTCCCTGCAGACACAAAGCCAAAGGGAATCCACTTTCTATATAACATGCCAATATCTCCTTCATGTCAGGAAGCATAATATATGCTTTTGTCTTCTCGTCATAAGTGTACAGATTATACATTTTTGTACTAAACCCGAAACAACATAGACCGACTGATATTTGCTCAAAAGTTAAGCCCGCTGAAGGAAGTTGCCGCTGCTGGGCAGTTGGTCTCATGGCTTTCAAAATCTCAGAAGGGCAAACCGGCTTGTGATTCGGATACTTATGACCGTAGTATTCTGCTATAGACCACAACGACGTTTCTGCACAGGCCATCATCTCCCCGTCCTGCGAAGCATGAGGGAAACCTTCCACCTGTACTTTCAGACCCAAAGCGGTAGTTCTGACATGCGACCGACATACCATGACGTTCTCTAATCCTGGCCTTTTGGCTTCAGGTGCAATAACATTTCTTCCAATACATGCTTTTAACGGGCGTATAATCAGGAACCCCATAAAATCCTTCTTGATATCTTCTGCATATTGGTAATCAACCGGCTGACCCGGAAAAAGATGACCAGGCTTAAAGAAAGACATCTTGCCTTTCAGGTATCAAATCTTCACATTTTATTTCGGTTTTATGTCTATATCAACAGAACACGCCGTAGCATGCCCATATATTCTGATGGCTTTTGATGGGTACTTCACTCCATATTCAGTGCTCACCTCAGCATCTTCTATTTCAAGCTTTTCTATAGGAGTACCTACCGACACCACTACTTCATTACCGCCAGAGGACAACACGATAGAGCCATCCTGTTTTTTATCTACACACACATCCTTTCCGAGCATCAGTGTACTCGCCCAATCCGTTTCCTTTGTGAAGACATCCTTAATTCTGAGTTTACGCTTTATTTTGTTCCACTCAAATGTCCGTTGATGAATAATAGGTTTATATCCGTCATGGCTGGCGGTCAATACATCCATCTCATCAGTTGAAGAGAAATGTTCCAACTTGCATCCAGCTCTTTCACCCCAAAGGAATGCACCGAGCATTTCACTTTGGTCTTTGCCTCCAATACAAACAGTGCTGTGATTGATTGTCTTACGGAAAGCATTCCGATGCTCCAGACCACAATGATAGATGTATGTACCAGGATCTGTTATTACCGCCTGTCCATCTACCAACAGCTGAAAGCTCAGTGCGTCGGCATGCCCGTGAGCAGCGATAGCACCAAAACCTAATGCCGCATGGTCGATGCCTATCAATACTCTGTCAGAGGAGTCTCGCAAGAAGCTGTTTCCACCTTCCCTAAAACACCTCGATTTCGTGGCATCATAGAGAGGCTTTTTCTTGATAGCTTCAATTTCCTCGTCAGCAAACAGCCATCTTGTATTTTCACACACTTCGTCAAATCGAGAATATCTTTCTCCTGTCACAAGAGAAGCCAGTTGCAACACCCATTCCCATTGATGCCATTCCCTTCCCTGCAAGTCCAGAATCTTCCCTTCGTCATCGTCGCCAAATTCACAGACCGTTTGTTCCCGCCATGAAGAATGAGCCACAAACTCAGCCTCTCGCTTCAGCATATCATTCCAGAAAGCCTCTCCACTTACATGAGCCATCAGCAGATATGCCTCCATGCCGAAAGTCTGGTAGTGTAGCGACAACTCTTTATTCACACCGTCAGGATAGTTCTGCTTGTCAAGTTCCTTCGTGAGGATCTTTATAGCCAAATCTTTCCACGGTTGGTAATGGAAAGCATAGCCTGCAATGCCAATGGCTGTTGCTTCAACGAGCAAGTGGTTATTAGCCGACGAATAACGGGAATAGTGTTTCGTCAGATAATCCACCATATTGATGACTCCGACAGACAGCGATGGAATGTCTTTCCCAGCCTCTCTGACAAAAGCCAGCGCATACATCCAGTTTATAGCCCTGATGGCAAACTCCATAGCCGAAGTCCACGATATGCCATGAAGAAAAGGATTCTCTCTGCACCACTCACTGACTTTTGACTGTAGCTGCTGTAGATGCATTTCATCCCTATTGACAAAGTAAGCCTTTGCCAATAGTGCCCAGTCAAAATGTCGGTTCTTCTCCCAGTTAGTCCGTGCATCGCCTAAGTCATCCCGCTGTTTGTAATCCAGGTCATACGAGAAAGAATTTGGCCATCGGCTATAGTCAGGCCCTTTCAACAGTTCAACCTCTGTGTTTAGGTTATAATGGCTGTTGTCAAAGTTCAGTCCCAAAGCATGGCCGTCAAACACAAGACGAGCCAAACTCTTATCAAACGTTTCAGCACCTACAGAAACAAAGGCCCCCCCAAATCTCCTACGTTCCTGTCGCTGAAGCAGTTTCTGCTGTAAACGCCAACCGACCTCAAGCACATTCATTGCCCGAAGTCGGTTGTAATACCATCTTATCTTACTCAAAATCCTAAAGATATTTTACAATCTTCGCTGGTACACCTGCCACCACACAGTTGTCAGGAACATCCTTGTTGACAACGGCATTGGCTCCAATCTTCACGTTGTTGCCAATACGAACAGGCTTTATAATCTTTGCTCCTGGCCCAATATATACATCATCACCTATCACTCCTCCAGAGTGCCCTATGTTCACACAGGCATGGATAGTACAATTGGTACCTATTCTGCATCCTTTGTTTACTACAATAGTACCATAATGCGCAATATACAGCCCCGGCCCAAAATTGTTGGCATAGATGGTAAACCCTAACATATAGCTCAACCGCTTGTGAATCACATAATGGAATAGGTCCATCATGCGATTCCAAGGATTGCGCCGCTTATTATGGTAATACTCGTAATATTTTAGATTATACTAAAACCACAAATGCGGATTGGCATGGATTTTCATCCATGAAATTACCCCCCCCAGTTCCACTCCATTACGCTTCATATCTTGGAGGATGTACTCATGGAGGTCTTTTCTTGACTGTATCATTAAAATTCCGTTTGCTTGAAATCCATGACGTGCTCAACCTTCTGCCCTTCACGGTTTTCGTTGATGTCCCCCCATGAGATGCCTTCATACTTGCCGTCATAGTCCACCTCTTTCCACTGGCGCACCAGGTCAATAATCGTCTTGCCAGGATACTTCTTCAACACATCAGCAAATTCCTTCTCCTTATTGGTTACGACCAGTACATCACTCTCGCGACACACCTCGTCTAAATCAGCCGTCACGAAATGCTGCAAGTGTGGTATCTTGGCCATGATGAAGTCCTTATTCGTGCCCGTCAGTTCTGATACTTTTACATTCTTGTCATAGATTCGAATCTCGAAGCCCTTGCCCAAAAGATGCTCCACCACATCTACGATGGGCGAACACCGCAGGTCATCCGTACCAGCCTTGAAACTCAATCCTAAGATTCCCACTTTGCGCTGTCCCTGATTCATGATAATCTGCACCGCCCTCTTTTTCTGGTTTTCATTGCTCTGGAAGATGCTCTCAATCACAGGCACGTCAATATACTGGTCATGCGCCAGCGTCTTCAGGGCTTTCATGTCCTTGGGCAGACAGCTCCCACCGTATGCAAAGCCAGGCTTGAAATAATAAGGTGAGATGTTCAGTTGCTTATCCTTACAGAAAATCTCCATCACCTTGTGCGAGTCAATATCAAGCCCCTTGCAGATGTTACCCACCTCATTTCCAAACACTATCTTCAGCGCATGATAGGTGTTGTTCACATACTTCATCATCTCAGCCACTTTTATGTCGGTGCAGATAAACTCTGCATTGATGTCCTTATACATCTCGCGGAACACCTTTTCCGCATATTCCGAATCTGTGCCGACAAGTGTCAAAGGTGGGTTAAAATAGTCTTCCACCGATGTTCCCTCACGCAGAAACTCAGGATTGCTTACCACCGTGAAGTCTTCACCCCGCTTCAGTCCACCTTCCTGCTCGATAATCTCACCCACCTTCTTGTTGGTACCAGGCAGCACGGTAGAGCGAATGGCTACAAGATGCAGGTAGGTCAGTTCTCCCCGTTCCTTCTTCTCTTTTAGTGCGCGACCGATACGTCCTGCAACTGTATAAATGTAGTTCAAGTTCAGATGTCCTTCAGGACTTGACGGCGTACCTACTACGATGAACGACACTTCTGTCTGGGCGATGCCCTCAGCGGCCACCGTCGTTGCCGACATCAGCCCCTTGTCATGTGCCTCCTGACAAAGCTCGGCAATCCCTTCCTCAATAATCGTGGGCTTGCCCTCGTTCATCAGTCTCACCTTATTTTCATTCACGTCAACTCCAACCACCTTGTGCCCAAGCTTTGCCAAGCAGGCTGCACCAACACAGCCTACATAACCTAATCCAAAAATACTAATATTCATATTCAAATAAATTTAATTTCATTTTCTATTCTGTTTTTTAAAGCGCCGAAGCAATAGTTCTTTTTCACTCTTTCCCACATTTTGTTTGAAAGACTTGTCATTTCATTATTTTGGATAATCGCTTCTATAGTATTAGCATAATCTTGGGGATTAAATCCATTGACAACTAATCTGTCATCCCCAACTATATATTTATTAAAATGATAGTCGCTTACTATAGGAACAAGACCTTGACTCATTGCTTCGTTTAGTGAATTAGAGTGCCCTTCGCACTTCCCTTCAGAAGGGAATAAAAAGAAATGCTGACTTTTCATCATATCCATCAAATACTCATAAGAAGAAAGCCCCTTTCTGTTAATCCTTTCTGAAAAATGCGAGTTCTTAATTCTCTCATCGACATCCTTTACATAACTCGCATCATTCCCCGCTCCTCCAACAATAGTGAGATAGAGATTATCATGATTATGCGCAAGTATTTCAAAAGTATCCAATATTACGTGAATGTTTTTATCCTTTGCTATTTTCCCAAAATAGCAAATATTTATAACATTCGTCGGTTTGTCAATCAAAGTATCTGGTATTTGATTGTCAAAAATAAAATTAGGAAACACTCGCATCGGAGTCTCCGACAGGGCACCAGCCATCTCAAGACTCATGTTTCCTTCGAAAAAGACAATTGACTGCCAATCTAAATCTTTTTTAAAAAGCTTATACATTAGTGACGATTTCTTTGGAAACCTATCAATAATCTTGCCTCCCTTAATGTATTTCAGGCTTTTATAACCTAATAGCCTAACCATAATAGTTAACCAAAATTCGTATGGAATTAATGGTCCAGAATAAGTAAGATTTAAGAAAGCCGCATCAGAACGTTTTCCAAAAAGCATTGTAAAAAAAATTTTTATGGTATCAACTATAGAATAAAAATCTGTTTCTATCCTATGAGCAAGTTTTCCCTCCCATTCACCTCGATGTCTTCGTATAGTTTTGACCTTGAACCCCATTTGTTCTAAGCCTTTTATAACCCTTCTCGCAGAAGACTGACCACCACTCTTAGGAGGTGTGTTATAATATCCGCAATTAGCGAATACATATAGTTCCTTTATCATAATGTTGCTTAGTTAAAAACATCCTCTATATTCATTGTTTGTATCTAAATTAGTTCTCTCTCAGTTCATTTATGACAGATTTATATACATTTTCGGAGTAACAAGTACCTTTAATGGATTCGTCCTCAAAAACATTATTAATTTTTACTACAGCATCCAAAGATGGATTCATAATACTATTTGCCAATTCTTCTGGGGTTGTACACCTGGCTATATGTATTATTGACAGCAACTCATCATATATGGGCTCAGATTTCATAAAAAAATCAGCTTCGTCTGGTTGGTAAAAGATAATCGGGCGATTAAGTAAAGCAAAGTCGACACAGCAAGAACTATAATCTGTAATAAGCATATCACTTATTCCTAATAATTCTTGGTTAGACTCAACCTCATCATTATCCAATATTACAAAATTGTTCCGTCTTTCAAGATTAATATGGGGAGTGTTGGGATGTAGTTTTGCAACAAGCACGCTATTATTCTCTGTTAAGATTTTATCCAAATAGTCTGATTTATACAAATCTTCAACTATCCTCGTCATAGCATTTTCTCCTAAATTCTCTCCTCTATAAGTAGGCATGTATATGATAATCTTTTTCGTATAATCAATTGTATTTTTTCTTAAGACGTTTTCCCTTAGAATATTTTCTTTAAAGAGATCATTACGCGGTTGTCCGCATATCCTTATTGCTGCATTTTCTTTCAGTCCGAAAATTCCAGAAAATTGTTTAGCAACATATTTAGATGTAACTATCGTCAAATCACGATGAGTCCATGAAAAGATTTTGTCTGTCATCTTTTTAGCAACTAGCTGCCATCCCGAATATTTATCATTATAAATTTTCTTGAAACCAACTCCATGCCAGAGAGAAACAATATATGCTCCATAAATCTTTGGGAATTGTCCAAAATCCATTAAACTATTAGTATATATTGCGACACCAGCTCTTTTAGCAATTTCCACACCTTTTACACTATCAACACGATAAGCTTCATATCCTCGATTTCTAACATCTGTCACAATACTGTCTGTATTTGCTAACCAAACAGCACGAATTGTATCCCGATGTTGCTCGTTCACATATTCAAATAATGCACGTGAGTTATCTTCGTATTTTTTTCCCATCCATGCACCAAACACCCACAATTTGTTATCTCTCTTGTTTGAGAAATGGGGTAAATTATATAGCATGGCATTAAACAGCCACAAATACTTTCTTGGGCTTTTCCAATTAATCTTGACCATAATAATCGTATATCACAAAAACGTCATCATTCATTAGACGGAATGTTTACATTCATTCAAGACTTTCGCCAGGTTGTCTTTATATGAGCAACGCACAGTCCATCCTAAAGATTCTATTTGATCCGTAGAGAAAACAGATTTCGTAACAGGATTAAATCCTTTCTTTTCAGCAGAATCCGGGTTATCAATTACGACTTTTTTCCCGGCCAACTCTGCAATAGTTTCGGCTAACCGACGAATACTGATATTTGAATTAGGGTCAGCAACATTATAAGCTTTTCCATTTCCTCCCTTCAATAAAATATACAACAATGCAGATACGCAATCAACAACATAACACCATGAACGGAACTGTTCACCCGTACTTTTCATAACTATATTTTCACCTCGCAAGACATTTCGTATGAATTGTGCATATACCCTTGTATCTGTTTCTGTAAAATATGGTCCATAAATATGGCATGGTCTCGCTATCACCACGTCAATATCATATTCTGATGCATACGAAACACAAAGAGTTTCAGCAGCACGTTTTGAAGATGGGTAGCAAGAACGTGGTTGGGTACAATCTACATAGCCACTATACTCCTCAGAAAACACACGCCCATCCCCCTCGCCATATACTTCTCCAGATGAAATATACAAGAAACGCCTCATATCATGTCTCAGTCCATATTCCATAAGATTTACGACACCATCAATGTTGGCTTTTATAACCTCAACGGGCTTTTGAGCAAAGAAATTCGGACTTGCATTACTGGCTGCATGAATAATAATATCAAAACGGACATTACATTCCAAAGGTTTCAAAACATCATATTGAACGAAATGGAAGTCTTTTTCATCTGCAAACTCTTTAAATCGTATTTTGGCCCGCTTCTCATTACGTCCTGAAGCATAAACTTGATAATCCCGTTTAGGGTTCATCATCAATGCCTCGACTAGACAACCTCCAATCAGACCAGTAGCACCAGTAACAAGAATATTTGTGTTAGATAGTTTTTCCCAAGGCAAATCTTCTTGGAAGAGACCTAAGATATCTTGTTTATACGAACTCATTTCACCCATGATTCTTTCGATGTATGCATCAACGCTTTCAGAATTTCGAGATCCTCAACCGTGGTAATTTTTATGTTCTTTTCTGATCCTGGGACAATGTGCATCTCGATATTTTCATTCAATTCTGCTATAAGCGTACAACTTGCCACAGAATCTGATATGCCTTTCTCACGTGCCATTTCGTGAGCTTTAATGATATTCCCAAGACGGAAAGTTTGCGGAGTCTGAGTACGGATGAGTGTATCACGAGGAATGCTTGTCTTGGTCGTAAACCCATCGTTACTTTCCAAAATGGCTTCACGACATTTAATACCAGTGATTGCATATCCATAAGCCTTGCAGGTCGCAATATTTGAAGAAATGATATCCTGTGATAGCAAGGGACGTACAGAGTCGTGAATCAGCACAAGGTCTTCATCATCGCAACCAGCCTCTTTCAGTCCATATATCCCATTATGGATTGATTCAAAGCCCGTCTTTCCTCCTTCAAAAATCCATTTCAGCTTTGTGATATTGAACTGATTGGCATAACTCTGCAATACGGTATCCCACCCTTTCAGGCACACCACGGCGATAGCGTCAATATCTGGATGACGCTCGAAAGCCAGCATCGTCATAATGATGATGGGAGCACCATCCACATGCATAAACTGTTTAGGGATGTCCTGCCCCATACGGTTGCCAGAACCTCCCGCGATAATTAAACCTATGTTCATACTAAAAATTTATTTCAATTTCACATTATATAATCCACCTTCCTGTCCACAATACAATAGCACCTTTGTATTAAAGAAATCCATATCTTCTGGCTCATTGGTTGTTAGAAGGGTCAAATCAATGCTCTTTTCTAACTTTTTCCTTTTAAGGTCTACTACCTGAATTGCACGTTTTGAGTCCAATCTTTTTGATAAAGACTGCTGTAAACCTGTCACTATATACATATGTCCCTTCCTAATTTTTGCGCCTTGAAGAATGCTTGGAAAGGGCAACACATACTGTTCTAAAACATCCTTCTCCGTTAAAATAATATTACTTCCATCTGATATTTTCGGCAAAGGGTAACATGTCACAGTATTTAAAGAGTATCCTTCAGACTTAAGAGTCTTATCAGTTATCGTTACAGTATAGAGCCGACTCTTCTCTTTGTCAACAACCCATATAAAACACCAATCATCTTACCCCCTTGGGTTGCAGAAATTGTTTGGACTAATTGTGTTGTGTCTGGAAGTATTTCTTCTACAAAACAGCGGAATTTGTTTTTGCATTCAGTGATATACAAAAAAGGAATCTGACCAAAAGATCCTATTTCTACACCAAAGCATGCATTATTAACATGATTTTGGGGACTGTGTGAACTGATTAGGAATTCGTCAATGACTTCCGATTTATAAAGATCAAAAAGTCGACAGCGACCACCATCGCTAAACAAATACGCGATACTGCCATGAATAGCCATCCCTTGTGCTGAACGTCCTTTATAGTTCCCAACTATTGGATATGCCATTTGAGCCAGACAAAAGGAATAATGTAGAAGAAAGAACGAAAGAATAACCAAAAGCTGCGTAAGTGTCCGAACCTTGGCACAAAATTGCATCTGAGGCCAGTGGCACTGGTCTCAGTGGAGTTTTTGCAATAAGTGTTCGGATTTCTGTTGTTTAACTTCTTTTATATGTGGCTACATGTGTTTTTGCCACCTGTGGTGCACAAAACTGTTCAAGTCAACACCCTCACGACCTACATTGTCGATGAGGTCAGCCCAATAGGCATAGGGATTGATTTTGTTGAATCTGCAGCTCTGTGTCAAGGAATATGCGAAGGAAAGGTTCTGGGCGGCGTTGTCACTTCCGCAGAAAAGGAAGTTCTTGCGTCCGCAGGCAAGGTCCCTCATGCATTGCTCTGCATAGTTGTTGTCCACCCTGTATCTGCCATCCTCTGTATATCTGATCAGCCCTTTCCATTCTGCAAGGGCGTAGTTGATGGCCCTGAGCAGCAGTTCGCCGCACTTTCCTGTCGCATTGTTGGCATAGTGCAGCAGGTCCTGATACATGTCGTTCAGGACAGGTATCACGTTCAAAGCTCTCTGTTCCTTGCGTTCTTCGTCTTTCAGCTTCCTGAATGACCTCTCGAATTTGTAGATGACACGTATCCGCTCCAGGAACTGTCTGGCAATCCCTGTCTCATCCTCAAACTTCATGGCTTTTATGAAATACCTCCTTATGTGCACCAGGCAACTGAGCCTGGTGACATGAAGCGTCGGGTCTTTCTCGAATATCTTGTACATGGACGCTCCGTCCGTCTGTATTGTCCCGATGAATTCTTTCAGGAAATCCAGTATGACCTTCCGGCTTCGGGAACCTTTGTCGTAGATGAAGTAGACAAGATTTGTCCGTGATGTCCTGAATCCCCAGAAGTAGCGTGTTCGCAGATGCATCTCTCCATTGTCGTCCACAAACACGTCACCGACCGTCTCATCAGTTGCCAGATAAGGGTCCGTTAGGATGTGCGACCTGAATGTCGGCTCAAAAATCTTGCGCAACCTGGTCAGCAGATTGTTCACAATCGTATTGTTGGTCTGTCTGGGGACTGCCGCACCGGTGAGGTGTGCAAGACTTCTCCCCGTTCTGCTCTCTGCCATCCCGTTCAGGAACTTGTTCAGGATCAGGTTCACGGCGTACTGTGTCCCCATGTGAGTTCCCTTCAGCAAGGAATCCTTGTTCGGCATTTTCCCCCACACCTTCTTCCCGTTCACCTGACATTGGTGCAGGTGGCAGAGGATCTTCTTGCATCGGGGAAGGCTGAGCTCCCAAATGACATTGGTTCTTGTCCCATCCACTTTGGAATCCATGCCGCATTCTTCCGGATAACAGTCAACATGAACTTCGTCATCCTTCTCGACCTGCACGTAATTGCTGTACTCGGCAGGACGTGGCTTGGGCTCATAATCACGCTCGCCATAATTGACGCTTACGGATGGCTTCCCGATTAGGCTGTCATCATCGGCATTGCCCTCCACAGGGTCAACGGCAGGCTTCTGCTCCGAGGACAGTTTTTCGCTGCCGCCGCCGAATGCCATGTCTTGCATGACTGCAGCCTTGTTCATCTCTTCC
>ODAI012899453.1_pt1 | contig 17025 bp, 16 predicted proteins | sample 1539321 | NCBI WGS metagenome assembly ODAI01 (sample SAMN02144231, study PRJEB22623) | gut metagenome | biome: sheep rumen | host: Ovis aries | place: New Zealand | reverse complement strand
CTTCCATTTCTTTTTCATCTCAATACCACTCCTTAGTTCTTCGTTTCTTCCTTAAGCTCAAGCCGGGAGCGCTGACCCTCAGCATTCCTCCCCGGATTTTTCCGTCAGGGCCTCCATCGCCTTTAAAAACAGCGCGCATTCGACCCGCCTTCTTTGTAATACGCACTGCTCCTCATGAATTCCGGTGACAGAGCCGCTGTGATGGTAGGCGTTGGCCATACAGCCGCCGCTGCAGTAAAGCTTCGCAAAGCAGCTTCTGCATTCCGGCCTGGAATACACATTGCAGGCCTTAAAGCCCTCCGCAAGCTCCTCCCCGGTGATCCCCTCCTCCACATTACCCAGAAGGAAATCCTTCTCCCCCGCAAACTGATGACAGGGATACAGCTCTCCCCCGGGCGTCACCGCCAGATATTCCGTGCCGGCGCCGCAGCCCGTAAGGCGCTTATAGACGCATGGGCCGCCTGTTAAATCTATCATAAAATGAAAAAAGTGAAAAGGTTTTTTCGCTTTTTCCCTGGCCAGGAGAGCCATTGCCAGATCTTCATATTCCTTCAGCAGGATGGGAAGGTCCTCCGGCGTCAGCGCGTATTCCTCCTTCGGATCGCAGACCACCGGCTCCACGGAGATTTCCTTAAAGCCGAGATCCGCCAGATGCAGCACATCTTTGGAAAAATCCCGGTTAAAATGCGTATAGGTCCCCCGGACATAATACTGCTTTCCGGCCTCTTCCCTGGATCTTGCCGCCTGCAAAAGCTTCGGCAGGATCACCTCGTAGCTGCCCTTTCCTTCTCCCCGGAAGGGCCGCATCCTGTCATGGACCTCTTTTCGTCCGTCAATGCTCAGGACCAGATTGTCCATTTCCTGATTGATAAAGGAAAGCTTTTCCTCGTCCAGAAGCACGCCGTTCGTCGTAATGGTAAAACGGAAATGCTTGTCCTTTTCCTTTTCCAGGCTTCTTCCGTAGGCCACGAGCTCTTTTACCACAGAAAAATTCATCAGCGGTTCGCCGCCGAAAAAATCCACCTCCAGATTCTTCCTTGCGCCGGAATTCTCCACCAGAAAATCCAGTGCCTTTTTCCCGGTCTCCAGGCTCATCAGGCCCCGCTGCCCGTGATACTCTCCCTCACCCGCAAAGCAGTACCTGCAGGCCAGATTGCAGTCATGGGCCACATGCAGGCAAAGCGCCTTCACCACGGTCTTTCTGCCGGCAAAATCCTTCACCTGCGTCTCAAAAGGGTCTCTGGAAAAAAGACTGCCCTGCTCCTTCAGCGTGATGAGCTCTTCCAGCGCCTCCTTCAGCTCCGCCCTGGAATAACGCCTGACCGCCCTGGCCGCGATCCCCAGCAGGATCTCGCGGGAAGGAAGGGGCTCCTCGCCCTCCAGCTGCCCGGCAAGCGCCTCCGCCACCGCAAAGGCCGGCCCGTCCAGCACATGAAGCGAGCCGGAATCGGCATCCAGCGCGATATTCAGCTTTCCCATCTGAAATAAGTGAACCATACGCGATAAAAAAGAAAAGGATGGACAGCGTACACCGCTGCCCATGCCAGAAACAGAACCTTTAATAATCCTACTTTAATTTCTCACACTGCTGATTGCCCACCGTGCAGGAGGTCTTGCAGGCGGACTGGCAGGAGGTCTGGCACTCGCCGCAGCCCCCTTTTTTGACGGATTCCTTCAGATCCCTGGTTGAAATCGTGATCACATGCTTCAACTTGTCCACCACCTTTCCTTGTCTGTTTTACCGATAACTTGGATATTAAACCACAGAACCGGTCTAATGTCAAATCAATCTCCGGAGGTAATGATCCGGGCGATCTCGCTGTAGGAAGCGCCGGCCGGGATCTGCCTGACCCCTGTATGGATCCTTTTATCAAAGCCCTTGCTGCAAAGATAGCTGTCAAAATCCGAAGCGGATTCAACAGCGCCTGCCTGCTGTAAAAGCCTTGCCACCGTTTCCGAGCCTGCTCCGCGGGAGATCGTGATGCTGATCGCGGCACCGTCTCCTCCCTCCGCCTGTGCCGGAATGGCAGACGCTTCCGGAGTGACCGGCTCTTCCAGCGCGGCAGGCTTTTCCGGGGTGACCGGCTTTTCCGCTTCGGCAGGCTTTTCCGGAGTGGCCGGCTTTTCCGCTTCGGCAGGCTTTTCCGCCGCGGACGCCTCCTTATCCCCGGGCTTTTCCGCTGCGGTAATCTCCCCGCCGGATGCAGGCGCCTCCGTCTCCTGCCTGTCCTGCCCGGGCAAAGCCGCCGCCTCCACGCTTTCCCCGGCCGCTGAAGGCCGTGGCCTGGCTGATCCGGCCTGATCAGGCACGGCAGACGCGCTGCCTGCTTCCGCGCCTGCAGGATCTGCCGTGCCGGAAAGGCTCTCCTGACCGGCCAAAAAAGCCGCCGCCCCGGATGCCTCTTCGGCAGGCGCTTCCTTCGGCGTCGCATTCTGCGCCACACTGGGAACGGACCGGTTTCCCTCCGCATCCCCTCCGGCAGCGGCATTTGTGCCATCCGGGATCACTGCCGATACGCCCTCTTCCTGTGCCGCGTCATCGGCGCTGTCCGCCGGCTTTTCCTCCTCCTGTGAAGCTGCCGCGGAGAGCGTCTCCGAGGCCTGCCCCGCGGTTTCTTCCGCCAGCTCCCTGGCGGATATCCGCTCCGAGCTGTGGTGTGCGATGGAAAGGATCAGGGCAGTGACAAAGATCCCCATGCCCAGTCCACGCAGATAATATTTATATTTCATCCCGTTTAATTTCGTCCTTCATATAATCCGATCACCAGTTGAACCTCGCCGACGCCCAGTCCCAGCTCCTTCGCGATGGACACCGGGGATTTCCCCCGCTGGTGGAGCTCCAGGATCCTGGAATTGGAGTTTTCCCGGAGACCGGCATTTGGGGCCTGTCCGGCAGGCTTCTCCTGCTGCGCCTCAGGCTGTTCCGGTTTCGCGCGATGCTTTCCCGCCGGCTTCCGGATGCCCAAAAGCAGCGCGGAAATATCCTGCACCTCTCCCGCGCCATGCGCATGCTTTGCGGTTTTCGGCCTGCCTCTGCCCCGTTTCTCCGTGGCATTTTCCAGAAAGGGCTCCTCACCGGGAAGGATCTCCTGCGGCTCTTCGGGCATCTCCTCCCGCGCATCGGGCGAAGGAGGCGCTTCCGGGGGCATCGTCTCCTGCGCCGGTACGGGGACCGCCCCGTTCTCCTGCGCCGGCTCTTTTCCCGGCATCGCCAAAAGCTCCTGCTGCGCATCCTCCGCGGCAGCCTTCGCGTCCATGGCCATTTCCCTGGCCTGCCTGGAGGTAAGATCCACCTCCTTTACCGTTTCCTTTAACGCATCCTGCTTTCCGGAAAGCATATCATACATGAACACCACTTCATCATGATTTTTCCGGATATCCGTCAGCACCGAGTCCGCATATTCGTTCACCGCCATGACCTTCTCGTTGGAGAGCCGCTCCAGGCTGCGCTCCGAGCGTTCCATCGCGTATTTTACGGATTCCTCGATCGAATCGTTCAGCTGCTGCCTTGCCTGGACCAGCTCCTCCCCCGTGAGCTTTTTTACCTCGTCCCTGACCGCGTTCTGCTGATCCTCATTCAGTTTTTCCTTTTTTTCCGGGAACACATAGCCTGCGATAAAGGTAAAAACACCCAGAATCAGCAGGATGATCTCCAATGCACTCATCCATCACTCCGTCATATCGTAATACTGAAGTCCCCCCCCTTCAGGGAATGCAGCCTTGCATCAGGGGTATTCCCCTTGATGAACACCGCACCGTCCGGCGGGCGTTTTTTCTCCTCCTTTACGGCAAGCCTTCTCCGTCTGCCGCCGTCGCCGGCATATTCCTCGCCCTGGCCTTCCTCGCCCATGGCTTCGCTGTCCGTGCTGGTCTGTGCGCTGTCCGCCACCCGATCGGCATTCTGCTGCATCTCCTGCGTGAACTCCACGGAGGTCTGCAGCTGCTCGATCGAGGGCCTGTTTTCTTCATTTTGCCGGAGAATGGAAAAATCCTGAAGCCGCTGCAATCCGCCCTGCAGCTCCACCTGACCGATTCCCATGCCTGGCCTCCTTTCACCGCCGGGGATGCCGCGCCGCTTATCCGCAGGCTACAGCGCCGTCATCTTCACATCGCCCGCTTCCTTGATAAACCTGCAGTACTTCATTCCGCCCTTTGCCGTCATGGACACATCCCCGATGCAGATCTTCGTGCCCTGATAAACGACGCCGGTGCAGGAAATATGCGCGCTTTTATCTTCCTTTACCTGGCTTTCCAGCTCCGCAAGCCTCTCCCTTACCTGCACCAGTTCATTTTCCAGCGCGGTTTTTTTATTCATCACGCCCTTGATGTAGAGCATCTGATCTTTGGAAACATTGGCCCCCCTGGCCATCTTCAGCTTGAAATTCTCCAAAATCGGGATCTGCGCCTGGATTTCCGCCTGAAGCTCATCCTCCTTATGCGTAAGCGCCTTAAACTCCTGCTTGATGGAGGGATCGGAGCCAACCTCAAGGACGGTGTCCGTCCCCATTTCGGAGCCCAGGGTCTTCGCCGTGATCACTCTTCCCGCGATCACATGCCCGCCCGAGATGAATCCGCGCTTGCCGTTCACATTGATCTCATTTTTCGCGACCACATCACAATGCAGGATCGACTCCGCGGTCACGGAATTGCCGGCCCTTACCTTCGTATTCTCCAGAAATTTGGAAACCACATCCTTGCCCGCTTCCAGAGATGCCCGGCCCATGCCGTTATTCCCCCTGACGATGATGATGCTGCCGCCGGCGGTAAGCTTTGCCCCTTCGACAACGCCTCTGACCTCAATATTGCCGGAGGCCTTCACCTCGTAATTTGTCGCCACATTGCCGAGCACCCGGACGGAACCGTTATAATCAATGTTTCCCGTCCCGGCCCCCACATTTTCCACCTCCAGCACATTGGACACAAACACCTTGTCCCCGGTCAGCTCCACATGTCCGTCCACCTTGGAATAAATATGCAGCCCGTCATCGGAGATCGTGATGTCCCTGCCGAACTGGAGCCGCAAAAGCTTCACCTCCCGGGGGAGCAGCTTTTCCCCGTAGATATTTCTGCCCAGTGTTCCGGGCATCGCGGGAGAAAGGGTGGCCAGCTCATCTCCTTCCCTGCAGTCGCTGACCAGGTTCAGATGAAAGAAATCCACGCTTCCGTCTTCCTTTAAGGTAGGGCGGGCGTTTTTATCCGTGTTGAAATGATAGGTGATGGCGGCATCCTGTCCCTGGATCGGGGGAATTCCCACCGCCACCCGCAGATCCGTGCAATAGACCTTGTTCGCAAAAAATTCCACGATCTCATCGGTCTGGATGCCGCAGCTGATCTTCTCCACCTTCAGGTCATTCACGAACTCCTTCAGGCTCATTTCCTCAGCCCCCGGCGAAGGGGGGTAAAACCTTGCCACGGCATTCATCCTGTCGTCAGAGACCAGCAGACGATAACATTCCCTTTCCGGATAGTTTTGCTTAAAGGAAAGCAGCACATCTGTCTGCTCGTTTTTTTCAATATACTCCTTTACGCCGTCATTCAGGGTTTTCAGATCATAGCCTATGGAATGATCTTCCAGGTAAGCCATCACCTCTGAAATAGCAACAGGCTGACCCCCATCCGTGGGAGGGATCAGCCTTATTGATGTTCCCGTGTCCAGACAAAGCAACTGAAAATAACCGTTCATCCTAACCCGCTTCCGTCAGCACACCCATGTAATTGCCCATTTTCTTCCTCATCTTGGAAAGAGCCCTGGTATGAAGCTGAGAGATCCTGGATTCCGATACCTCCAGGATATTACTGATCTCCTTTAATGTAAGATCCTCATAATAGTAGAGCAGAATTACCTTTTTTTCCTTTTCCGTGAGCAGTCCCAGAGACTCCATCAGCATTTTTTTGAGCTCGGCCTTCTCAACCACCTCCTCCGGCGCATCGATCCGCGCGGTCGTGCGCTGATAGGCCTGCTGCGGGATCTCCATCCCAGCATCCAGAAACTCATTTAAGGAGACCACATTGGTCACCTTCATCTGGCTCTGCCAGTCAAGATACTCTTCCCCGGTGATCCCGAGCTTTTCGGCGATCTCCTCATCCGTGGCGGCTCTGCCTGCCTGGCCCTCGATATCCCGGATCGCGTCCTCGATCTTCTTCTGGCGCTGACGGATGGTGCGTGGGATCCAGTCCATTTTCCTGATCTGATCCAGCACTGCGCCCCTGATCCTGAGGGAGGCATAGGTCTCGAACTTTACCGCTTTGGCCGGATCGAATTTGTCGATCGCATCGATCAGGCCGAACACGCCATAGCTCACCAGATCATCGTACTCCACATTATAGCCAAGGTACATGCTCAGGCGGCCTGCCACCACCTTGACCAGGGGGGCGTATTCCAATATAAGCTTTTCCCGCAGATCCGCAGCCTCCGTCCTGCGATAATCCATCCAAAGCCTTTTTCTTGCAATCTCATCCATGCATCACAATCCGTTTGCTCATGATACGGACTCTCCTGCCTGGTCCGTTTCCTCCGGCTCCTCCGTACCTTCCTTTTCGATGACCTCACCCTCGTCCATCCTGGCCTTTTCGATCTGGTCATCAAATTTATCCAGCATCAGCACAAACACATTGCCCAATACATAAAAAAGAATCAGGCAAAAAAGCGTGATCGCCAGAAACACATTCATCTCATATCCCAGAAGATATGCGGTCACGCTGCCCACTGTCCCGCCGGCCAGCATCATGATCGCCGGCAAATATTTTCTCCGTCTTTCCGGAGGCCTTACCGAATTCTGATCCTTTTTCCTGCCTGATTCTTTTTCCCTTGCAGGCAGGTTCGGGCGGGAGGCATCCTGATCCTCCCTTACCGGAGTTCCTTCCTGCGCAGCCTGCTGTTCCATGGATTCAGATCGTCTTCTCCGGCTTGCCGACGGAGCGGATCACATATGCCCCGGTTTCCGGATAGAAGACCACCGTGCGCCCATAGGATTCCCCGCAGTCCTCCGCAAGCACCCTGATCCCCAGACTGGCCAGTTTCTTCTTGCAGGCCATGACATTCCTGTCCCCTACGCGCATCTGCATATTCTTATTCTGAAATGCAAACATCTGGGCGCCGCCGGCCAGCTTCGCCTCCATTTTGGACTTGCTGCCGCCCAGCTTGATGATCATCTTCACCAGCTCGTCAATGCCCGTGTCCGCGAATTTATAGGGATTATCATTGCTCTTGATTTCCTGGGAACTGGGCAGCATGATATGCGCCAGTCCTCCTACCTTTTTGATCGGATCCCGGATGGCAACGCCCACGCAGCTCCCCAATCCCAGTGTGGTCACTCCGTCCGGCGCAGAACAGGTTTTCACATCTGCCATGCCAACCTTAATGATATTAGCCATAAACCTTTCCCCTTTATGTTAAGAACGGTTCCTGTTATTCCAGGCTGATCCCCAGCGCGGAAAAGATCTTTACATCAGATTCCAGATCGGGAATCATGATAAAGAAACCGTTCAGTTCAATGTCATCCGTGAAGACCGTCTCGATCAGCAGGATCTTATCGCCCATCATACCGAACTCAATGGCCGGCACGCTCAAAATGGCTCCCGCCATGTCCACGGCAAGATTCGGCGTATTCGGATAAATCTTCATATTGGTCAGCGTGGCCAGGGAATTCAGATAAGAGCCGGTGATAATATTTCCCACCTCCTGCATCGCAGACATCTCCATCTCGCCGAATTCCTCTACGGGCATCCCGCCCATCAGCTTGCTGACAAGCTGCTTGGCCGACTGCAGCTCCACCAGAAACATCATGCTTCCGGTAATGTCGCCCTCAACAGCCAGATAAACGCCCACGACGATCTGCTCTTCTCCGCCGATCAGGCTCCCCACATCCTTAAACTCCAGCAGTCTGACCTGGGGCACATGCATATCCACCTTACAATTCAGCATGGTGGCCAGCGCGGTGGTTGCATTTCCGGCACCGATATTCCCGATCTCCTTCAACACATCATAATGGATCTGAGAAAGATGGTCTAAACTGAATTCACCCATGTAGTCCTCCTTGTCATATTCTCCCTGCGCACGAGAAACAGGCGTGCCAATTTACTCGGTGATCGCGCCCAGATCCAGAATGGAGATCAGTGATCCGTTGTACTGCCCCACTCCGGAAATGAAATGGGAGTCTTCGGTGTCCGGGCCTCTCGAGGTCTTGGAGATCTGATCCGCATCCAGCGTCACCACCTCTCTCACCGCGTCCACGATAAAACCGATCATTCCCTGCTTTTCCGTCCTTAAGATCAGGATCCTGGAATTCTGCGTGATCTCATCGGGGGGCAGATACATCTTCAGCCGAAGGCTCAGCACGGGGATCACCTCGCCTCTTAAGTTGATCACGCCCTTGATGTAATTCGCCACCTTCGGCACTCTGGTGATCCTCGTCATCCGAATGATATTATCGATGAAGGTGATGTCGATGCCGTACTGCTCTTCACCTACCTTGATCACAATATACTGCTTGCTTTCCACATATTCCTTAAGCTCTTCCACGGGACTTCGCTCCTTCCTCGTATTGCGCTTTGCGATAATCGCAGCCGCTTCGATGCTTCGCATCTCCCTCGCCTGCAGCCGCCACTCAGAAATCGCATCGCTCGCTTCGTTCGCGCTGCTTTTTCTTCGTGTCGTCTTAGCCGTGCAATGTCCATGCATCCCGGTGTGCAGGCACACCGTCTGCATGGCCGCAGCACAGCATTATCTCGTTACATCAGTGCATTCGTATCAATGATCAATGCGACCTCACCGTCTCCCAGGATCGTGGCTCCGCTGATCACATCGGATTTATTGATATACTTTCCGAGAGACTTGATAACGATCTCCTGCTGCCCGATCAGCTCGTCTACCACAAAACCGGTCTGCTGGTCTCCCTTCTTGCAGATGATCACCACGAGATGATCCGTCTCCTGCTCCTCATCCTCCGTGTCCAGGACATCCCTCAACCGGATCAGGGGAATGACCTCGCCCCGCATGTTAATGACTTCCTTATTCTCCACAAGCTTCACATCACCCACGGGGATATCCTCGATGGTGGTAATGGAGCCCAGGGCAATGGCATATTTGTCTTCTCCGACCACGACCATCAGCGCCTGGATGATCGCCAGCGTCAGCGGCAGCCGGATGATCCAGGTGGAGCCGGCGCCATACTCGCTGCGCACATCCACCTCACCGCTTAAGGATTCGATCTTGCTCTTCACCACATCCAGGCCAACGCCTCTGCCGGAGATATCCGTGACCTCCTTTGCGGTGGAGAAGCCGGCATTGAACAGGAGATTGATGATCTCCTTGTCCGTCATACTCTCGCCCTGCTCCGGCGTGATGACGCCCCGCTCGATCCCCTTATTCTTCACCGCCTCCACATCGATGCCGCGTCCGTCGTCGGAGACCTCGATGATAACATTATTCCCGTCCTGATAGGCATCCAGGCGGATCTGTCCGACCTCGGGCTTGCCCTTTGCGATACGTTCCTCGTTGGTCGGCTCCAGGCCATGGTCCGCGGCATTTCTCAGTAAATGCATCAGCGGATCGCCGATCTCGTCCACCACGGTACGGTCCAGCTCCGTCTCCTCACCGGTCATCGTCAGCTCCATCTTCTTACCGAGCTGCTTCTGGAGATCCCTGATCATGCGGGGGAATTTCTGCACCACGCTCTCGATGGGCACCATCCGGACCTTCATGACCGATTCATGCAGGTCGGTGGTGACGCTTTCCAGATACTGGATCTGCTCATTTACGGCGCTGTCCTTGCCGGTCGGGGAATTGGATGCCGCGGAAACAAGCGAGTTCTTTGCCGTGATCAGCTCTGACACCAGATTCATCAAAGAATCCAGCTTCTCGATATCCACGCGGACCGTGCGGTTGACCACGGGCTTCGCCGCCGCCTTTTTCTCCTTCGGCGCGGCTGCGGGCGTATGGTGGTCCGGCTCGACCACCTTCGGCGCGGCAGTGGAAACCACTACGGCGGCCTCGTCCTGATGCTTCTCTTCGGAAGCCTCGGCCGGAGCGCTCTCCGCCTCTGCAGCCTCCGCGGCGGCCTCTGCCTCTTCGGAATCCACGACGCGGTCCAGATCCAGCGGCGCCCCGGTGGCATCCTCGATCTCGGACACATATTTTGCGGCGGAAAGGATCTGATCCAGCTCCGCATCCGTGATCACGATGATACTGAAATCAAAATCAAATTTCTCGTCCTCGATATCCTGCGTGGAGGGCTCGGAAATGATGATCTCCCCCATCTCCTCGATGGCCTTGAACACAAGAAAGGCTCTTGCCGCCTTTAAGATGCAGCTCTCCTGCACCCGGACATTCACGCCGTAGACCTTCTTGCCCTGGGTCAGCGCCTCGCCGATCACCAGCCTTTCGGAATCGCCGATGGGAATCTTTAACCAGGGTGCGTCCTCTCCTGACGGGGCGGGTGCCGCAGCTCCTTCGCTTTCCTCCGCCGCAGGCGCCTCTGCTTCCGCAGGGGCGGCTTCCTCCGCGGGAGCCGCGCCGGCTTCCATGCCGTTCAGGATATCATTGAGCATTTTGATCAGGGCCTCGTTGTCGTTGGTCCCTTCATCGGCGGAGGATTGAATATTCCCCACATACTCCTCAATCGCATCAAGGCATTTGAAGAGGATGTCGATCATATTCGCCTTGACCTTGATCGACCCGTTGCGCACCTCGGAAAACACATTTTCCATGTCATGGGTCAGATTCTGCATCCGCTTATAACCCATGGTCCCGGCCATCCCCTTTAAGGAGTGGGCGGCACGGAAAATCTCGTTTACCGTATCGCTGTCCTCCGGATCCTGTTCCAGTGCAAGGATGGAATCGTTCAGACTCTGGATATGCTCCTTGGATTCCTCGATGAAAATGTCCAGATATTGGCTTACATCCATTTTTGCTTTTCCTCCTTATCGAAGCGTCCCCGGACGGACAGCTTTTCACGATCACACCGATTTTTCATACTCCTCAGCTGACTCCCACGCTCATGATGATCTCCTGGGCCACATGATCCAGTGAGACCACCTGGTCGGAAAGCCCCGCCGCCTCCGCAGCCTTCGGCATCCCGTATACCGTGCAGCTGCTTTTTTCCTGTGTGATGACATGGATCTTTTTTGACGCCTTTAAGCGCTTGATCCCCTCCGTCCCGTCCGCGCCCATTCCGGTGAGCACCACGCAGACGATCTCGTCGTAATCCGAGGAACAAAGCGACTCATACATATAATTCGCGCAGGGCTTGACCCCCTCTCTGGGGGGCTCGTCGGAATAGTGGATCGTCCCCTTTCCGCCGCTCTTTGCGTAATTCATATGCTTGCCGCCCATTGCGATGTAAACATGGCCCTTCTCGAGGCTCTCCCCCTCCCGGCCCTCCGTGACCGTGATCTCGCTTAAGGAATCCAGTCTTTCCGCCAGGGATTTCGTAAACCCGCCGGGCATGTGCTGAACCAGCATCACCGGCGCGTTCAGATTGCCCGGAAGCTTCGGGATCACGGACTGGAGCGCCTTGGGGCCTCCGGTGGAACAGGCGATGGCCACCAGCTTTCTGCCCTTGATCTTTGAGGCGGTCTTGGCCACCACATCCAGCACCTTCTTCGTGGATTTGTAATCCTCCATCGAGAAGGCCTTGCTGTCCCCGAAAACGGGGGGGCGGGAAATGATCACCCCTTCCAGCACCCTGAGGAAATGCTTTTTAAAGTTTTCCTCCTTGCAGTCAGAGGCATTCGCCGGCTTGTGGATAAAATCCAGCGCCCCCAGATCCAGACAGTCCAGCGTCACCTTGGCCCCCTCCTTCGTATCGGTGGAGGCCATCATGATATTGAAGGAAAGCCTGCGCTTATGGAGCTCCTTCAACAGCTGGATCCCGTCCATCACGGGCATATTCACATCCAGCACCACCGCATCATACCGGTTCTTCAGGAGAAGATCCAGGGCGGCCTTTCCGTTCATCGCACGGTCGGCAACATGAAATCTGCCGTCGGACTCGATTATATCACAAAGAACCCTTCGCATGAGTGCAGAGTCATCAACCAACAGAATATTTTTCACAATCTTCCTCCTCTTTTTTTATTGTTCCCCGATTTCCTTTTGCCTGAGCTTTCGCTCCGCATCAAAAATATAACGGATGATCTCGTCCCGGTCAGATTCCCTGATATTCTTAAACTCCACCCGATGTTCAAAGACGCCGGGCTTTGAGGGCATCTCCTTTACCTCCAGCACCTCTCCCATCAGGCTGTAATCCTTTGAACCGTTATCTCCCGTAAGCGTATAGGTGCAGAAGATCATGCTGCCCTTCTCATAGGGCTGTGTGGCGATAAACCGCAGTCCTCCTCCGGAAATATCCAGAATGACCCCCTGGCGCAGGGGCAGCTCCGGCAGCAGGATATTCTCCTTCTCCTCAAAGGCCCTGATCTCATCCTCCTCCAGCGTCCTCGAATTCATTGCCAAAGAACAGCTGAAGCGGTAATATGCCCTTCTCTGGAATTTCACCAGATTCGAGGTCACATGCATCGCGAGGATATAGATATTATCCCTTTTATATCTGTCATAGATCTGGACATCACACTGATAAAGCGTCTTTCCCACATAGAACACCATGGAATATTCCCTGCCCACGGGAAGAAGGATCATTTTCGTCCCCTCGGTGGGCATCGTGATCTCAAAGCTGTCCTCGGAAAGAACATCAAACACTGCTCCCTTATAGACCCTGCGCTGTCCGGATTCGCCGGCTTCTCCCTGCGCCGCATGAAGGGACTGATATTCCACCTTCTGCCCGGGAGCGACAATGCTCTCAAACAGGCCGGTCTTTTTCTTTCCTCCGAATAATGCCATATCCCCTTTACCCCTGCCTCATTCTGGCAGCCAGATTCTTGGCTGCTACCAGGTGAGAAAAGAAAGCAGCCATCCCGCGTTTTTTAACTTCCTTCACTTCCTCTCCGGTGAGCAGCGCCGTGGTGATCCGCTCATAGGCCTGAGAGGATTTTGCTCTGGGTTCCTTGATGGAAACGGGCATCTGCTGCATCACCGCATCCGAAAGCGCCCTGTCCTGCGGGACGGCGCCAAGATAGCTGATCCCCAGCTTCAGATACCGGTTTACCACCGCATTCAGCTTCGTATAAAGGCTTTTCCCCTCGGCATCCGAATCCACCCGGTTGGAGAGCACCCTGATCTTTGTCTCCTCCTTAAAGAAACGGGGATGCCTGGATACAGCCTTCAGCAGAGAATAGGAGTCCGTGATGGAGGTGGGCTCGGGCGTCGTGACCAGAATGATCTCCCCGCTGGCCACCAGAAACTCCAGCACCACATCCGAGATCCCGGCCGCGGTATCGATGATGATGATATCCGTCAGCGCGTCCAGCTCCGCCAGATTCTTAATGATCGTCGTCAGATGCTCCCTGCCCAGATCGCTCATTCCCGCGATCCCGGAGCCGCCGGAGATAAAGCCCACTTCATTGGGGCCCCAGGTGATGATGTCCCGGATCCCCTTACCCTGATAGATCAGATCCGACAGATTGAATTTCGGCACGGTCCCGAACATGATCTCGATATTCGCGAGACCGAAATCCGCGTCCAGAATGATCACCCGTTTACCCTGTTTTTTCATCTGGACAGCCAGATTGATCGAGGTGTTGGATTTCCCCACCCCGCCCTTTCCGCTGGTCACGGTGATCACCCTGGCCAGGGGCCTTTGGGCCTTCTGTTCCTCAAGGGCGTTTGCCCTGGCCGTCTGTCTGACCAGATTTCTTAAATTTTCCGCCTGATCCGCCATCTTAAATCCGTTATGAATCCTTTTTGCCGCCCAGAAGCTGCTTCACCGTCTTCTGGGGATGGAACTCCTTGATATCATCCGGCACATTCTGCCCGTTGGTCACATAGGACAGCGCCGCGCCGGTACGAAGCCGCATATTCAGGAGATTCCCCTGATAATCCGTTTCATCGAGCTTTGTGAAGATCAGCTTATATTTTCCGATCTTCTCATAAGCCTCCGTCGTCTGCACCAGATCCCTGTGCTTTGTCGTGGCGGACAGGACCAGAAAGACCTCCGTCTCATAATCCGATTTCGTCGCCTCGATAAACTCTCCCACAGTGTCCTTCATTTCGATATTTCTGGGAGAATGTCCGGAGGTGTCCACAAAAATAAAATCATAGGAGGCAAGCTCCTTTAATTTGCCCGTCATCTCCTCCGGCGTATAGATAATATGAAAGGGCACCTCCAGAATGCTGGCATAGGTGCGCAGCTGCTCCGCGGCGGCGATCCGATAGGTGTCCGTGGTCAGGAGCGCCACTTTTTTCTTATCAATGATCGAAAACCGGGAAGCCAGCTTGGCAATGGTCGTGGTCTTTCCCACCCCCGTGGGCCCGATAAAGAATGCCACTTTGGGAGGCTTTTCTGCGGGAACAATGGGCTCCGCCTTGCCGAATTTCAGGATCATCTTCTGATAGATCTCCGCCAGGATCACATCCAGCGGCATATTCGGCTTATCCAGCTCCTCCAGGTCCTCCAGGAATTCCCTGGCAAAGCTCTCCTCCACCTCATTTTCCATCATGGTCTTTAAGAGCAGCTCCCGGAACACGGAAATCTCCCGGGAGGGCTCCGCCTGATGGGAATACTCTCCCTCTTCGGGAGTCTCTGAACCGGAATGCACGGATTCCTGCGGTCTTTCCGGAGGCGCCTGCTCCCGTGCAGGGGCCGGCTTTTTCTCCTGCGCCTTTTCCCCGCTTCCGCGCATGGCCTCGAGCCGTTCGTATTTTTCCTGCAGTCTGGCGATGTCCATCACCGCGCCCTGAATATCATCCGTGCCTTCGCCCACGGGCTTTAAGGGCTTCAGCTCAGGCAGCGGGGCCTTCTGCGCGGAAGCCTTTTCCGCCGGCTCGCTTTCCGGAGGAAGCTGCCTTTCCCGCTCCTCCTCCAATGCCACCGTGACCTCGGTCTGCTGAGCCCGGAAAAAGGAAAAGAATCCTTTCGGCTTCACCTTCCGCACATTCATGATCACGACGGCATTCCCCAGCTCCTTTTTTGCCGCCTCCAGCGCTTCGTTTTCGTTTTTTCCCTGAAACTTTTTGATAATCATTCCCGCTACCTTATGCCGTTATCATCCCAACGGACTGAAGCTCCACATTGCTCTCCACTTCATTATAACTCACAACGATCAGGTCACGCATATAATCCTCGGTGAGCCGCTTGAAATATATCCGCACGATGGGACTCGTGACCACGATCGGATTGCGTCCCGTCTCATCCAGCTTCTTTCTTTCCTCCTCCAGCGAAGCTATGATCGCCTTTGTCCTGGCCGGATCCATATTCAGATAGGTGCCCTGCTCGGTCTGCTTGACATTGCTCATGATCTCCTGCTCCACCTTGGGATCCAGCGTCATCACGCCGGTGACCTCTCCCGGCGGGAAATACTTTCCGGAAATGGCGCGCTTTAAGGCCTGGCGCACATATTCCGTCAGGATATCCGTATCCCTTGATGAGGTGGCATTATCCGCCAGCGTCTCAAAGATGGTCAGCAGATCCCGGATGGAGATCCCCTCGGAAAGCAGGTTCTGCAGCACCTTCTGCACCTCGCCAAGCCCCAAAAGCTTCGGCACAAGCTCTTCCACCACGGAAGGGTTGCTCTCCCGCAGATTGTTGATCAGATTCTGCACATCCTGGCGGGTCAGAAGCTCCGCGATATGCTGACGGATCACCTCGGTTAAGTGCGTTGCAATGATCGACGGCGGATCCACCACGGTATAGCCAAGGGATTCCGCCCTTTCCCGCTGATTCTCGGTGATCCAGATGGCAGGCAGATGGAAGGACGGTTCAAAGGTCTCAATACCGGTGATCTTCTCCTCCACATAGCCCGGATTCATCGCCATATAATGATCAAAGAGCACCTCGCCCTCGGCGATCTGTATGCCCTTGATCTTGATGATATACTGATTCGGATTCAGCTGGATATTATCCCGCAGACGGATGATCGGCACGACACAGCCAAGCTCCAGCGCGATCTGCCGTCTGATCATGACCACGCGGTCCAGAAGATCCCCGCCCTGGGAAACATCCGCCAGCGGGATGATCCCATACCCGAACTCCAGCTCGATGGGATCCACCTGCAGGAGGCTTGTCACATTCTCCGGCTGCCTGATCTCCTCCGCGGTCTTCTCCTCTTCCCTGGCCTCTTCTTCAATGGTGGCCACCTCAAGCGTGCCCGTAAGCGTCCTGCCCACGATGATAAAGATCAGTCCCATGCCGACGAAGAGCCAGGTGGTCAGCGGGGTGATGATCCCCAGCGCGATCAGGATCCCTCCCACAAAGTAAAGGGATTTGGGCAGCCCGAAAAGCTGCTTTAAAATAGCGGAGCCGAATTCCGCCTCCTTGCTCCCCTTGGTCACGAGAATACCTGTGGACAAAGAGATCAGCAGCGACGGGATCTGGGACACAAGGCCGTCCCCGATGGTCAGGATCGCGTAATGGTTCAGGGCGGAGTTGATATCCATCCCCTGCCGCAGCACACCCATCGCGATGCCGCCGACGATATTGATCGCCGTGATCATCAGGCCGGCCGTGGCATCTCCCTTCGTATACTTCACGGCACCGTCCATGGAACCGAAGAAGCTGGACTCCTCCTGGATCTTGTCCCTGGCCGCCTTGGCCTCCGCATCCGTGATCGCCCCGGTGTTTAAGTCCGCATCGATGGCCATCTGCTTTCCGGGCATCGCGTCCAGCGTGAACCTGGCCGTGACCTCGGCCACACGCTCCGAGCCCTTATTGATCACCATGAACTGGATGATGATCAGAATGATGAAGACGATCGTGCCTACGATCAGGTCGCCGCCGCCCACATACTGGCCGAAGGTCTCCACCACATTGCCGGGATTTCCGGTGGTCAGGATGAGCCTCGTGGAAGAGACATTCAGCGCGATCCGGAAAATCGTCGTAAAGAGCAGCACCGTCGGATAAAAAGACAACTGGAGCACCTCCGTGGCAAACATGCAGGAAAACAGCACGGAAAATGCCACAGCCATATTAAACG
>ODAI011792504.1_pt1 | contig 17025 bp, 6 predicted proteins | sample 1539321 | NCBI WGS metagenome assembly ODAI01 (sample SAMN02144231, study PRJEB22623) | gut metagenome | biome: sheep rumen | host: Ovis aries | place: New Zealand | reverse complement strand
TACCATGACCTACACGAACGATAAGAGCAGCGCAGACCTTCAGAGAGCGCTGAAGTCCAATAATCTGACTGAACGGGCGGGCTCCAATGTAAATACGAGATACCGGGCGAAGGCCGGAGCGCAGGGGACGAAGAAAGTGAAGGAACCCGGCAGCGACGGCGACGACGGGGAGGCGGACCAACGGGCCTCAAAGATCCTCGACGGGGCAGCCTCTGTAGCTTCCTCGGGCAGCAGCGCGATCAGCGGAACGATCCTTCGGGAGCTCGGAGAGAAGAGCGCGAAGGCGAAGAGCGCTGAGGGAAGTATGGGCGCGGCAGCAGCCTATGCACAGAATGTGGAAAAGAATTCCGCGAAAGCGAATGTGAGCGGAAAGTATTCGATCGTGGCCAGCGGCGATTTCGTGCTGGAGGCCATCGGAGAGAACGGGGCGGACATCCTTGCAGATGCGTCTTCTGTAAAGAAGAGCTCCGGCGGAACAAATGCCGGCGGAACAACAGCCGGCGGAGAGACAGGGATCGGCACTGCAGCGGCAGTGAGCGTGGTGGATTACGACTATGCGGCAGTTCTTGACAGCGGCAAGGCAACAGCGACATCCGTTACGATCCATGCGGGCATCCCGGATGAGGCAGCGGCCTCTTATAAGGTGACGGCGGTCTCCGGAGAAGGGAACGGGCAGCCCGGCCTTGTCGGAAGCATTGCAATCAATGAAGTATACGGAACATCCGAGGCTTCGATCGCGGCGGGAACAGCACAGATCTCAGCTGCTGAAGATATGGTCATCAAGGCTGAAGACAGACACAGCGAAGAGACGATTGCGACGGCGGGCATTTCCGAAGATGGTAAGCCTGTCCGGACGGCCGAAGACAAATCTGTGGCAGCGGTCGGCGTCGGAGCTGCGTTTGCTCTCAGTGATATAAGGACGGAGACAAAAGCGGCGGTCGGTGAAGGCCGTGTCGTGGAAGGCCTCAGAGTTTACCTTCTTGCGGACAATAAAGACGTGCGCGGGACATATTCCCTGGCAGGAAAAGATCCTTCCGCCTATGGCCAGGACCTTACGGCTGCAGCGGCAGACGCATCCGCCGCGGTATCGATCGGTGAGAGCAGGAGTATTGCCCTGGCTCTTGAAGGCGCACACATCATTGCGGACGGAACGCCTGACGGAAGTGAAATTGAGAGAACAGGTGATCCGAAGGCCGGCGACATCTACATGAAGGGCCTCTTTACGAGCGATGTCAGGACCACGGCAGGTATTTTCGAGTCGAGCAGTCAGTCCTATTACGGCGGAGCGGTGGCAGTGAATCTTGCGGGATCAGATGCGAACGCAGAGATGCTGGGCTTTGCGACTGCCAACGGCAATGTTCTCATTTTGGCAGATTCCGATGATACGGACAGGACAAAGGCAGCTTCTGCGGCTATGCCTGTCGATCTGCGCAGGTATCTGGTACGCATGGGTCTTGCCGGTACATTACAGGAAGTGCTGGATCTCGTAAAAGGAGAGATTTCCGGCAGCGGAACAAATACAAAGAATGAGATCGCAACACGGATCAATGAGGCGCTTAACGGCTATAAAGACAAAGAGGGAGCAGACGCGGTAAACAGCAACCCGCTGACTTACAATGTGCTCGCGTCTCAGAACGCGAAGTCAGAAGGAACGGAAGAGGCGCATATCGTTAACGCGCAGGAAGAGAGCAATAAGCTTGCAGCCTCCGGAACGGACGTCTCTGTCGGAGAAGGGATCATCAGGAATGACCTTCCGGGTACGGTCGTCCGCGCGGCAGCAGCGCTCGGACTGAATGTCACGGAACATAACGCACATGCGCTTGTCAGGGGAACCATAGACAAGACGAACCGTAGTGTGGATATCCGGGCGGAAGTGACGGGCTCTGCGGAGGTGAAAGGTTCAGCGGGGAATGTTCATGCTGACGGAGACAGCCGCCAGAATGCTTTCGGAGCGGCGCTCAGCATAAACCGGAACACTGCAGCAGCGGAGATCGCAAAGGGAACTGCACCGGCAAGAGTCGAGTCTAAAGGCGGGGTCAGCCTGACTGCAGAGCAGCAGAGGAACCTCTCTGATACGGACAGAAGCAGATTCGAGGCAGATGCAGCCTCCGGATTCTACAGCAATGACAGAGGCCAGATCTTCGGGACCCTCGTGATTGTTCGGTCAGAGTCTCAGACGGAAGCTCTGGTGGCGGACGAGACAACGATCAATGCGAATCTTGACAAAAAGGGCGGGGATGTAACAGTTACAGCCGTCGAGAAGGGAAGAATCGCGGCAACGGCACTCGGAACGACCTTTGGTCCGGCTTCTGTCATCGTGGATGCGGAAGATATTATCAGAGCGGAGATCGGAAGGAAAGCGCAGGTGGCCGGCAACTATATCATCGTTCAGGCCATGAAGGAGGCAGCCGGAAATATTCCGGAGCTCGACACGTTCTCAGGCGGACAGGAATATGTAAGCGTTACGGCCAGGGGCACAGACGAAGATACGGTCTATCAGGTCGCCGCTGACACTTCGGAATTTTCCGGATATTTAAGGAAGCACAGCGTGCCGGAGTACCTGCGGGGCGCGGACTATCTTCTGACAACGAGTTCTAACGAGATAGTTGCCTCTACCTTCCGGGGGATTAAGGCACAGGGCGCTTCTACGATCCTTCGTGAAGCACTTCGTGTAAGCGTCTCCATCGGAGAAGAAGCTGTCCTTACGGCGGAAGGAAATATCAACCTTATGGCGGATACGTCTTCGAAGGCAGCGGTCCTTCTCGGCGCAAATGCTTTCGAAGATGGCTCTGTCCATGCGGAGATCGGCACATCTGTCGTCCTCATGACTTCTCAAAATGTGACGGAGACAGTGATCGGGGATGATGCAAGGATCACGGCAGACGGATATTATGTACAGAATGCCATGGAAGACGCAGTCAAAACAGCTGCTGTCCTCCCGGGCAATACCGACTCGTTTGATGCGATCTCCCCGGGCGGCGGTTCGATCGTCGTGCTCAGGGATGCTGATGAAGTCCTCTCAGATGTCGGCACAGGTGCTGTCATAGAGGGTGGCCTCGGAGTCACGATCGGAGCTGCACTCTATAATGATAAGGACTCTCTTGTATCGTATGATAACAGGAAGGCCGGAAAGAGGGCGAAAGGCGGGAACAACAGCTATATTCTTTCAAAATCTACGGTACTCACGAGAGCTGGGATCAATGCAAAGATCCGAAGCAGTAAGGGAGATGTGTTCCTCACTGCGGATACAAAAGAGCAGATGATCAGCATCCCGGGATCGAACGCGGATGCTCTGCCCGGAGCAATCGCGGCAGTCATGAATATCATGAGATCAGAAAGCTCCACGATCGTCGAGACAGGAAAGGTCGAGATCACAGCGAAGGGAGATGTCCATCTTGAAGCGAAAGCGGCGAGCTATCTCGTTGCGGTCGATCCGGCTTCGGATAAGGCATATCTTTTCAGTCCGAGTGGGGTCGCCATTTTCTTCGACGCGGCAAGGCTTGTCGAGACGCTTCTCGGAGAGGGATCGACGGTCACGGCAGGCGGCAATGTCTGGCTGATCTCCGAACTGGACGAGAAAATGCTCATCGCGCCCGCTTCGATACACGGAGATTACCGCGAAGGACTTACCGGTCTGGCAGCCGGCGCAAAGAGCAGGAACATCGTGCGGACAGTCGCGGGCGCAAAGAGCGGCCAGACATGGAGATCGGAAGAGATCTCTGACGCGGGTGCGGCAACGAGCGTGACTGCCGAAGGGGCCATCGCTGTGACAGCTGTCCTTGATTCTCTGAACAAGGTGGTCACAGCCGGTGTGGACGAAAAGCCGAGCACAACGAACGGCGGAGCGGCAGCTGCGGTCATCGAGAAAAATATCGTGGACGCGATCGTCAACACGATGGCTTATCTGAAGGCGATGGCATCTCTTCCCGCCATCTCTGTAGAGAAGGCCGGAACGGATGCAAACGGAAAGAAGAAGACGGACAGCCGTACGGGGATCACGATCTATGCGGGCGCGAAGGAAGATATCCTCATGACGGTCGAAGGCGCAGCCGCATCGGGCGGAGTCTCCGTAAACGGGACGATCGCGGATGTGAATGTCGCAAATACCGTGCGGGCGAGGGTCGGAAAGGAAGCCCAGCTCTTTGCGGGAACGGAGATCACGGATGAATTTACCGGCGAGGTCGGCGATACCGGCACGGCGGGAGATGTACACATAGAAGCTGAAGATCTGACGGATGCGGTGATCCTCGCCGGCGGCCTCAGCAGAGCAGAGGCGAAGACGGAGTCTCCGACAGTGCTCTACGGATACTTCGGAAAGACTGTCACCGCGAAAAATGAAGGGCTGGTAACAGCTGCGAAGAATACGGCGCAGGTCTATGCGTATGAAAAGACCAAAGTCGACTCCTTCGTGACGGCGTCCGGTCCGGCAGGGCAGGAGAGCGGCGTATCGGGAGCGCTGTACTTTAAGAACAGGGCGGATGCTTTCGCTTCCGGATTCCTCCGGGGCGGAAGGCAAGTCGCTGTCAATTCAAGAAGCGAAGAAACGCTGAACACTGTTGAGACAGTCAGAGACGCCGAAGAGGCTTCCGGAAATACCGGATCAGCCATCCTTGTGTATCTGTACAACGGGGCTTTGGCCGGAATCGGCGACGGAAGCACGGTGCTGGGCGGCAATGTTTTCGTTACAGCTGCCGCGTACGAAACGGTGAACGCATATGTTCAGGGAACGACAGGCAGAGACGATCAGGAAACCGCAGGCGGAAGCCTTATGGTCGTCCTGACCGGTTCTGAGATCGCTGCCAGGATCGGAGCGGACGCATATGTCGGCGGTGCCTATTCTGAAAAAGCAAGAGATGTCCGGGTCACAGCGAACAACACATACGATCTGAGGGGCGTCGTCGGAACGGATATCAATACAGACAGTACAAAGGGCGGTATCTCAGCAGCTGCGTCGGTCTCCTACAATAAGGTGGAAGCCTCTGTGGGAAGGAACACGCAGATGAAGGTGAAGAACCTGTTAGTCACTGGCGATTCGCTGAGGAGAGTCAATCTCCTTACAGCAATGCTGGGCAAAGAAGGCGGTACAGTTGAGACAGCCGGTACAGCGGCAGTCGTCGCGATCGGCAGCCTGCTGAACAAAGACGCGCACGATGCGATCTTCGCCGGCGGTCAGTCGATCCTTCCGGCAGCAGCGATCAGGCATATCCTTACGCGCGGCGGAACGGCAGTCGGATTCAATGACTTTACGGAAGGCTCTCTTCCGACGATCGATCTTAACGCAATCCTGGAGACAGGTATGGCGGGCGTGGGTGAGACGATCGCCATGGCGAACGGGACAGAGACGTACGTATCTCTCTTCCAGCCGACAGGAGATGCTGCATCGGAGCCGGATTCAGCCGTTTACAGGACGCTTGACGGGAAGATCACAAGAAAAGTAACGCGTTATAACGGATGGGAAGATTATGTATCCGCGTGGATCGAGCCGGATGCGGTCGTAGAGGCGGAGTCCGAAATCATGGTCAGCGCAACCGATACGGTCAATCTGTATGTGCTCTCCGGAGCGGTCGGAAGCGATACGGAAGAAAGCGTCGGTTCCGGTACGGCAGCGGTCTTCATGAACGCCAATGTCTATGCGGATGTTTACGGTAAGCTGAAGAGCGGCAGCAGTATCAACATTTTTGCCAGGGCACAGTCGGGAATAGAGGCGAGAAAAGAGCTTTCGTTCCGTGGGACGTCCGTCTTTGAATCGCTGGGTCACGCGGCTGCCCAGAAGGGGCTCTCTCCGGAGAAGGAGACCAACAGGACCGGGATCTACGCTCTCGCAATTGCGGGCGCACAGGGTGCACCCGGAGGACGTGACAGTGTGGCATACACATCCGCGAGTTCTATGGTGGCGGCACGTCTCCACGGTACGGTCGAAGATGCAAAGATGCTGAATATTTTGGCTACGTTCGATTTTGCCAGCGTCCACGCGGCTTCCATCGCGGCAGCGAAGGGCAACAGAGATCTCACAAGGATCCTTGCGCTCGAATATTATGACGGATTTGCAGAAGCGGGTATCACGAACACCGCGGCAGTGAATATTTCCGGAAATTCTCTGAATGTAATTACAACGAGCAAAGCTGGAATGGCTCCCAGAGCGGGCATTCCGGGCTCAGGAACGGAAGGCGGATCTGTCGTGACTGCTGCAGCGGCCGTGAACCGGACGGAAGCCCATGCGTATATAGCAGGCGGAGTCAGGGTGAACGCGGAAGCAGCAGATATCGTAGTCAATTCGATAACGACATCCAAGGCGGACGTGGAGATCCTTGCGGAAACAGCAGACGACGCGACACTTGACATGGGTCTCGTGATCGCGGTCAACGATCCAAAGAACGTCGCTTATATCGGCAGCAACAGCGTTAGAGAGCTCGCGCATACCGGGAGCCGGACGGGAATCGGCAGCATAAATGCGAAGAACGTTCATGTCAATGCTGTTATGGACGTGACATCCGATATCCGGGGCCATCTGTTCTCAAATGGACAGAGCGGTCATCTGAACGGTCTGGTCGTCCTCGGCATCACCGACGCACAGAATAATGCGTGTGTGGCGGGCACGGGCATTACGGCGGATTCTCTCACGATCAGGGCACTTTCTCATTACGACATGAATGTGACCGGTGAGGCGGGAGAATACGACGTATATGGAATCGGCGGAACAGCGGCAGCCGGGTTCATCGGCGCAGCGAATATGGCGGAGCTTTACGCAGCGGATGCTGTGATCAAAGTGACCGACCTTACAGTGAGTGCAGGAACTGATGAGGAAAGATCGACTGCCGATGTGATCGTGACGGTCACGCCGGGCGGACTGACAGAAAATCTGGCGAAGGCAATGAATATTGCAGCCGCACGGAGTGAATTATTCAATCTGGCGAGGGTAAACGGCGGTGAAAACAGCGGAAAGATGGGTGAGATCACCGCAGCGAACGATGTGAAGATCTATTCGGCACTGGATTCGCTTGCAAAGGCAGAGGTGGCGACGCCGCAGAGTAAAGTGGCAGCAGATGCGATCGGAGCAGGGGCAGCATTCGCATATCAGGGTGGAGATTCTGCTTCGAATATCAGTTATACAAGACTGACAGCGATGAACATCTATATGCAGAGCAGGTACAATTCTGCAGTCGGCATTGATGATGCCGGTACACTTCGCGAGGATAAGGGCGCGATCGCAATCGTGACGCCGGCACGCGATCCTGAGAATATTCTGGCAAAGCATCTGACCTATGCGGGTGCAGTGTTCAGAGGGGTCAGCGTTTCGGAGCTTTATGGCTGTGACGTCAATGCAACTCTCAGAACAGAAGTAAATGCTTTTGGGCAGTCGTATGCGAAAGCACTTATGGATGCCCCGAAGGTCAACTACAATTACGGCAGGATCGGAGTGAACCTGATTCATGCAGATGCTGCAGGCGTCTTCAAAGCCGAAGTGGTGGAACCGCTTGAAAACGGCACACTTTCAGCACGGAATCTGGAAATCATTGTTTCTTACATCGCGATTTCGGATGCAATGACATCGATGATTGGAGGACAGAAGGTTTCCGGAGAAGGAAAGAGAATAGAGTACAATACCGCGGAAGCCTTTACCGGGACGTTTGCCGAAGCATCTCTTAAGCGCTTAGTTACAGGTCCGAATGTCTTGATTCTGGTGAACGGAGAAGTGGCCGCACATGCGTACGCTGCGGAGACTGTCTTTGCTTATAGTGAAGAGGACAATTCGTTTGATGTAATGGCAGCAGTCACGACTGCGAAGATCACAGTGGAGCAGAGGGCGCATATGGATCCCGAAACGCTCACGTCTGCGACGCGCGTAAGCGGACTTTATATCAGATCTTCTCTTAAAGGATATCCATACTTCAGAGAGAGTGAGGATACGAAGACAATCTCGGGCGCATGCGCGGAAACAGGATATCCTGTGTTCGAAGAGGACAGCATGAAAGCCTGCCTTCTTCCGCTCGTTATGAACAGAGCGGAGTCGGTGGTAGAGGCTGTCAACCTTGCGTACATCTACGGACCGGGAGAAATCTATTCCAGTGGTGGCGTCGTTCTCGTTGCTGAGACGAACCTGAATTCACTTGGCGGCGTAAGGCTGTCTCCTCAGGGTGTGGAGACTGCCGTGAAGCTCGGCACGGCCGTGAGCGCACTTACGAGGAACAGGACGGAGGCTTCGATCGGATCCTATATCCTGCTTGCTCTTGAACGCGGCGATATTACAGTTGCATCGACAGACAGTTCGAGAGCAGAGGCCGAATCGCTGTATGCTTCCGGAATACCGTCTGAAGAGGAAATGAGAGAACTCGTACAGGCCGGAATCGGTACGCTGGACAGAGAAAAAGCTTCTACAAGCCCGAGCGGGGATACATCGACCATGAGTGTCACGCGAAGCCGGGTCGGAAAACATACCTATCTGCAGGGACAGCGGGTATCTTTTGTGACTGTCAATAATAACTGGGCTGAAGCAGGAATGAAGGATGTTGAAGGCTATACTGCACGGGGAGACTATGTGAACATAGTACCGACCGTGATCGCTGCTTACTGCGATGTGGAAATCGGTGACGAGACAACAATTCTGGCCAGGTTCGGAGATGTCAGCCTGCATACGCACAGCTATCTGGATTCGACTGCCAAGGCGTCTTCAGCGGGAACGAATTTCGAGAAAGAAGAGAAACTGGCTGCTGAGAACGTCACACGTCAGGATGAGAGGATTCTGATCGGACAGCGCGCGTATATCGAGGCCCGCTCAGATATTTCAATTGTTATTCGCGGAACAGTGAAGATGGAAGCGGCTGTTAACAATATGAACAATCGATCCGGAAACACTGTAGCCAGGGCAACCAATATACTGGAACGCCGTGCGCAGATCGATCTCTCAAAGCAGGCAAGGCTCAGGACATATTACGGAGATATTACGCTGCATATCATTGCATCAGGTGATGAAGTGAGCGGAGCGGATACAAGTGACCATCTCACAGCAGACGCTGATCTGAGAAAGGCACCTGCTAAACTCAGTGCCGCCGTCGTTGCCAAAAACGACGTCACAGTGACAGCGATCATCAGTACCTGGGAAAACTCGGAGATTTATGCTCCGTTCGGAACAGTCAACCTTAAGGTGCAGGATGGATACGGGGAAAATACCTCGTCCAATGGCAAGAGGGAAACGTTTATTGCAGCGACAGCCAGCGGCGTATCCTCAGGAAGCAGCAACGGTAAGGGCGTTGGTACGAATAATACCTATACGGAAAATCTGCAGGTCGCTGTAATTCACAGTACGATTATCGGTAATAATGTGAATCTCACAGCCAGCCGTGAGTCGATGAAGATCATTGCTGAAAGCATTGCCAAAATGACCAATTTTATGAACTCAGGACAGACGGCAGATGCGGTGAATGTGCTCACGTTCAATACGGACGTTTTTATTACGAACGGAAGCTATGTGAGAGGATATTCCAATGTAAGCATTACATCGAAGACCGAGTCTGCGGATCTTACGGATAATACCCGGGGCAGAAGCACCGTGCGGGCAACTTCGGAGATACAGAACAGCCTCTCGGTTAAAAGAAACAGTGCTGTCAATACGGGTTCCATGAGAGAAAAGATTTCAATCAGCGATGCGTCTTACATTTATGGCAGAGCAATCTCCATGAATGTGATCGGCTGGACTGAGGGCGATGTGGTCAGCAGCAGTGGCGCGAGCAGAAGTCTGAGGTCTGATTTCTACGCCGACTCGGGGACTGAGATGAACAGTATTGAAATTGACGACGGATCTATTCTCTTCGTCGGCTCAATGGCTGGGGCAGTGGTGGATATTGGCCGCAATTACTGGGACAATACTCCGGAGCTGCGGCAGATCGGTCTTGAGAGTACGCCGGAAATGGAAGTCGGAGAAGACTGTATCAATCGTATAAGCAGAATGATCCCGGATCAGACGCCCGGTATGCTCATAGTCAACCGGGTGCGCAGAATTTATGAACGGAGCGCGCACTATCAGCAGGTCGTGAACGACCAAAGAGATCTCAACAGGCGGGCTGTAAGCGGAGGCGCTTTGACAGATACGACGATCCTGAACAGGACAGGGCTTCCTATTGCAAGCTGGAGCGGAATCGCACTGGATGTGCGGGCTCCGCGGGGCACTTTCAAGTATGATGTCAGTGATCAGACGAAAAACAGTCGATACAGTTACATCGGTCCGATTAATCAGGCGGCGGACAGCTATCCGGCGGGCGGCCTCATTTCCGAGGTATACTATGAGCAGCCGATCATGGGACCGACGGTTACAAATGTGGGTGCAGAGAGATCGGGAACAGGCGGTTATACCCCCGGCATCGGAAGTTCTGTTGAAGTCTATCGTGATATGAACGGGCGGCTGAAGACAGAAGTGAGAACATACGATCAGTTCGGGATAAACCATTACTCGAACAGTGAATCAGGGCTGTCCGATGCCGGATCCTACTACTCGTTTACGGGCACAAGACCTGACTGGATCATTGACCGGATCATAGCTGCGTATGCAGAACAGGATTCTTCGGAAGGCAGCCGGTACAATTTCACGTCCGGCAGTCAGAATGCAGCGAGCGCAGCCGGAAGCCGGAACACAGCAGGCGCGACCAACGGCAGTCAGAATGCAGGCAATGCGGCGGGCAACCGGGATGCAGTGAGCGGAAGCAACACCCAGAACACTGCGGACGGAAGCACGAAACCGGCTGCAGGTTCGAACACGCAGAACGGAACGGACGGAAGTCAGGCGGCTGGGAATGCATCGAGTGGCACTCCTGGCAGTCCGGATGACGATATCAAGGGAAGCGGATCGGGATCAGACGTTGATCCGGATGACGCATCTGACGGATCAGATGGAACATCCGCACTGGCGATGGGAGGAAAGATGATTCCTGTCGCTGGTGTGGCGGCAGTCGGAGCACTGTTCGTTATCTTCCTTCTTCTGAAGAGAAGAAAAGAGGAAGAGGAGCAGTAATCAGACAGGCTGTAAATCACACACTGAATTTTAGAAGGGAGAACCGCTGCACGAAAGTGCGGCGGTTCTTTTTTGACTTTCGCTCATAAGCGTAATTATACGAACATCCAAACAGCCTGACAGTGAGCAGCGCGGCAATTTAAAAATATCTCTCCAAAAGGGTGCCGCCCCGGCGGACCGGACAAGGATCCGGCCTGTCGAGGCGGCACTCTTTTTCCATGGGGCCTCAGAGGCGCCGGATTTTGAGTTGGCTGATTCGGTGACTGAGATTGGCTGAGATTGGCTGAGATTAGCTGATGTTAGCTGAGATTGGCTGAGATAGGCTTTGAATTTGGCTTTGAATTTAGCATGATTTCGGCTGACCTGCTCGGCTGTTCGTTCGTATAAAAAGGTATCAGGGCATAAAAAATACCCAAGTGAGAAGATAACAGTAATTCTATAAGAGAGAGAGGGAAAAGATCATGACGATGCATATGATGACAGCAGTATTTATTTTTGCGCTTTCACTGATAGGAAAGTATTTCATTTTTGAGAAGATGGGAATGCCGGGATGGAAAAGTCTGATCCCGATCTACAGCGATTATCTGCTTTTCAGGGAGTTGATAGGATCAGGATACTTCTGGGGATACATCGCTTCTGCTTTGCTGGCCGGCTCCTGCAGCGCGCTTGTAACGATAGGTATGGTCTCCGGTGTTATGGAGTTCCTGTTTATTATCACGGCAGTAGCAGCCTGCACGGTCACGATCGCGATCCAGATAAAGCTGGCTCACAGCCTGTCAAAGAGCTTCGGACACGGAATCGGCTATACATTCGGGCTGATATTCATCGAGCCGATCATGCTGATGATCCTCGGACTCGGGAATAACCGATATGCGAGAGCGGCGGCATGATGGTAAAGAAGAAATAAAAAAAAATGAGAACAAAGAAGGAGAGCCGTGGTCAGCTCTCCTTCTTTATTGTATAATGATGACAGACTTTGCGGGGGAGTTCAAGCTGAAGCGAAAGGACCGGAATACGTATAAAAAGCAAAGGCAGACTTGCGAAAAGTAATTCTTCAAGGTATATTTGAATAATCATTGGCCCCTGCAGGTGGCCGTTCGTATAAAATAATGTATCGATGATAAGCGTATTGAACAGCGCGGAGGATACCTTCCTTTGGAAGAGTCGAATTTCGCGCGTGACCTGTTTGAGAATATCGATAGTAACTTGTGTGAGAGAATTGTAAGAAGCAGACGGAGGTTTTCAAATGCTGGATAATTTCAAGGATATGGAACTTGGCGATGAGATGGTTTCTGGTGTGACAGGCGGTGCAATGGCCAATGTCGCTACGTTGCGGTATACAGATGAAATCTACGCAGATGCCGGAATCAGCGTATCCCGGAAGGGCGGAAACAAGTACGAATACGTCTATCAGGGAAAGCGTATTACGCTCAAGAAGGCGAATTCGATCATGTCTGATCTCGGATTCGAGGTGAAGTCCGAGAATGGAAAAGTCAATTACTACTACAAGGGAACGTATATGATGTCTCAGGAGTGATCTGAAGAATCGCCGGAGAGATGTGTACTGATATGCAGGTGCTCGAATGTTCGGGCATGCAGCAGGGATCCGAAGGACCATTGGGGAGAAGCATATGACAGATATGCCGATGGTCGAACATGCGTGAGGGATTCAAAGGATTACCGGGGAGAAGCATACGACAGATATGCCGGTGGTCGAACACGCAGGAGGGATTCAGAGGATCACCGGGGAGAAGCATACGACAGATATGCCGGTGGTCGAACACACAGGAGGCATCTCAGGGATCACAACAGGGCATGCGTACGGTCAGCGAGATGAAAGACTCGTACGGGTATAGAAAGAAAGGTCTGCCGCACTTAAGGGAGCGGCAGACCTTTCTTTTTCAGGAGAAGCGTTTCTCTTTGCGCATTTCTCTCATGATGAAAATTACAGGAACGGATGCCCTCTTAAAGACGAACCTTTTACAGATACCTCTTTTACGGATGTGCAAAGAGCGATAAAAGGTACATGGAAGGACTCCTGTAAATGTGCTATGATATTCATATGGGGAAATCGATGCCGATCAGTCACAGGAACGCATGCTGTCGACAAAAAGCTCCAGGTTAAAGAAGAGGAGATGCAAAGTATGAGTACGAACAGATATGAGGAAGCATATGAGAAAATAAGGCTTGCCCGTGAAGCTGTCGCTGCCGGAAACACAGCGCTTGCCCTTTCGTATATCGAAGAGGCGCTCGCCCTTGACCCGGGCAATCCGGATGCATGGATCGAAAAAATGCGTGCTGCCGGAGGCACTGTCGAGGACCCCGCATGCGGTGAAGTCTATACGGCGGGACAAAATGCCATACGCTGTGCCGGTGAGGATGAGGCTGAGATCGAGCGTCTGGTCTATGCGCTTTATCTGGTCCATGCGCAGAAGCTCATGGGTATCGCAGAGGAGAAGCTTGCCGCTTTGAAAGCTAAGCAGGAGGTATCTCGGGAAGCGGCAGCGGAAGAAGGAAATGAAGCAGAAGTATCCCCGGAATGTGTGTCCGCAGGAGAAACGCAGTCCGATGAGATATCTTTGGACGAAATAAAAACACTCGATGCCCTCGCCTCGAAACATGCGCTCTCTCTGATCCTCGCGATTCCGGATGAGAAAATGAAAGCCTACCCGGAGCTTGTATCTGTTGTCGGGGGCTGTGTGTCAGAATATGAGAAGGTTTCGGAAATGCTTTCTGCATGTCTTGACACCTGCGGTTTTGAGCTTACCGAACGCGCGAAGGAGACCAGAGCCCGTGTGCTCGCAAAGATGAGAGCGAAGATGGTTTGACCTCTGATGCAGAATTCTTGTGATTTTAATCTCTGACGCAGAATTCTCGTGATTTCAATCGTGAGATGAATGCGCAAAGTGAAACTTTTCTCTGACGTGGAAGTGTCGACACAGGAACGTCTGTAAAGAAAGATAAGAAAAGGGCTGCCGCATCCTGATATGCCCGTTTTCAGACTGACAAGCGTAAAGAACAAAAAGCTTGCTGTCTGAGAGAGGCATATCATAGGATGCGGCAGCCCTTTCATTATGTCTGTTCATATAGTTTAATTCAGAATTATTCAGAATTCCATGATGAACGACCTGTTATATTAATTCAGAATTCCATGCCGAACGACTATTATATTAATTCAGAATTTCATGATGCACGACCATCGTATCCCGGTCGATCGGTGCGAACACATACCCACGCGCCTGATAGCCCTCGATGATTCCCGGAAGCGCTTCAAGCGTTGCCTCCTTCAGAGGACCGTCATGGCAGAGCATAATGATATTTTCCGCGCTGCAGTCCAGAGCGATTGCCACCTCTTCCTCGGCACTGAGCATCTCGCCGTCTCCGCACTCGCCGTTCCAGTCATAATACTGGTAACCGCGCGCCTGCACTTCCTCGGCCAGCTTCGCCATGATGCCTTCCGAGTAACGCCGGGATCTCGTATTGGACGATCCGCCCGGGAAACGGATGAAGCACGGAACGTAGCCGATCTGGTCATGGACGACATTTGCGATTTCCTGCAGGTCGAAGAAGTAATCTTCCTCAGACTTATAAATTTCAAATGAATGACTCGACGTATGCATCCCGATCGTATGTCCGCGCTGATAGGCTTCCGCAATCAGGTAGGAATACTCCGGGGACTGGTTCGTGACAAAGAAGGTCGCCTTTACGCCGTACTGATCAAGCACATCCAGGAACTGTTCTGTCAGATAGGACGGACCGTCGTCGAACGTCAGGTAAACTGTCTTTGTCCCGTTGCTCTCCATATTCCAGTCTGTGACGTATGGGCTTACCGCATTGACGGAACGCGGATCCGCCAGGACCTCATCGGAAAGACCGGCAGGATTGTTCGGGTCGTAGCCGAGATCCGCTGTGCTCTCCGGCTGTGCTGAAGTATCTCCGGAAGTATCTGCAGCGGTATCTGCTGCTGCCCCGGCAGCTGTTCCGCCCGTGCCCGCTGCATTTGTGCTGTCCGTCTGAGCGGTGACAGAAGTGGTTCCGGTACCCTGTGCGGTATTTTGCTGCGCGCTGTCCTTTTTCTTGCCAAAAATCTTGGTGAAGAGCACGATTGCCAGAATAATTATGATGACCAGCAGCCCGATCGAAATCAGTCGGGAGATCTTTTCTCTGCGCTCTTCCTCCGCCCTCTTAGCGGCGGCTCTGCGGCGGGCGCGGGCAGCTGATTCATTTGCGGCCTGAGAAGCGTCCTCGTCGTTCAACAAAAGATCCATGACATCCGATTCAAATTGCCGATTGTCGGAAGCAGCCTTCTTTTTTGCGCGCTTCGTCGTGTTCCCGGAAGTCTGCTTCACGGTCTTTTGAGCGTCCCCTGAAACTGTCTTTTTTGCTTCCGAGGTGCCATCCGGTGCCTTCCTTTTGGCGGGTTTTTTACCGGTCGAAGCCTTCTTTTTCGTTCCCTGCGGGGAAGCTGCAGCCTTTCCGGCTGACTTCCCATCGTTTCCTCCGGAAGCTTTTTTCACGGCATCCATGAGTTTTTTCTCTGATGCCTTTGCGTCGGAGGAGAGAGCCGTTGGATTTTCGTTTTCCTGATCTCCACCGGAATAATCATTCCGTGGTATATCGTCCATGATGCAGTCCCCCTTCTTTAAAAACTTGCATAGTCAGCGCGTGTGCCGCCGCAGGAGCTCATATCTCCGGGACATTCATAATAATCAGGATTCTATGCCGGAGAATGTGGGAAATGTTTTCTGATCAGCTGCCTGGATCTGCGGTGAACTTGCACAGTGCTGCGTTACTTCTTCAATTATACATGGAAAAGTACAAATCGCAAAGTGTCAGGGTGATTTAGTCGGACATCTCTTCCCATTTCTTCTTATGGAAAGGATCCCTGTGGCCTGTGATTATTCATGATCCCGCACTGCGGCGGATCAGCGCCAGCACCTGCGGCAGCGCCTGCTCTTTCGGAACGCCGGCCAGCCGCAGCCTGTGCCCGTAGTCGAGCGCCTCCTTAAAAAGAGGACCGGGCGCGATCCCGGCCGCCACCAGATCTCTGCCCTGCACATAGGGGCGGGACATGAGATCGTTGTAGACGGCGAGCATTTCGCGGAGGACATTCTCCTCCGGATAATCACGGCAGGTGAGATCTCTGCCGAGATAGTCCGCCTTTGCGAGCAGCAGCAGATCTTCCGGGCAGACGGAACGGTCAAAGAGCTTCATAAAGGATTTTCTGCCGGATTTCTGGGCCGCCAGGATATTCGGCTTCATATGGAGCTCCGTCATGTTCAGGACGTATTTGGCAAGAGCGGTCTCCGAAGTCAGCCGGGAAATGAACTTCGAAACGACCGGGAGACCTTCTTTTTCGTGTTCATAGGAATGGATCTTTCCGTCGATCACCTCGGTCGTGACGGGTTTCCCGAAGTCATGGACCAGAGCGGCATACATGAAATAGCGGGGCTCTTTGGCCGCCGACCTGAGACCTGCGGCCTCATTGAGGACGAGCATGGTATGGTTCCAGACATCCCCCTCCGGATGATGCGAGGGAGGCTGGGGAACGGCGATGAGGTCTTTCATTTCCGGGAACCATGTATGGAGCTGCTCCATCCTGCGGAGCTCCTCGAAAAAGACAGACGGGCGTTCGGCCTTCATGAGCGCTTTCTCAAGCTCTCCTGTGATCCGCTCCATCGAGAGCGCTGAGAGGTCCATCGTTTTACTGAGGGCGATGGTCTCGTCAGCGATGCGGAAGCCGAATCGGGCCGCGAACTGGGCGGCACGAAGGACCCGAAGCGGGTCCTCCACGAATGTCTCTGCATTGACATGGCGGATGACGCCCTCCGCAAGGTCTTTCCTCCCGCCGAAGAAATCCAGGATCTCACCGGTCAGGACGTCCTCCATCAGCGCATTCATCGTGAAATCGCGGCGGAGTGCGGCCTTCTCCGGCCCGAGGAACGGATCTGTCACGATTTCGAAATCCTTGTGTCCGCGGCCGGTGGCATTTTCCATGCGGGGCATTGCGATGTCGACTTCAT
>ODAI014691249.1_pt1 | contig 17027 bp, 8 predicted proteins | sample 1539321 | NCBI WGS metagenome assembly ODAI01 (sample SAMN02144231, study PRJEB22623) | gut metagenome | biome: sheep rumen | host: Ovis aries | place: New Zealand | reverse complement strand
TGTCCGGCAGCAGGGCGACGATACGCTTTCCGGCGTTCTCCGGCAGGCGCGACGGGCGCAGAGCGGCGGCGAAGGCCGCGCCTGAGCTGATGCCGACGAGCAGCCCCAGACGGGCCGCGAGAAGGCGCGAGGCCGCCACCGCCTCGCGGTCCTCCACCGTCAGGACCTCGTCCACTGCAGAGGCATCGTAGGTTTCGGGGACAAAGCCTGCTCCGATGCCCTGTATGCCGTGCTTTCCGGGCACGCCCGTAGACAGCACTGCCGATGTGGCCGGCTCGACGGCCACGACGCGGATCGCGGGGGCGTGGCGCTTCAGCGCCCGCCCGGTTCCGCTGACGGTTCCGCCCGTCCCTACTCCGGCCACGAACACGTCGAGCCGGCCTTGGGCGTCCCTCCATATCTCCTCACCCGTAGTACGCTCATGGACGGAAGGGTTCGCCGGGTTGACGAACTGCCCGAGGATGACGGCGCCGGGAGTGGAATCGCGAAGCTCCTCCGCCCTTCGGATGGCGCCTTTCATGCCCTCGGAGCCTGGGGTCAGCACAAGCTCGGCCCCAAGGGCCTTGAGCAGGCTGCGACGCTCCTGGCTCATGGTCTCTGGCATGGTAAGCACTACGTGATACCCCTTAGAGGCTCCTACCCAGGCGAGTCCGACTCCGGTATTGCCGCTGGTCGGCTCTATGATGGTTGCGCCGGGCTTCAGCGCACCGCGCGACTCCGCGTCCTCAATCATGGACAGGGCCACACGGTCCTTGACGCTTCCGCCAGGGTTGAAGTATTCGAGCTTCAGGACGATTTCGGCCTTCTGGCCATCAAGGCCGGACACCCGCAGAAGCGGAGTATTGCCGACCAGCTCAGTCAAAGAATCATGGATCATAACAGGAAAAGTTAAGTTGTTTTACAAAAAAAGAACCCCGCAGGACGGACCGGCGGGGTTCTTCTGGGATATGTGTCGTACACACGCGAAGCTCCTCACCAATCCTTCGGACCGGCGCAACAGAGACAAGCGTATGCGTTGAATTCTCTCATTTGCACACAAATAAAAGTATTCCGGAGCAATTATCCAAATTTTTTAATAACTATTTGTCCCGAGGCTTCAACAACCTGAGGTCATAAACCCCGCCTACAGTGGCGCCCTCGGCCGCACGGAATTCGACACGCACGGTCTCCTTACCTTCAAGCATCGAGGCCGGAACGGGATACTCCACGCTCTTGAACTGGGACTGCATCCACTTTCCGGTATTGTCCACGCCCTGGAGGAGGACGTCATCGATGAGGATATCGAAACGCCTCGTCGCCCACTCGGCCGCGCCCCAGTACTTGACATACACCGAAACGCCTTCGGTACAACCTTCAGTAGCGAGTTCGTAGCTGAACCAGCCGCCGGAACGGGCATCACGGAAATGCACGTCCCTGGTCACCCCGGTATTGGAACGTTCCGAAAGGAGGTGATGGTCTGTCTCAGGCTGCTGTTCGCCCGGAGCCACCTTGTCGAGGGTGCGGTTCTCCAGGGCCAGCATCTCCCTTTCCCGACGGGCCAGCGAATCGACATATTCCTGATACCCGGAACGGTCCAGTGCCAGCCAGTATATCTGATAACGCGAGTCATGGATGCCGCTGAACGGCTCAAGCTCGGCGTCGATCGGGTTGAGCATGCGGATACCCTCGAAACGGAAATGGAGAGGCTTTCCGGGAACAGGGCGAAGATGGTCCGCGATACGGTCCACGGCATCGTCGCACACAAGGATCGGAGCTTGGTCGACAGGCAGCTTGGTGCCTGCGGCATACTGGCTCCAGCGTCCGTCGTCGGCCAGAAGGCCGGCGAGGTCTTCGGTGCCGGTACGCATGCCCAGCAGCACGGGACCGTGCATGATTGCGATATAGTCGGGGACATTGGGCATATGCTCCACCCTGTCCGTCATCGGCAGCCCGACTTCGACCACGTCACCCTTCTTCCACTTGCGGTCAATGGCGAAATAGGACGAGGGGGCGGCATCCACCTGCAGGGGTCTGCCGTTCACGGAGACCGTCATAGTCCCCGGTTTCATCCAGCCTGGGCAGCGGACATATAGCTTGAACCTGCCCTTTCCGGAAACCATAGTAAGTTTCGTACCTTCCTCGGCCGGATACTGCGTCTGCTGGCGGATGACAATCCCGCGGTCCTTCCAGTCCAGCTCGGAGGCTACGAAAAGATTGACATACAAGTCGTCACCCTCGTGCGTATAAATAAACTTACCGTAGCTGGACTGATTCTCCATCCCGGAACCAACGCAGCACCACATGGCCTCGTTGGGCACGGAATAGACGCGATAGTGCCTGGGCCTTGCGGAGGTGAAATACACGTATCCGCCATGCCCAGGATGCTGGGTGGAGAGGATATGGTTGAACATCGTCCTCTCGTAGAAGTCGGCATACTCGGCCCTGGGAGACACTCGGAAAAGGTCTTCGGTGAGCTTGAGCATGTTGTAGGAGTTGCACGTCTCCGGTCCGTCGTCATCGTTTACGAAATCGATGCAGGCTTCGGCGCTGGGGAAATGCTCGCGGCGGCTGTTGCCGCCGAAGGCCAGCGAACGGGTCTGCGAGACGGTCTGCCAGAAGAAGCGGCCGGCCTCGGCATAGTCGGCTCCTCCGCCGAGTTCTCCGATACGCGCAAAGCCTATCGCCTTGGGCACCTGGGTATTGGCATGCAGGTTGTCGAGCCTGTCCTCGTCGCGCGACAGCGGCTCGAGGATGAACTTATGGGAAAACCGCTTGGCCGCAGTCAGATAGCGGGAGTCGCCTGTCATGGCATAGGCATCGGCGAACATCTCGTTCATGCCTCCCTGCTCGTTGCGCATCATCTCTTCCATCTGGGCATCGGTCAATCCCGCAGTGAGATTGATGGCCCAGTCGCAGAAACCAAGGAACAGGTCGCGGGCCTTCTGATTCCCGCAGTACAGCCATGCGTCCCTAAGGCCCGCGTACATCTTGTGGATATTATAGAAAGGAGCCCAGGCGGCGGAATACTGCTTGAAATCGCCCTTCTTGAAGGCGGACCACATGGAGTCGCTCTGCGGGACACCGCCTATGTAACCGACGCCCCATGACGGGTGGTTGGCGGCATTGGCCGCAGCGCACTCGGCGAGTTCGTCAATCATGTACTCCATCCTGCGCAGGCACTCGGGCTCGCGCGTCATCTGCCAGTTCATGGCCATCGCTGTCAGGTAATGGCCTGCGACATGGCCGTCCAGGCCGGCCCAGTTGGGATAATACTCAGCCTTCTTCGGCAGACCGGCTTCGGCGCGGAAAGGGGCCAGCAGCCTGTCTACGTCATACTGGAGAAGGACCTGGAGGTTCAGGTCACGGGCATGCTTGAAAGGCCCGTCGAGGAGCTTGACATCCCCGATGGGGAATTCGTTATCATAAAGCCTGTCCTGGCCCGCTGCATTGGAGCAGACGGCCAGGACAAGGGCTACAGCAAATGTAAGTCGTTTAAGCATAAGCGTTTATTTGAATATCATCCTGGCGAAAGCCGCCAAGGACTTGCGCCAGGGCTGCCACTCATGGTCACCCGGGAAGGACTGGAACTCCACCTTCACTCCGGCTGAACGCATCTTGTCGACGATAGCCTTTGTATACTCGATGCGGGGATCCTGTTCGCCGCAGGAGATGAAGAAGCAGTCGAGTCCGGAATTGAACCGGTCCGGCGCGCTGAGCATTCCGGGAACATTGGCCTCGAGGTCGAAGTTGGAAGACCCCTGGATCCCGCCGAATACACCGGTCGAGAAGATGCCGACGTTGGCAAAGATATCGGGACGGCGCAGTCCGATGAAGAAGGACTGTCCTCCGCCCATCGACAAGCCGCACATGGCCCTGTTCCCAGGGCCGGACTTTACACGGAAACTGGACTCAATGAATGGAATGATGTTGTCAACTATCTCACGCATATAGGGCTGCATGCCTTCCCAACTGTAACCGCCCATCGATGCCGGTGATCCTGGTTTGCGCGGGAGGTTGGAATTGACACTCACGACTATCATAGGCACGGCTTCGCCCCTGGCGATGAGGTTGTCAAGGATCGTGGCGGTACGGCCCTGCTGGATCCATCCGCGATGGTCCTCCCCGCCTCCGTGATGGATGTACATCACGGGATACTTCTTTTTGCCTTTCTCATAGTCCGCAGGAGTATAGACAAATACCGGCCTCCAGGCCTCCGCCTCTTTGGACCAGTAAGTCATCTGGCGCACTTGTCCATGCGGAACATCCTGAATTTCAAAGAGTTCTGTACCGGGCTCCGGAATATCGATACCGCTGGCCATGCGGCTCATCCCGAAATACGATTCGCTTGCAGGATCGGCTAAGGTCACACCGTCGATGACAAGTGAATAATAGTGATAGCCCGGCATCACGGGACCGGTGACTATTGTCCAAGTACCATCCGCGCCCTTGACTCCGTCATGGCGCCCTGCTAGCTCCACCTGTACGCGGTCCGCCTGTGGAGCCCTGACCTTGAAAACTACTGAATTGTCCGGCAGGATTTTCGGGAATCCGGATGCGTTGATGTTGGTCACGGGACTGACCGCATCGGAGAGTTTCGGCTCCAACTCCTTCTGTAACTTGGCATTGCGTGCCTCATTCACGAAGTCGACCATCTCGGAAAGCCATGGATCGACGAAGAGGTTGATGCCGTGTCCTGCTCCCTCTACGAGGTTAAGGTCGGACCTGATACCGGCCTTGTCCCAGGCCTCGAACAGTTCAACTCCCTGACAGTGAGGGACGACATTGTCCTTGGTGCCATGGAAGACGATGAGGGGAGGATCGGAAGGGTCGAGATATGTGATGGGGGACAAGGTACGGAACAAATCGTCCTGCCCGGAGTACTCGACTCCGAGGAGGGCTTCCTCGGGGGTTCCGCCCCAGGGGCGCTCCCACTCGCAGCCCATGTTCAGAAGGTCGATGGGACCTGACCAGTCGCAGACGCAGTCGACCGCGCTGCTGAAGGAGCCATAAGGCCCGACAGAGCCCTCAAGGTCGACGTCATACTCCCCTACCTTTGCGGTCTTGACATTGGATGTGGCTCCGGCAAGGGACGCGAGATGCCCTCCGGAAGAGAATCCGGAGATGCCGATGAAGGAGGTATCGAAACCATAGTCTTCGGCCTTGGCCCTGACGAACCTCACCACGGCCTTGATGTCCTGGATCTGCGCCGGGAACCTGGCGTCGCCGCTGGACCGGTGGTTGGGGGTCACGACGGCGTAGCCGGCATCCAGCAGGGCCTGGCAGATGCTGTCGAGATTGGCCATGGCCTTGGAGCTGTTGGAGAACCAGGCACTTCCGTAGATATGCACCATTACCGGATAAGTATCCCGCTTCTGCTCAGGAAGATAGATATCGAGTTTATGCCCGACGATCCCGTCGCCGGCATAGTCCACGTCAAGGAATTTCGCGCCGCAGCGCACTTCCGGCATCTTGAAGCTGAAGCCGGCGAGCTGGGCCGCCGACATCCCGGCGGGTTGCGCCCTGAGTCCGGCAAGGATGCCGGACGCGAGGGCGACTGTCAAAAGTATCCTTTTCATCATCAGATCACCTGGAAATCGATCGACTTGAGGTCGGCCTCGCGCGAGGAGCTGCCGTAGAGGATGCGGTAGCGGCCCGGCATGATGGAGAGCTCGTCAATCATCTCGTCATAATACTCGAAAGCCTCGGGAGCAAGGTCGATCTTGACCTTGACGGTCTGGCCGGGATCGATGGAAACCTTCTTGAAGCCCTTGAGGGACTTGATGGGGGCGCCGGCATCATCCAGGCGCTTGACATAGACCTGGACGGTCTCCTCGCCGCCTACCGAGCCGGTATTGGTGACCGGAACGGTGATGCTCACGCCCTTGCCTGCCTTTACCGAAGGCTTGGAGAGCTTGCCCTCGCCGTAGGAGAAGGTGGTGTAGCTCAGTCCGTAGCCGAAGGCATAGAGGGGCTCGCCGCGGAAATAGCGGTAGGTATGGCCCTCCATGTTGTAGTCAAGGAAGTCTGGGAGCTGGGAGTTGGAGGCATAGAAGGTGACAGGGAGCTTTCCGGAAGGGTTATAGTCTCCGAAAATGACGTCTGCAAGCCCGGCTGCGCCGGCCTGGCCGCCGTACCACGCCTGCAGAAGGGCGTCGTACTGGTCCTCAACGCTGGCGAAAGCGATGGCGGAACCCGAGCAGCTCACGAACACGACCGGACGTCCGGTCTCGTGCATGGCCTTGACAAGGCGCTGCTGGACGGCGGGGAGCTCGATGGTGCTGCGGTCGCCGCCCTCACCCTCGAAGCGGGAGGAGATGCCTCCGACCACGATGATGGCGTCGGCATCCTTGACCTGCTCGGCGAGGTCGCTGAACTCGGCGAGCCTGCGCTCGCAGAACTCGGCGTTCAGCATGGCGAACTGTCCGGAGCCCTGGCGGTACTCGATCTTGATGTCATAAGGCTTGCCGGCCTCGACCTGGAAGGTCTTGGTGGGGGTGGCGCCGCGGAAACCGAACCCGCGAGGGGAAGGCATGCCGGGGACGGACTTCTCCACGACCTTGCCGTTGACGGTCAGGACATGGTCGCCGTCGGAAGCAAGGGCGTAGTTGAGCGGACCGGTGAAGTCGGGGACGAAACGGCCGCTGATGCGCACCGACACGTCGTTGGTATTAACGCCATTGGCAAAGCCGTATCCGCCGAAAGTGCTGAAATTGAGCCTGTCGTAATACCCGGTGACTGCCGGCTCGCCGGAGAGGGTGCGGTTGTTGAAGAACTCCACGAAGAGTCCCTTGCCGTCGTTGAAGTCACCGATATGATAAGTGGTATTGTACTCGTCCATGATCTCGCAGGCCTTGGCGTAAACGACCTCCGCACCGGGAACCGCAGCCTTGATGCCTTCGAGGATGGAGTGGGTATGCTCGGCGGTGGGGGTTCCGCCGTAGTTGCCGTTGAGCATGGCGGCATCGTCGGCATTGGGGCCTACGACCGCGAGCTTCTTGACATTCTTGGAAAGGGGCAGGACACCGTTGTTCTTCAGCATGACGACGGCTTCGCGGGCGGCCTTGCGGGCAAGCGCGTCGTTGGCCTCACTGCTGATAACATCCTCGCCGAGATTAGCCCAGGGCAGGTTCTCGGCAGGATCGAACATACCGAGCTCGAAACGGCCCATCAGGGTCCTGCGCAGATGCAGGTCGAGGTCGGACTCTTCGATCAGGCCGTCCTTCAGGCCGTTTACCAGGGAAACCATGTTCACGCCGCACTCGAGGTCGGTGCCGTTCAGCACTGCGTCCACGGAAGCGTGCTCGGCATCGGGATGGGTGCCGTGCTGGTTCTTGTTGTAGAAATTGTTGATGGCGTCGCAGTCCGTCACGACGAGCGACTCGTATCCCCACTTATTGCGGAGGATGTCGATAAGGAGCCTGTCGTTGGCGCAGCAGGGCTTGCCTTCGTAGCGGTTGTAGGCGCACATGACCTCGCGCACGTCGGCTTCCTTGACGAGGGCCTTGAAGGCCGGCAGGTAGGTCTCCCAGAGGTCACGCATCTGTACCGAAGCGTCGAAGCTGTGCCTGAGCGGCTCCGGGCCGCTGTGCACGGCATAATGCTTGGCACAAGCATGGGTCTTGTAGTACTTGTCGTCGTTGCCCTGCATTCCCTTGACATTCTGGATGCCGAGGACCGCCATCAGGTAAGGATCCTCTCCGTAGGTCTCCTGGCCGCGTCCCCAGCGAGGGTCGCGGAAGATATTGATGTTGGGGCACCAGAACGACAGCTCGGGATTGCCGGGATAATACCTCTCCTTGAATCCGACGTTGAAGATATCGTGGTTGGAACGGTTCCAGTTGGCACGAGCCTCGTCCGAGACCGTGGTAAACACATCGTAGATCAGGTCGGGATCGAAGGCTGCGGCCATGCCGATGGGCTGGGGATAGACGGTATAGCCATCCTCCCTGACGCCGTGGCATGCCTCGCTCCACCAGTTATAGGAAGGGATGCCGAGCCGGTCCACCGACACGGACTTGTTCATCATGAGGCCTACCTTCTCCTCGGGAGTGAGCAGCGAGATGAGGTTCTCCACCCTCTCCTCATTGGAGAGCTTCGGGTTCTGGAAAGGATATTCGTAGACTTTCCCTTCATCGCACGAGGCTGCCAGCAATGCGGCGGCCAAGGCGCATAAAAATAGCTTTTTCATCCTTTTATCTGTTTTACTATTTGAAACTTACCCAATCCACCTCGACATGGCTGCCGTCGGTCATGAGAAGATACAGGTCATGGACTCCCTTCACGGTGTTTTCGGTGACGACGGACTGCTCGGTCCAGATGCCCTTTCCGGGCACCTTGAAGGTGGCGAGGACGGGGCCGTCCTTGGCATCGGCGCGGAGCTCGACGGTGCCTCCGGCCTTGGAGAGGATGCGCATGGTGGCGGTCTTAAGCGGGGTCTGGCCGAAATCCACGCGGGCATAGCTGATCCAGCGCGGTTCCTTCTCCTGGGTGGTGTTCCAGAGGATGGCCTTCCAACCGTCGAAAGGGGTGTCGGAGTGCAGGAAATCCACTGCTACGTACTGCTCGGACTTGTCGGAATAGCGGTCGATCTGGATGGGGTCGGTGGCCCGCGAGACACCTACTCCGCGCAGGGTCGGGACGACCATGGCGATGGTCCCGTCGGGATTGAAATTCACGTAGTCGATACAGACAGAACGGTTCTTGTCGAAGTACGGGGAGTAGTCGTTGTGGTGGTAGAAGAGATACCACTGGCCGCCGAACTCGATGAAGGAGTGGTGGTTGGTCCAGCAGATGGTCTCGGACTGCTCCATGAACTTGCCCTTGAACTCGTAGGGCCCCAGGGGGTTGTCGCTCATGCAGTATGCGAGGGTTTCGCGCTCGGCCTCAACCCAGGGGAAGGTGTAGTAGTACTTGCCGTTGCGCTTGAACAGGAAGGGACCCTCGGTCATGCCGCGCGGGATGCCGGTGATGGTGACGGGCTCGGAGTCGAGCTCGAGCATGTTGTCCTTGAGACGGGCCACCTGCAGGCCCCTGCCGGACCATGCAAGATACGGGGTGCCGTCATCGTCGATGAAGATGCACGGGTCGATGCCGCCGATGCCCTGGATGGGCTTCTCCTCGGGGATGAACGGGCCGTAAGGGGTATCAGAGACGGCCACTCCGATGCCGTTGCCGGCAAAGCGCTGGCCGGGCTGGGGTTTCTGCGGGGCCGGGAAATAGAAATAATACTTGCCGTTCTTGAAATTGCAGTCGGGAGCCCACATGCCGTAGGCGTGGTTCACCCACGGGACGTTGTCCTGGTCCACGATGACGCCATGGTCCACCCAGTCCACGAGGTTGTCGGAAGAGTAGACATGGTAGTCGGCCATGCAGAACCAGTCCTTGCGGGGATAATCGGCCGCTGCGGGGATATCGTGCGAAGGATAGACATACACCCTGCCGTCGAAGACATGGGCGGAAGGATCGGCCGTGAAATCGTTCTTGATGATGGGGTTCTGGGCCGAAAGGAATGCCGGTGCGGCGAGGAGCGCCAGGGCCGGAAGGAGGATTCTTTTGAGGTTCATATCGGTTAAAGAAAGTGGTTATACTATTTCACCTGCAAGGTACGAAGATTCGCCCGCAAATCCTTTCCTTTTCGTGTCATTCCCTTTAACAATGGTGTCACGACATTGGCATTGACGAAAATTATGCTTTTCTTTGTTATCAGACGCTGAAATATAACCAAGTGACCTATACATCATGAAAGCACATCGTTTTCTCAGAGTGCTGCCTCTGGCAGCCGCCTTTCTGGCCGCAGGGCTCCTGACAGCTTCCAAGCCCGCCGCAGAAAGGAAGACAAAGACCAACACCCCGATCTATCTCAACACATCTTACTCCTTCGAGGAGCGCGCAGTGGACCTCGTCTCGCGCTTCACCCTCGAGGAGAAGCAGAGCCTGCTGGGCAACAGCATGGCCGCGGTCCCACGCCTCGGTATCAAGGCGTACAACGTCTGGAGCGAGGCCCTGCACGGAGTGCTTTCCGGAGCCAACCCCTCCGTGGGCATCCAGGGACCGACTTCCTTCCCCAACAGCGTGGCCATGGGCTCCACATGGGACCCCGAGCTTCTCAAGCGCGAGGCCTCGATGATAGCCGACGAGGCCCGGGCCATCTATCAGACCGGGACCAAGGGCCTTACCTTCTGGTCGCCGGTGGTGGAGCCGGTGCGCGACCCCCGCTGGGGACGCACTGGCGAGTCTTACGGCGAGGACCCGTTCCTCTCCGCCAGGATGGCGTCCGGGTACGTTCGAGGCCTGATGGGCGACGACCCGAAATACATGAAGGCCGTCCCTACGGCCAAGCATTATTTCGCCAACAACAGCGAGTTCAACCGCCATGTTGGCAGCGCCGACATGGATGACCGCGACACGCGCGAATTCTACCTTTATCCGTACAAGGAACTCATCGAGAACGATGCACTCCCCTCCATCATGACAGCATACAGCGCCGTCAACCACGTGCCGGTGTCGGCCAGCAACTTCTATCTCGAGACCGTCGCCCGCGGCACATACGGCATGAAGGGCTACGTGACCGGAGACTGCGCCGCCATCGAGGACATCTACCCCGGCCACTACTATGTCGAGACTGCCGAGGAGGCGACTGCCGAGGGTCTCAAGGCCGGAGTCGACTCCGACTGCGGCAGCATCTACCAGCGCTATGCCATCAGCGCCCTCGAGAAGGGGCTCATCAGCATGGACGACATCGACCGCGCGCTCGTCAACATGTTTACCGTACGCATGCGCACGGGCGAGTTCGACCCCGAACCCATGGTTCCCTATACTCTCATGCCCCCGAGCACGGTCAACTCCGAGAGGAGCCGCGCCCTGGCCATGGAAGTCGCCACCCGCACTCCCGTCCTCCTGAAGAACGAGGCGGTGGCGGGAACATCCGCCAAGGCCCTGCCTCTCGACGCCTCCTCGCTCAAACGCATAGCCCTCATCGGCCCTCAGGCCGACAAGGTGGAGCTCGGCCCCTACTCCGGCCGTCCCGAGGAGTCCAGCAGGATCACCCCCTTCCAGGGCATCAAGCAGTACATCGCCGACAAGGGACTGGACACCGAGGTGAGCGTAGCTTCCGGCGCCAGCACCAAGAGCAAGAGCAATCTCCTGTATGTCGCTTATTTCGAGACCGTAAAGGCTGACGGAACGGTCCGCAGGTATGACGCCACCCAGTACACATCCTCCTCCGAAGGCATTACGGTCGGATCCGGAATGGGTGAAGAGGAGCAGGTCAGAAGCATCGACGACGGCTCATGGACGTCTTATGCAGGCGTCGACCTCGTCGATGTGGAGCAGATAACCTTCGGGGTGAACATCCCTACCGAGGGAGGTATCATCGAGGCCCATGTAGACGGTCCCGAAGGCAATCTCATCTGCACCCTTGAAGCCACCAAGGCTTCCGGCAAGAGAGTGGGCGGAGTGTACGGGGCCAGCACCCCCATGACGGAGAAGGTCCTCAAGCTCGGAGTCAACGAGCCCAAGACGCTGTATCTCGTGTACAAGGCTCCGGAAGATGAAGAGATCGACCCCGCCGTCATCAAGACCGCGGCCGAGGCTGACGTCGCCATAGTTTTCGTCGGCACCGACGAAAACACCGCGACCGAGGAGGCCGACCGCCTCACCCTCCTGCTTCCCGGCAACCAGCTCAAGCTCATCCAGGCGGTGGCTGCCGCCAACAAGAACACCATCGTAGTGATGCAGACGCTCGGATGCGTGGAAGTGGACGCCTTCAAGGACCTCGCCAATATCCCCGGCATACTCTGGACAGGCTACAACGGCCAGGCCCAGGGCGCCGCGATCGCCAAGGTCCTTTTCGGAGAGGTCAATCCCGGCGGCAAGCTCAACGCCACTTGGTTCAAGAGCGTAGGCGACCTTCCTCCCATCACGGACTATACCCTTCGCGGCGGAGCGGGCAAGAACGGCCGTACGCTGTGGTACTTTGACGGGCCGGTTTCCTATGAGTTCGGATACGGCCTCAGCTACACCACCTTCGAATACTCAGGCTTCAGCATCTCCAAGAATTCCGTCACTCCCGACGACAAGGTCGTAATAAGCGTGGACGTCACCAACACCGGAGCCTATGACGGAGACGAAGTGGTGCAGGTGTACATGACCACCCCCGACGCCCCGGCCTCGCTCCAGCGCCCCATCAAGCGCCTCAAGGGCTTCCAGCGCGTGACCATCCCCGCCGGGCAGACCCGTACTGTCGAGATCGGGATCGACTGCTCCGACCTGTGGTTCTGGGACATGGATGCCGACAGGATGACCTTCGACCAGGGACGCTACGTATTTGAGATCGGCTCTTCCTCCAAGGATATCCGCGGCACCGTCACTGCCACCATGCACGGACAGCTCACTCCGGCTCTTAAGACCGTAGTCGCCAGCTGCGTACAGAGCGTGCTGCGCGCCGGCGATACCGCGCAGGCCAAGGTCACCGCATGCCTGGGCGACGACTCGTTCATCGACCTGGCCGACGCCAAGGTCGAGTACAGCAGCAACCATCCTTCCGTGGTCGCAGCGGGCAAGGACGGCAAGCTTACGGCAAACTCCATGGGTGTCGCCACCATCACCGCCAAGGTCACCTACAAGGGCACTGTCGCTTCCGGCAGCTTTGCCGTAAAGGTAATGCCTGAACTGGCACTCAGCAGCCTCAGGGTGGACGGCAAGTCCATCCTCAAGGCCGGCTGCGACCAGTACAGCATAGTCCGCAAGGCCGGAGCGGCCCCGGCCGTGAGCGCTGCGGCCGCGGACCCGACGCTGAGCGTCGAGGTCGCACAGGCCGCCGCCGTGCCGGGGACCGCAGTGGTCCGCGTAATCGACTACGTCACCGGTGACGAAGCCAAATACTACGTAGGCTTCGGCCCCAAGGCCGTTTCCGACGAGTTCAAGGCCCTTGGAAGGCAGTGGGAAACTGTCCGCGAGGACAAGTCCGCATGGAAAGTGGCGGACGGAGCGCTGGAGATCACCACCGGTACGGGCGATATCACCCTTGCCAACAACAACGCCGGCAACATCTTCGTCCAGAGCGCCAACACCGACTGGACGGCAGAGACCAAGCTCACCACTTCCGCAGTGCCCGCCGCACCTGCGCAGAACGCCGGATTGGTAGCCTACGGCGACGACGACAACTTCGTCAAGCTCGTGTATGGCGCTCCGGTCTTCGGACGCGGCATGCCCGCTCCGGCTCCCGGCACAGCCCCTGCCGGCAGCGTCCAGCTCATCGCCGAGGAGGGAGGCAACAACAAGGCCACGGTCAATGTCAGCCTCTCCGGCATCCCGGTAAAGGACAACACATTATGGCTGCGCCTCTCCAAGGATGGAAGCGATTACACCGCGTGGTACTCCACCGACGGGAAGAAGTTCACCAAGGTCGGTGAAGCCAAGGTACAGCTCAAGGACGTCCGCGCCGGCGTCATGGCCTGCGAGGGCGTGCGTCCGAGCTTCGGAGGCCGCGGCTTCAACATGCCGCAGGCCCAGGCCGCCGCGCCCGCTCCGATGCAGGCTCGCTTCGACTGGTTCCACATCAAATGATGAACCGCCTTATACTCATCGTCTTGCTCTCCCTGGCCGGTTTATCAGCCGGCCCTGGGAAAGGGCACGTGATCGGGACGGCTTCGAACGGGTATGCGATATTCGCGCTGACGGATGCAGGAGAGATTGCGTGGTCGAGGGATTCGGTGGAATGGACGGTAGTGGATTTCAACGAAACTTACCGGGGATACTACGAGCCGGTACGTTTCGTGGGGATAGCCGCCGGCAAGGCCGACGTGGCCGTTGTCGGCATATATGAAAGGACCGGCGCCCCGGCCATGTTCATTTCCTCGAGAGGGAATGTCTGGACGGAGCGCCGGCTCGTATATCAGCAGGGAGATGAGCTTTTCGAGCTCACTGAGACTCCCCTTTCAATCAGGGCGGACCTCGCGCGCGACGAGTACGTGATCACTTGTACCGACGACGTGCTGTTCTTTGTCCCGCCCTGCTCCCACTGCAACAGGATGGAATACCACGGAAGCGATTAGCCCCTCGGGCGTTCGTCGCTGCCGAAGTCGACGGACATGTCGCCGCTCTTGCTCGTGCCGAACTCATAGTCCTTGCCAGGCAGGACGGCATTGAGGATGATACCGACAAGGGCTGCCACTGCAAGGCCGGAGAGCGAGATGACGGTCTCTCCGAGCTTGAAGGAGATGCTGCCGGGGCCGTAGTTGATACCGATTGCGAGGACGAGGATGAGGGCCGCGATCAGGAGGTTGCGGGAAACCGTCAGGTCGACCTGGTTCTCGACGAGGTTGCGCACGCCCACTGCCGAGATCATGCCGTAAAGGACGAGCGAGACACCGCCGATGGTGGCGGCGGGCATGGCTGCAACGATGGCGGCGAACTTGGGGCAGAAGGAGAAGAGGATCGCGAGGACGGCTGCGATGCGGATCACGCGAGGGTCGAAGACCTTGGTGAGGTTCAGCACACCGGTATTCTCACCGTAAGTGGTATTGGCAGGAGCGCCGAAGAGCGAGGCGAGGGAGGTTGCGAGACCGTCGCCCATGAGGGTGCGGTGCAGGCCAGGGTCCTCGAGATAATTGATGCCGGTGGTGGAGGAGATGGCGCACATGTCGCCGATGTGCTCGATCATGGTGGCGAGCGAGATCGGGACGATCGTGATGATGGCGGTTACCACAAGGCCCCAGTCAGGGTTCTTGAACACCGCGAAAGCGGTATTTTCCCATGCGAACGGCATGCCGATCCACTTGGCGGAATGCACTCCGCTGAAGTCGACCTGGCCGAAGCAGGCGGCGACGATATAGGAGCCGACGACGCCCAGCAGGACGGGGATGATCTTGACCATGCCCTTGCCCCAGATGTTGCACACGATGATGATCAGAGTGGCGAGAAGGGCGATCCAGACATTGCCCATGCAGTTGTTGATGGCCGAGCCGGACAGGGTAAGACCGATGGCGATGATGATCGGGCCGGTGACCACGGGCGGGAAATACCGCATGACCTTCTTCACGCCGAAAGCCTTGAACAGCCCCGCCAGGATGAAGTACATCAGGCCAGCGAAGAACACGCCGAGGCAGGCGTAAGGCAGGGAGTGGGCCTGGTCCAGGCCATAACCGGCGCCCACGGCCACCACGGCGGCATATCCGCCGATGAAGGCGAACGACGAGCCGAGGAAGGCCGGGACCTTCATCTTGGTGATGAGGTGGAAGAGCAGAGTGCCGATACCGGCGAAGAGCAGGGTCGCACTTACGGACAGACCCGTGAGAGCAGGGACCAGGACAGTGGCGCCGAACATGGCGAACATGTGCTGGAAGCCCAGAACCAACATTTTCGGACGTCCAAGGGAGCGGGCGTCATAGATCGCGTTTTGCTGTGCCATACCAGAAAATTTGAAAGAATGTTCTGGGACACAAATATAATAAAACTTTCCCTTGTTTACATGCCCGAGCGGCGTATTTTCAGAAGAATTGTCTCCGGATGCGCGGCGGCGAAGGCCGCGGAGTCGTCCACGACGCAGGCGAGATATCCGCCGCCGCCCGCTCCGGGCATCTTCCATGCCTTGACCTCCGGAAGGACGGAATACCTGTCGATATAGCCCTGCACGCTTCCCTGCACCATGGCGGGGAACAACGCCACCCGGGCTTCGAACGAAGCCTTGTAGGCTGAGGCAAAGCCCTCGAAATCACGCCTGAGGATGGCATTCCAGCAGTTGTCGGCAGCATCGGAGAGGGCCTTCACCTTCGGCTCGTTTATATCCTTCCCTTCCACGACGGAACATCCCTGGGGACGCGGGTCCATGGGGATCATGCACAGGTGCGACTCCAGCCAGCAGAGCACGTCCTCGTCCTCGCAGGTCTCGATCCTGTCGGGCCAGAAATGATTGTCGTAGTAATGCCTTGCAAGGCCGGGCACACAGATGCCTATGGCATCCTGGGCGCCGCTGACTATGCCGTCCTCGCGCTCGGGATTGTTCTCGAAGCAGAAAACGAGCCTGGCAAGCGTCTCGGGATCCATGTTGGGCAGCTGGTAGGGCCAGATGCGCTTGATGATGTTGCGGGTGGAAGTGCTCAGACCGCAGCGCTCGCGTATCTCGAACGAAGGCTCGAGGCTGATGGTGAGGGCCCATCCGGGATGGAAGCAGCTCACATAAGGCTGGTCGATCCAAGTGCCGGCGAGGTCCAGGCGGGTAGGGATCTGGCTCTCCACCTTCTTGAGTTCGGTGCTGCTGCGGGCCTGAAGGCCCGCCTTGGGCACGCGCTCGAGAACGACATACTCTATGCCGCGCTCCTCGCACAGGCGGCGCTTGTCGTCGTTGCCGCCGTCGGAATTGACGACGAGGATGTCAGGCTTGACGATATCGAGGGTGGGGACGAAGTCGAGGATACCGGAGCCCTTGTTGATATATGCGTCCTTGACGTAACGGATGCTCTTGACCATGAAGAGGCGCTCCTGCTCTGAGTAGACGGTCTTGTGGTTCTTGTAGTGGAGGATGGTCTCGTCGGAGCCGATACCCACATACAGGTCGCCGTAAGCGGAGGCCTGGCGGAAGAACTCGACATGCCCGCTGTGCAGCAGGTCATAACACCCGGAAACGAATACTTTCTTCGCCATGGCTTATACTATAGTGAGAGATTGTCTATCTCGGCCTTGACCTTGAGTTTCTTGACGAACTTCATGTCGTGGCGTACCATGATCTTCACGAGCTCCTCGAAGGAGGTCTTCTGCGGGTTCCAGCCGAGCAGGGTCCTGGCCTTTGTGGGGTCACCGAGGAGCTGGTCCACCTCTGCGGGGCGGAAATACTTCGGATCCACCTCGACGAGGACTTTTCCGGTCCTGACATCGACGCCGCGCTCGTGCACGCCCTCCCCTTCCCAGACGAGGTCGATGCCGACCTCGTGGAAGGCCAGCGTGCAGAACTCGCGCACCGTATGGTACTGGCCGGTGGCGATGACGAAGTCTTCTGGAGTGTCGTGCTGCAGGATCAGCCACATGCACTCGACATAGTCCTTGGCATAGCC
>ODAI010721196.1_pt1 | contig 17027 bp, 14 predicted proteins | sample 1539321 | NCBI WGS metagenome assembly ODAI01 (sample SAMN02144231, study PRJEB22623) | gut metagenome | biome: sheep rumen | host: Ovis aries | place: New Zealand | reverse complement strand
TGTTCTACCACGGTGTTGCTTCAAATAGGGTTTACACGGCAGAGTGGTCTCCCACCCTCCGGTGAGCTCTTACCTCACCTTTCCATCCTTACCGCATATGCGGCGGTTATTTTCTGTTGCACTGGCCCTGGAGTCGCCTCCGGCGGCGGTTAGCCGTTATTTTTGCTCTGTGAAGCCCGGACTTTCCTCGCGCAGTTCCTTTCGAAAGCTGCCCGCGGCTGTTCAATGCACTCGCATATTATAATAAACGAAAACCCGCAAAATGTCAAATATTTCGCTTAAATACTTGAAGTATATAAAAATTATGTTATAATTGATTAGGTAATTTTTAAAGGAGTGATTTTATGGATATAAGACAGGAAAGCTTGAAAAAGCATTATGACTGGAACGGTAAGATTGAGGTTGTGTCGCGCGTTCCCATTTCAAACTCAGAGGAGCTTTCGCTTGCCTACACCCCGGGTGTTGCCGAGCCTTGCCTTGAAATTCAAAAGGATTACAACAAAAGCTATGAGCTTACACGCCGCAACAACCTGGTTGCGGTTATCACGGACGGCACCGCGGTTTTGGGCTTGGGCGATATCGGTCCCGAGGCGGGTATGCCCGTTATGGAAGGAAAATGCGCTTTGTTTAAGGCGTTCGGCAATGTTGACGCGTTTCCCGTTTGCGTCAGAAGCAAGGACGTTGACGAAATTGTTAACACAATTTACCTTATCAGCGGTTCGTTCGGCGGCATTAACCTTGAGGATATCGCGGCTCCGCGTTGCTTTGAAATCGAGCGCAGACTTAAGGAAAAGTGCGACATCCCCGTTTTTCATGACGACCAGCACGGCACAGCTATTATTGTTGCCGCGGCGCTTTTGAACGCGCTTAAAATTGTTGACAAGAAAATCGGAGAAATTAAGGTGGTTATGAACGGCGCGGGCGCGGCAGGCGTCGCGATTGCCAAGCACCTGATGAACATGGGCGTTAAGCACATTACCATGTGCGACAGCAAGGGTATTATTTGCAAGGGCGATTCAAGGCTGAACGCCGCAAAACAGGAAATTGCCGAGGTTACAAACCTTGAACACAAAACAGGTAAGCTTGCGGACGCGATGAACGGCGCCGACGTATTTATCGGTATTTCCGCCGCGGGCTGCGTAAGCGAGGAAATGGTTAAGAGCATGGCGGATAATCCTGTTATTTTCGCTATGGCTAACCCTACTCCCGAAATAATGCCCGACCTTGCCAAAAACGCCGGCGCGGCTGTTGTCGGCACGGGCAGAAGCGATTTTCCAAACCAAATTAACAATGTTCTCGCCTTTCCGGGTATTTTCAGAGGCGCGCTTGACTGCAGAGCAAGCGACATCAACGAGGAAATGAAGGTTGCCGCTTCGTTCGCAATCGCTTCGCTTGTTGATGACGACGCGCTTAATCCCGAGTATATCCTCCCCCACGCCTTTGACCCGAGGGTTGGCAAAACGGTTGCCGCCGCGGTTAAAAAAGCCGCGATTGAGTCAGGCGTAGCAAGGATTTGACAAATAACATAATGATTATTTAATCAAACTATAAAACAACGGGCTGATTTACAAGTCAGCCCGTTTGGTTTCGTTAAGAAGCTGTTTTGCACGGTTAAGCAAATCAGCTTTTTTATTTTTGGTTTTTTCTTCAATTACTTCGTCAAGCAAAGTGTTTAAAATTATTCCTATGGTTTTTCCTTCACATATTCCCGTCGAAATCAAATCGTTTCCTTTGATTTTTAATTCTTTTAAAGAAAAACATTCGTTATCAAGCAATATCTGTTCATACTGTTTTTCCGCGTTTGTCACCGAGCTTAACTTTTCCTCACGCATAAAGTCGGACTGTGAGTTATAATCCGCCTTCATCACCTTAAACAGCATGGGCATGAGGTCTTTCCCGACTTTGTTCATCAGGCGCTTGACCTGTTTTTTTGTCCCGTTAAAGCGGACGTCGTGGTACAAGATGAGCTTTACGCAGGAATCAACAAGAGCGTTCGGATATTTCAGCCTGCGCAGCACATCGTTCGCAATATCCGCGCTGAGCTTTTGATGACCTTTAAAATGACGGGTACCGTCCGAGTCCTCTGTCATTGCCAATGGCTTGGCGATATCATGAAAAAACATGCTTATCCGCAAAACAGGCTCGTTATTAACGCCGGCGACAGAACGGGTTATATGGCGGTAGACGTCATACTTATGATGAACGGTATGTTGGTCAAAGTCAAAGCAAGGCGTGATTTCGGGAATAAACACAGCTATGACTTCGCGGTATTCGTTCAAAATTTCCTCAGCGTACTTCCCTGTTAAAATCTGCGTAAACTCGGCTTGAATTCGCTCTGCCGCGATGTTTTTTAAAAGCAAGGCGTTTTGCTTTAATTCATCGGCGGTGTTTGCTTCAATCACGAATCCGAGCCGTGAAGCAAAACGAAGCGCGCGCAAAATTCGCAATGCGTCCTCATTAAAGCGTTCGTTCGGATTTCCGACGCAGCGTATAACGCCGTTTTTAAGGTCGCGTATACCGTCAAACGGGTCGATTAATCCCCGTTTTTCACTGAAGGCAATTGCGTTCACGGTAAAATCGCGCCGTGACAAATCGCGCGTGATATCCGACGTGAAGCTTACGCGGTCGGGGCGGCGGTTGTCGCTGTAATGTCCGTCCACGCGGTAGGTCGTTACCTCGTAGGGAGTGTTGTCAAGCACTATTCCTACGGTTCCGTGCCTGATACCTGTATCTATGGTTTTGAACTGCGCAAAGCACTGTTTTATCTGCCCGGGAAGGGCGTTTGTGCAAATATCCCAATCGTGCGGAGCAATGCCGAGCATCGCGTCGCGCACGCATCCGCCTACGGCAAAGGCTTCAAAGCCGCGGTTTTCAAGTCTGTTTATTATTTCGGAAGGATTTTCAGGGATAGTAATTTTCATCAGACATCATTTCTTTATTATTTTTGCTTTATTTTTAAACCTTGATATCAGGCGGTTGTTTATGCTGTACAGCACATTGAAAACAATTGCGGTAGCAACAGAGAATACTATTAAGGTGAGTATTGAATCCGTGCTGAGCTGTGAAAGCCCGAAAAGATTTCCGAAGAAGGTTGAACCGATTACAAAGCCCGCGGTGCAGAAAAGTATCATGGCAACTCTGAGCGCGTTGAACGGAATTGAAAGCCTGATAATAAGCAACATTCCGGACAAAGCGGTAACGTATACCGAAATCGTGGAAAGCTCAGCCGCCGATATGGGAACAATGTTTGTGGAGCTGAATATGGCTATTATGATTATGTTTATTATTACACAAACCGCCGCCGGCAGTGCGCGCATAATGATGTTGAAGGTGAAGTTGCCTTTGATGATGTTTTTGTTGGGCTGAAGCGCAAGTACAAACGACGGAATACCGACAGTGAACGCGCTTACAAGCGTAAGCTGTATGGGCTCAAAGGGATAGTGCATGCTTGAGAACATGAAGAATACCGCAAGTATAATTGAGTAAATTGTCTTTACCAAATACAGCGAGGAGCTTCGCTCAACGTTGTTGATAGACCTTCTTCCCTCTGCTACTACATTGGGCATCGAAGCAAAGTCGTTGTTTACCAATACAATTTGCGACACGTTTCTTGCCGCCTCGCTGCCCGAAGCCATCGCTACCGAGCAATCGGCTTCCTTCAAAGCCAAAACATCGTTTACACCGTCGCCTGTCATTGCTACCGAATGACCTTTCTCTTTTAACGCCAGTACAAGCTTTTTCTTTTGAACAGGGGTAACTCTGCCGAACACGTTACAGTTTTCGGCAACCTCCTTAAGCTGTTCGTCGGTTGTAACCGTAGTCATGTCAACCGCGTTTTCCGCGCCCTCGATTCCGGTGTCAATCGCAATGCTTTTTACGGTTTTTACGCTGTCGCCGGAAATTACCTTAAGCGTAACTCCCTGCTCCTTGAAATAATCTATGGTTTCATTAACGTTGTCACGAAGCCGGTCTTTTATAAGAATCAGCGCCATGGGGTGCAAATCCTCGGGAAGCTGTGAGCTTTCCCTGAATTCCTCGTCCGAGGACGCCAATACTATTATTCTGACGGTTTCTTTTATCTGCTGAATTCTGTCAAAAATTTCGGCGTATTTTTCTTTATCAGAAAAAACAAACTCTGCCGCGCCGATAATATATGTTTTTCCGTTTTCAAATGTTCCGCCCGACCACTTGGTTTCAGACGAAAAAGCAACGAATTTTTTGCAGGGTACAACCTCGGCGCCCTTTGTGTATTCGTTGATTGCGCGCAGTGTGGCGTTTATTTCATCGCTTGCGGCAACGATTGACGCCAGGGATTTTTTTATCTTATCATCATTGGTATTAAGATTTATTATTTTGTGCACGTTCATCTCGTCCGCTGTCAGCGTACCGGTTTTATCAAGGCACAGCACGTCAACGCGCGCAAGCGATTCTATGCAGTACATTTCGTTAATAAGTACGTTTTTTTTCGAAAGGCGGATTACCGAAACCGCAAGCACCGTACTTGTAAGCAATATCATTCCTCCGGGAATCATGCCTACCAGCGCGGCAACGGTGGCAACAACCGCGGTTTGAAGCGGTTGCCCTTGGATAAAAAAATGGCTGATGAAAAGCATGGCGCCGATTGGGAAAATGATGATTGAGCAAAGCTTAATTATAAAGTTAAACGACGACAAAATCTGCGAATTGTTTTTCTTTATATACTTTGCTTCGCTGTTGATTTTCGCGGCATAGCTTTCGTTGCCTACGCGTGTTACACGCGCGTAGCAGGTTCCTGCCGAAATAAAGCTTCCTGAAAGCAGCTCGTCGCCGGGTTCCTTTTGAATTAAGTCCGATTCACCGGTAAGCAGGCTTTCGTTTGCCTTGCAAATGCCGTCAAGCACAACGCAGTCGGCAGGGATTTGATTTCCGCGCGACAAAACAATTATATCGCCTTCAACGATTTTTTCTTTGCTGAGCTCCGTAAGCACGCCGTCGCGCATGACGGAAACCTTGCTTTCGGAAAGAATAGTAAGCTTGTCAACGCTTTTCTTTGAACGGATTTCCTGAATTATGCCGATAATCGTGTTAAAAAATACAACGCCGATAAACAAAAGGTTTTTGTATGAACCAACCGCTAACAAAGCAATAAAAAGAATTACGTTAACTATGTTAAACAATGTAACAATGTTATCATAAAAAATCCTTTTTATTGACTTGGTTTTTATACCGGAGGTGATGTTTATTTTTCCTTCCGCGGCTTTTTGCGCTGCCTCCTCAGAGGAAAGTCCTTTTAGTTCCTTCAATGATTCTTCCATAGTAAACCTCGATAAAAAATAGAAAATGATATAAATTTTTGAAAACAAGACCGTTTTAAGCGGTTTATTTTATTTTTGCTTCCAAAAAAAATATTAATATCCGATATTCATACTTATTTATATTATAAATGCAAATTATAATAAAGGCAACCGAAAGAAGGTGATTTTTTGAAAAAATTTAAAAAATTCAGCGTTATTTTGTTGTCCGCGTTTATGATATCATCATCCGCAAGCGCTTTTGCGGCTTCTCATGTAAGCTCCCGAAGCGTTTATCCGGGCGGTCAGCCGTTTGGAGTGCGGTTTTACAACGACGGCGTTATAATTGTTGAGCTTGAACCTTTTTTTGACGGCAAAGGCTACGTTTGTCCTTCAAAACAGGCAGGGCTTAAGGTTAACGACGTTATTAAATCCGTGAACGGAATTAAGGTGAATTCAAACGAAGAGCTGCAAAACGCAGCCTCAAAAAGCCGCGGCGGTAAGCTTAAGCTTGAAGTAGAACGCTCGGGCAAAAGCATTACAAAAGAAATTACGCCGGTGAAAAACACCGCGGGAGCGTTTTTGCTCGGAGCCTGGGTAAAGGACAGCTGCGCGGGAATAGGCACGGTGACTTATTATGACAGCAGTCAAAATTATTTTGCCGCGCTCGGCCACGGAATATGCGACAATGAAACCTCCGCACTTCTGCCCTTAGGCTCGGCCGAGGTATTAAAAGCAAATATAAGCTCGGTTTCAAAGAGCGTTGAGGGAAATCCCGGCAGCATAAACGGTTATTTTACCGACAGCAAGCTCGGCAGCCTGATAAAAAATACAGAGAACGGCGTTTTCGGCACATTGTCAAGCAAGGACTTTGAGCACGGCAAAAAGCTTGAGCTTGCGGACAACAGCGAAATTCACACGGGAAAGGCGGAAATATACACCACCGTTGATTGCGGAGGCGTGAAAAGCTACAGCGCGGAAATAACCGGGATTTTAAACCGCGATAACGATTCAAACGAAAATTTTGTAATAAAGGTTACAGATAGCGAACTGATTAAAAAATGCGGCGGTATCGTTCAGGGCATGAGCGGAAGCCCCGTTATACAGAACGGTAAAATTGTGGGAGCGGTAACACACGTGTTCATGAACAAGCCAAATGAAGGTTATGGAGTGCTAATACAAAATATGGTGTCGAAATATAAAGAATAGCACAATATATTGTTGTTTGATGTCATGAGTCATAAATATTCACAAAAAAGGATAAAAATTTTTTGCAAAAATTTCTATGGTGGGTATTGCCAAGTTTACCATTTTATGGTATTATTATATCAAATCAATAAATTGATGGGAGATACCGACATGGACAATATTACAAAAATTATTATTACCGAAAACGCCGCCGAGTTCTTACAGAAGGATTTGAAAGTATTTCAGGATTTTAACCTGGATGTCGAATTTTGCGTAAAGGACGGCGAGGAGCTGTGCGGCAGAATTACGCGCGAAAGCCCGGATGTTGTGATTATGGACGCGTTTATGACGCGGCTTGACGCGATAAGCGTGATGCGCAGCGTTAAAAGGCAAAACGTAAAGCAACCGCTTTTTATTGTGTTTTCAACCTTTCACAGCTCTGTGCTTGAACGTGAGGTCATGAGCGGCGGCGCAAGTTATTTTGTGCTTAAGCCATATGACGTTGGACAGCTTTGTGAAAATATTTCTCTGCTTATGAAGAAAAACGACGTAAGACTTAAAGCCCCTATTAGCTTTGACGCGTTCGGAATTGAGCTTAAGGTTACCGAAATCCTGCATGAAATCGGCGTTCCCGCGCACATTAAGGGTTATCATTATTTGCGTGATTCGATTATTATGTCGGTCGAAAAGCCCGAAATTATTAACGCGGTTACTAAACAGCTTTACCCTTCCGTTGCCAAGAAGTACAATACCACTTCTTCAAGGGTTGAAAGAGCTATAAGACACGCCATTGAGGTTGCCTGGGACAGAGGCGATATTGATGTGCTGAACTCATATTTCGGCTACACCATTCACAATGACAGAGGCAAGCCCACTAACAGTGAATTTATTGCCATGATTTCAGACAGACTGCGCTTGCAGATTAAAAACGCTTCGTAATTTTGTGATGATAATAAAAGGGATTGGTTCAGTTTTAATGAGCCAATCCCTAAACTTTTGTTTTGGAAATATTTTATTTTGTCCTGCCTATATCCGTGCGGTAATGCGCGCCGTCAAAGCTGATTTTCCTGACAGCGGAGTACGCCTTATCCAGGGCTTCTTCAAGTGTATCGGCTTTTGCGGTAACACCCAAAACTCTGCCGCCGTTGGTGTAAAATTTTCCGTTTTCGTACTTTGTGCCCGCATGGTACACAATTGCGCCGTCAACGCCGCCGTTTTCATCAAGGCCTGACATTTCAATCCCCTTTTTATAAGAAACAGGGTACCCGCCGCTTGCCATTACTATGCAAGCCGCAGCGCCGTCGTACCACTCGATATCAAGGTCGGAAAGCTTTTCGTCAATTACGGCTTCGCAGATGTCAACCAAATCCGTTTTAAGTCTGGGAAGCACTACCTGAGCTTCGGGGTCGCCGAAGCGAGCGTTGTACTCAATTACCCTGGGACCGTCGGGAGTCATCATAAGTCCGAAGTACAGACAACCCTTAAAGGGTCTGCCCTCTTTATTCATAGCCTCAATTGTGGGACGGAAGATTGTTTCCATGCACTCCGCCGCAAGCTTGTCTGTATAGTAAGGATTCGGGCTTATCGTTCCCATACCGCCCGTGTTAAGACCTTCATCATTGTCATAAGCTCTTTTGTGGTCTTTTGAGCTTACCATCGGCTTTACGCACTTGCCGTCCGTGAAGGCAAGCACGGAAACCTCGGGACCCGTAAGGAATTCCTCAATTACAATATTGTTGCCGGAATCACCGAACTGCTTATCCTCCATGATGGACTTTATCGCGCTAACCGCGTCGTCAATTGTCTGAGCAATGATTACGCCCTTGCCGAGCGCAAGACCGTCCGCTTTAACAACAACGGGGACGGTGTTTTCGGCTTTGACATATTCAATTGCCTTTTCGGGATTATCAAACACCTCATATTTTGCAGTGGGAATACCGTATTTTTTCATGAGGTTCTTTGAGAATACCTTTGAAGCCTCTATAATTGCCGCGTTCGCGTTTGGACCGAAGGCGCGTATGCCTGCCGCCTGAAAAGCGTCAACCATGCCGTCCGCAAGAGGGTCGTCCGGAGCTACAAAAGCGAGGTCTATGTTATTTTCCTTTGCAAACTTTACCATGCCTTCCTTGTCCATAACGCCAATGTTAACAACCTCGGCGTCACGTGAAATTCCGCCGTTGCCCGGAGCGCAGTAAAGCTTGGTGCATTTTGGGCTTTCAAGCAGCTTTTTAATAAGCGCGTGTTCTCTGCCGCCTGAGCCGATCATTAATATATTCATGTTTTTACCTCGGTATTAATCAGTGGTGGAAAAGGCGGATGCCTGTAAAGCACATAGCCATGCCGTACTTGTTGCAGGTGTCAATAACATTGTCGTCACGGATTGAACCGCCCGGCTGAGCTACAAACTCAACGCCTGAGCGCTTTGCCCTTTCAATGTTGTCGCCGAACGGGAAGAACGCGTCCGAACCGAGAGATACGCCGCTGAACGTCTCAAGCCACTGCTTTTTTTCTTCCTTTGTAAGAGGTTCCGGCTTTGTTTTGAAGAACTGCTGCCAGATTCCGTCCGCAAGCACGTCCTCATAATCATCGGAAATATAAACGTCGATTGTATTATCACGGTCGGGACGGCGGATATTGTCAACAAAGGGAAGGTTCATTACCTTCGGATGCTGTCTGAGGTACCAGATGTCGGCCTTATTTCCCGCAAGACGTGTGCAGTGGATTCTTGACTGCTGACCCGCGCCTACGCCGATTGCCTGACCGCCCTTTGCGTAGCATACCGAATTTGACTGAGTGTATTTAAGAGTGATGAGAGCGATGAGAAGGTCACGTTTTGCCTCGTCGGTGAACTCCTTGTTTTCCGTTACAATATTGTTCAGGAGCATTGCATCGTCAATTACAAGCTCGTTTCTTCCCTGCTCAAAGGTAATGCCGAAAACGTCCTTATGCTCAATGGGATTGGGCATATAGTCAGGGTCAATTTTAACAACGTTGTAGTTGCCTTTTCTCTTGGTTTTAAGAACCTCAAGGGCTTCGGGAGTGTAGTCAGGCGCGATAATACCGTCGGAAACCTCACGCTGTAAAAGCTTGGCTGTCTGAACGTCACAAGTATCGGAAAGCGCAACCCAGTCGCCGTATGAGGACATTCTGTCCGCGCCTCTTGCCATTGCGTAAGCCGACGCGATTGGAGAAAGCTCCAAATCGTCTACAAAATAGATTTTCTTTAATGTGTCCGAAAGCTCGCAGGCAACTGCGGCGCCGGCAGGGCTTACATGCTTAAATGAAGCGGCGGCAGGGAGACCCGTTGCCTTTTTAAGCTCGCGGACAAGCTGCCATGAGTTAAACGCGTCAAGGAAATTAATATAGCCGGGCTTGCCGTTTAATACCTCAACGGGAAGCTCGCCGTCCTGCATAAAGATTTTAGACGGCTTCTGGTTGGGGTTACAGCCGTACTTTAACATCAGTTCTTTCATCATGTCATCCTCTCTGTTGATAGATTACTTGTTTTTATTAATAATTCTGGATTCACATTCGCCCGTGGCAATGTCAATGTAACGGACAAAAAGCGAAACCTTGTTATCTGAATCAAGCGCGTCCCAAAGCTTTGAAGCAAAGGCGTCGATGTCATCGCTGCCGATTTCAACAAGCGTAGGTTCGCCTTCAAAGCTGGGAAGCGGATTGCCGTCGCCCATGTAGGTGTGAATAAATCTGCCCTTTCCGGCAAGCGGAGCGTCATATGAGAAGGTGTAGCGTTCGCAGCAATCGGGATTGCCGTCCGCGCTCTTTAAAATTGACATAGCGTAGTTCATTTTGCCGCCGCTGCACTTAACAATACCAGAAATTCTGGGAGTATAGTTAGGCTCGTCGGGTTCAAACTCGCGTGTGCGAAGCGACTGCTCAAAGGTGAGCTGCTGATTCATCAAATCGTAAATTGTGTCGGTTTGGTCGCCGTTTGTAACAATTGTTTTATTTCCGAGAACGCGCACGGGAGCATAGATGATGAGCGAAGGATCGACCAGCTTGGAGGGGTCAAAGGCTTCGGTCTTGATTCCGTCCTCTGTTTCAACAAAAATTCTGTTGCGGCTGTTTTCGCTTCTGCCCATAATGAAGTAAGCGATTACCGCCTTTTCGCCGTCAGCGCTTCTGCCGAGCACTATGCCTCTGCCCGGGTAACTTGTTGAAGCAATTTCCTGTGTTAATGATACCGCTTTCATAATTTGCCTCCTAATCGGATATTTCGGTAATATTACCGTATACTTTTATTTTATCTTCACAAAACAGAGCAACCGCTTTTGGCAGGATTTTCCACTCCGCCTGTTCCATAACCCTTTTTTGCAGTACTTCGGGTGTATCTCCGGTTTTTACTTCTACGGCTTTTTGAATGATAATCGGACCGCCGTCGCAGATTTCGTTTACAAAATGCGCGGTTGCGCCCGTAACCTTAACGCCTTTTTTGAGCGCTTCCTCGTGAACGCGCAAGCCATAGTAGCCCTCGCCGCAGAAGGAAGGAATAAGCGCCGGGTGGATATTGATAATTCTGTTTTCAAAAGCAGCAATAAAGCCCTTACCCAAAATTGTCATAAATCCCGCAAGCACAACCAAGTCCGCGTTTTTGCTTTTGACAAGCGCGGTTAACGCCTCGTCGTACAAGGAAAACCCGGCGTAGTCCTTACGTCTGATAACTTCGGTTTCAATGCTGTTGTTTTCGGCGCGGGTAAGCGCGTAAGCGTTCGGGTTTGAGGAAATAACGCAGGTGATTTTACCGTTTGATATTTCTCCCCTGTTTTGAGCGTCGATAAGCGCCTGAAGATTTGTTCCGCCGCCCGAAACCAAAACGACTATGTTTTTCATTAGGCGAACACTACTCCTTCACTGCCCTCTGTAACTTCGCCCAGCACTACGGCGTCCTCGCCGTTTGCCTTAAGTACCTCAAGCGCCTTGTCGGCTTCTTCCTTTGATACGGCAACCACCATGCCTACGCCCATGTTGAAGGTGTTGAACATATCGTGCTCGCTGATGTTTCCTACGCGCTGCATAAGCTTGAATACAGGCAAAACAGGAATTGCGTCCTTGTTAATCTTAGCCGAAAGTCCTTCGGTGAGCATACGGGGGATATTTTCATAAAATCCGCCGCCGGTGATGTGTGACACAGCCTTGACTTCTACCTGCTCCATAAGCGCAAGGATTGGTTTAACATAAATTTTTGTAGGCGTCAGCAGGGTTTCGCCCAAGGGAGCGTCAAGCTCGGGGTATGTATTGTTAATTGTATTTTCGTTTATGTCAAATATTTTTCTTACAAGTGAAAAGCCGTTTGAATGAACGCCCGAGGAGCGCAGTCCCAAAAGAACATCGCCTGCCTTAAGCTTTGAGCCGTCAATCATCTTGGGCTTGTCGGCAATGCCTACGCAGAAGCCCGCGACATCGTATTCATCAACAGGCATAAGCCCGGGATGCTCGGCTGTTTCGCCGCCGATAAGGGCGCAGCCGGACTGAACGCAGCCTTCGGCAATTCCTTCAACGATTGAAGCTACCTTTTCGGGTATATTTTTGCCGATAGCGATGTAATCAAGGAAAAACAGCGGTTTTGCGCCGCAGCAAATTACGTCGTTAACGCACATCGCGACGGAGTCAATTCCGATGGTGTTATGCTTGTCAAGCAAAAACGCAAGCTTAATTTTTGTGCCTACGCCGTCGGTACCGCTGATTAACACAGGCTCCTCCATGCCCTTGAAGTCAGGAGCAAAAAGTCCGCCGAAACCGCCGATGCCCGAAACCACGCCCGGAATATTGGTGCGCGCAACATGCTTTTTCATCAGCTCCACGCTTCTGTAGCCTGCAGTAATGTCAACTCCTGCCGCCTTGTAACTTTCTGAAAAGCTTTCCATAAATATCCTCCGTTATTTCTTTTTAATTTTTGTCGCGTATTTATCTACAAAGAAGGTTGTGGGAACCTCCGCCGCATAGTTTTGTGTGAAGCAACCGTCGCAAAGCCCGATTTGAGCTTCACGGGCAGTTTGGCGCAAGCCCTCAATGCTCAGATATCCCAAAGAATCGGCGCCGATTTCATTTTTGATATCGTCAATACTCATTTTGTTGGCTATAAGGTGTTCTTTATCGGTTATATCTGTTCCGAAGTAACACGGCGCGATAAACGGCGGCGAGCTTATGAGCATGTGAACTTCCTTTGCGCCGGCTTCTCTTAAAAGCCTTACGATATGCTTTGAAGTTTCGCCGCGGACAATTGAGTCGTCAATTACCACCACGCGCTTGCCCTCAACATTTGATTTAAGGGCTGTAAGCTTAGTCTGCATAAGGCGCTTTTTCTTGTCCATGCCGGTGCCGGCTTTTCTGCCGATATACTTATTTTTCATAAAGCCCATGCCAAGCGGTATGCCGGAAGCCTTGGCGTAGCCTTCCGCGGCTACGATACCGGAATCGGGAACGCCGCATATCATATCTGCTTGTATCGGATATTCCTCAAAAAGCCTTTCCCCTGCCCTGAGTCTTGCGGTATGAACGCTTACGCCGTCAATTTTGCTGTCGGGACGCGCGATATACACATATTCAAAAATGCAAAGTGAAGTGCGACGGGTTGTTTTATTCTGAAAATAAGTGTGAATTCCGTCTTTATCAATAACTACCATTTCACCCGGCTTTACATTGCGGATAAATTCACCGCCCACGCTGTCAAAAACACAGCTTTCGGATGAAAACATGTAGCTGTCCTTAAGCTTTCCTATGCACAGCGGACGAAAGCCGAAACGGTCGCGAAACGCAATCAGACGTGACGGAGCACAAATTACCGTTGAGTACGCGCCCTCAAACCTGTCCATAGCCCTGAGCACGGCGTCCTCAAGATTGTCGGTTGAGCAGCGTTCCGTGGCAATTACATAACCCATAAGCTCGGCGTTGGCGTTTGACTGAAATATAGCTCCGCCGCGTTCAAGCTCCTTGCGGATTTGCGGAAAGTTGGTGATTGAACCGTTATTGGCTATCGCGATTGAGCCTTCTTTATATCTTAAAACCAAGGGTTGGTTTGAGGCTCTGTCAAGAATTCCGCCCGAGGTATAGCGAACGTGTCCCACGGCGATATCTCCGTTTGAGAGCTTTTTAAGATTTTTTTCGGTAAAAATCTCGGAAACCATGCCAAGCTCCTTGACGGTTGTAAAGTTTCCGCCTTCGTTTACCGTAATGCCCGCGCTTATGTGACCTCTGTGCTGAAGTCCGTAAAGAGCGTCGTGAGTTATATCAACGACGTCAAGCTCACTGTTGTTTTTATAAATTCCGAATACTCCGCATTCCTCGTGAGCCTTGTCCTGCGAAGTAATATTAACATACTTATTAATCAAAGCTCTGCCACCTTAACCTGCATTGCCTTGTCTTTTTCGGCAACGCCTTTTTCCATGTCCGCCTTCATCTGCTCAAGCTTTTGCGCCAGAATATCATCGGAAAGAGCCAGCATTTCCACAGCCAAAACAGCCGCGTTTGCCGCCCCGTCAACCGCGACGGTCGCAACGGGAATTCCGGTAGGCATCATGACTGTCGCAAGCAGCGCGTCCATGCCGTCAAGCTGTGCCGATTTGCAGGGTATTCCGATAACGGGCAGGATTGTTTTTGCCGCAAGCACCCCCGCAAGGTGAGCCGCCATGCCTGCCGCCGCAATAATTACGCCGAAGCCGTTTTGCTTTGCGTTTTGCGAAAATTCAATCGCGGCGTCGGGTGTTCTGTGAGCGCTCATTACGTGAACCTCATACGGAACATCAAATTCCTTAAGCTTTTTGATCGCTTTTGAAACAACGGGAAAATCGCTGTCCGAACCCATGATAACTGCAACCTTTTTCATGATTTACTCCTTGGATAAATTAGATTTTTTCACCACTATATTATACAAAAAATCCTTTGTGATTTCAATAGCGGACGGAATAATTTTAAGATAATAACACAATATGACTCTATTTTAATAATTATTGTCATCATATAGCACAAAAGGACAGAGCTTGTCTGTCCTTTTGAGTATTATTGTTTTGAATTCGGGCGCTTTTCATCTACCTGAATTTCCTCAAGATCGTCGGAATGACGCATATGAGGAAACAAACGCTTCATGCGCTCGTTGTTATATTTTTCGTCAAGATATTTCTCGAAGCTGTTTGAAGGAGCAATGCCCTCTGAGCGCTGTTCCCAGCGGTAAACGGAGGTAATTGTGATAAAGGCGTTGTAAAGCATAAAAATTCTTAAAAACGCGGTGATTATAGCACCGGGTTTTTTGGGGATTTTTTCAATCCACTTCGCGATAAAAGGATACAGATAACGCACCCAGATTAACCCCAGAAATCCCCACACGCAAGCGTAAAGCAGGCTTGTTCTGCCGTTGATATTAAGCGGCATATTGCTGTAGTCCCAAGACACCGTACCGAGGACTGTTTCCTGAAACCACGAACAAACATATTCAAAAAACGCTCCCAAAAATGCGCTTATGATAAAAATCAGAGTATCGCTGAGCTTATAAAGCTTATACAAAACAACTGTAAGCAGCACCGCTCCGCCGCCGTAAACCGGAATGAACGGTCCGTAGATTACGCCGACTCGTAATTCAAAATGTCCTTCCGCAAACGGCGCGTAAATTGTTTCTATGCAGGTGCCCAAAAATGAGCCGATGACAAACAAAATAAAAAGCTTTGCGAAGCACAGGCCGTAAGCAAAGGGCTTATCCTCCTCGTTTTCAAACTCCGCCTCGTATTCCTTCATGTTTTCCCGCTTGATTTGATTGAGCTTTTCGGAAACCTGCCTGATATAAGCCGAGGTTTTCAGCTCGGGAAAAGCGGACGCCATGCGCTTTCTGAGCGGGCCGTTTGCAAACAGCGTCTTATAGTTTTCCTCAACCTCGTGCAGCTTTTTTTCGCTGATTCCCGATTCGGTAAGTGAAACGGAATTTTCAATATTTTTAATTTTGGAACGCAGCTTAAATACTGTTATCAGCGAAAAAATAAAATCAATAAGCATTAAAAGACAAATTGACAAAACTATTATCATGCTTACTACCCACGGAATTAAATTGAGCAAAGGGTTAATTGTGGGAATAAGCATATGTACCGTAAAAACTCCGATTAAACCAAGCAACAAAGCATACGGCGCGGAAACGTAGCTTCCCAGGCTAAGCTTGGTGTTTGAAAAATCCCAGGGCTTACAGCCCAATACCTTTTCAAGCACCATGCCTGTTATAACCGAAAAAGCCGAAAGAATGAGGGCGCTTCCGATAAAGGTGATAAACGGATTTGAGCCCAAATTGTAAAAAATTACATAACAAATTACGCCGTAAAAGCCGTAAGACGGACAAACCGGCAAGGTCAGAAAGCCGTTGCTGTAAAACTTTTTTTCACTAATACGGTTGCGTATTCCGCCGAATAACCAACCCAAAAATGAAAGTATTACAAAATACCATAAAATATTGATTATACTCAAAAGCTTTTATCCTTTCAAAAAGAGCCGCGAAAAGCCTTTATGGCAAGGTTTCGCAGGCTCTTTGTTTTATCGGTTGTCGTCCTTCCAAATCTCCTTTACCGCGGCAACGTTGCCGGCAAGGCTTTGGAGGTCTGACGGAATGATGATTTTTGTTGCCTGACCGTCGGCAGCTTTAGCGAACGCCTCAAGGCTCCTCAGCTGAATTACCCTGTCGTTCGGAGCCGCTTCGTTAAGCATTTTAAGCGCGTCGGCATTAGCCTTCTGAACGGTGAGTATGGCTTCCGCTTCACCCTGCGCCTCACGGATTTTTTGCTCCTTAACGGCGTCCGCCTTAAGAATCGCGCTTTCCTTCAAGCCCTCTGCCACAAGAATCTGACTGCGCTTTTCACCCTCGGCGTCCAGAATTCTGGCGCGTCTTTCACGTTCGGCCTTCATCTGCTTTTCCATTGCGTCCTGAATTTCACGCGGCGGCAAAATGTTTTTCAGCTCAACACGGATTACCCTGATTCCCCACGCGTCGGTGGCTTCGTCAAGGATAATTCTGATTTTATCGTTGATTGTATCGCGTGAAGTAAGCGTATTATCAAGCTCCAAATCGCCGATAATATTACGCAGCGTTGTGGCTGTGAGGTTTTCAATTGCGCTTAAGGGGCGTTCAACGCCGTAGGTGTAGAGCTTGGGGTCGGTAATTTCAAAGTACACAACCGTGTCAATCTGCATTGTAACGTTATCGCGAGTGATAACGGGCTGCGGCGGGAAATCAACAACCTGTTCCTTCAGGGAAACCTTTTTTGAAATTCTGTCAATAAACGGAACCTTGATGTGAAGTCCCGTTTCCCATGTCGCGCTGTAAGTGCCGAGGCGTTCGATTACATAGGCGTGAGCCTGCGGAACGATTTGAATGTTTCTGATGATTAAAATCAAAAGAATCAAGATGATTGCGCCGATAATAATTAATCCTACCATATAAATCTCCTTATTTAACCGGTTCAACCAAAAGCTTTACGCCTTCAATTGCAAGAACCTTTATTTTTTCATCCTTTTTCACCGGAGCGAAATTTGACCTTGCGCTCCAGATTTCACCCATTACCTTGACCTGACCGATGCTTT
>ODAI014764774.1_pt1 | contig 17034 bp, 11 predicted proteins | sample 1539321 | NCBI WGS metagenome assembly ODAI01 (sample SAMN02144231, study PRJEB22623) | gut metagenome | biome: sheep rumen | host: Ovis aries | place: New Zealand | reverse complement strand
TCCGAGAAAAGGGAGGATTTTGAAATGCTTGCTAAGAAAAATAATTATCTGAAAGAAGCCTACAAACAGCTTGACATTATCAGTCAGGACGAGCAGAAAAGGCTTGAATACACCGCCAGACAGAAAGCCCTCTATGATTACAACGAACTTGTATACGAAAATTTCACAACAGGCTACGAAAAGGGCGTATCAGAGGGCTTTGTCAAAGGAATCCACGAAGAAAAAATCAGAATGGCAAAAGAATTATTGAAAATGAAAACCATGTCTTTGGAGAGTATTGCTCAATGTACAGGACTTTCCGTTGATGAAATAAAATCTTTGTAATAATAAAAATCCCCTCATTTGATTTTGAGGGGATTTTTTGTAACAACTTACAAATTTTTATCTGAAACTTTGTGCATTCATACGAAATTTAGATTTTTTTGAATCGGAAATATATTTTCACTGTCTTTTATTTTAGAAAGAGAAAATGAGGAAAATGAGGGATTGCAATGAATGAACTGATTGAAAAAGCCCGAAACGGCGATAAAGATGCTTTTTCGGAAATATACAGCACAAGCAGAAAAGATTTGTACAGATATTGCCGTAACCTCTGCGGAAATGATTCAGATGCACAAGACCTCATGCAGCAGACCTGTTTAAGAGCATGGCAGAAAATCCCTGAAATGAAAAGCGAAAATGTATCTTCATGGCTGCGTTCGGTTGCAAGAAGTATATTTTTAAATAATTTAAAGAAAAGTAATGAGTATTTTATTGAAGAATACCCCGAAATTCCCGATAACTCCCAGAATCCCGAATTTATAGCCGAAAAGAGAGATATTTGCAGAATCCTGTTAAAAGCCCTGAAAAATTCTCTTTCCCCCGTCCAGAAAATGACTGTGATTTTATATTACTATGATGAAAAATCAGTCTCCGAGATTGCCCGAATAATGCATTGTTCTGTCGGAACTGTCGAATCAAGGCTGTATTACGCAAGAAAAAAACTCCGTGAGGAGCTGAAAAAGTTCGGTAATATATTTACTTGTCTGTCTCTCGGTTTTGCGGTTATAAAACATAAGTTAAAGAATATACAGATACCCGTAAATGTAAGGATAACTGCCTCCGCCGTTCTGACCGCTGCTTCTATGGCTCTAATTTCTGTGAGTTATTCTCCCCCTGAAAATAAATTTCCCGATACGGTTATAACAATTGACGAAACAGGTACTTCCGAGAACCAGACGACAACAGAAAACAAAACAGATATCCAGACATCATCAGAAATGGCAAGTATCGAGCGTATAAGTCACGCAACGACAAAGAGCGTGTACTATACTATGCCGACAGAAGAACGTCAAAAAGCGACATTTAAAAGCGAATATGAGGATTTTGAAGAAACCATAGTGAAAGAAGGCGATAACGAATCCGAAGAAGAACTCACAGAAGAAAAGGATATACAGACCGAATATGAGGAGGTAACTACTATGAAAAAAGAAATTATCACTATCGCTACGGCTGCAACAATGGCAGTATCGGGTATAACAGCGACAATAACAACCGCTGTTGATGAAACAGAAAACATAACAAAATTTCTCAGTACCGAAACTTCTGCTGAAATTTCCACCGAAACTACAACCACAACCGAAATAGAAATTACAACAGACCTCGATAAAGGAGTATCAAAAGTAACCGTCTTTATAAGGCAAAAGCCCGATAAAACTATTTACAGCATAGGAGAGGAACTTGACCTGACAGGCGGTCAGTATGACGTGTATGAGGTAGTATCATTTGATTATGGCGGTGCAATGAATGCTGATATGTGGTATAACAAAATGACGGACGGAAGCAAGAGAACAGACGGTTTTTCTCCAATCTATACAGATATTGACACATCTGAGTTCGACAGCACAAAGGCAGGAACTTACAGGATTTATATAACCTCAACAAACCTTAATACACTTGATTCTTATACACAGTTCTTTGAAGTGACGGTTACTGATGACAGCGAAATTCAGGGAACTGAGACAGATTCTCATATTTCAGGCGATGCAAACAGCGATTTCAAGGTAAGTATTTCCGATGCCGTCAAAATCCTGCAAAATCTCGCAAATAAAGAAAAATACTCTCTCACTGAACAGGAAACAACAAATGCCGACTGCTATGACCCAGGCTCAGGCGTAACGGGCATGGACGCTCAGGCTGTCCAGAAACTTGATGCAGGAATTATTGACAAACTCCCCGAAACTCTCAGCTAATTATTTGAAAACGTCAGATTCTGCCCTTTGTGGCTTGTACTTTCGTTCACTTCACTGACGTTCCGTTCACTCTCAGTACAAGGGGCAAATCTTCCTTATTCTCTCCTTACTTTCAGCCGTGCAGAACTCCTGTGCGGCTGATTTTTTGGCAAATTTTTCCGAAACCTTTACAACCTGCGGAAAAAGTGGTAGAATAAAGAAAAGGAAGGTGATACCCATGAATGATAATTTTATAATGTCCCCGAAAGTGGATTTCGCTTTCAAGGAGATAATGCGTGATGAAACAGTCCGCAAAGGCTTTTTAAGTGCCGTTCTCGGCATCAAGGACACAAAAATCAAGTCAACTGTCATGTTCAATACCAATCTTCCGAAAATCCATGATGATGAAAAACAGAGAATACTTGATGTCAGACTCACAATGAACGACAACACGGAAATTGACATTGAAATTCAGCTCGCATACATGAAGTCATGGGCGGACAGAAGTACATTCTATCTGTCAAAAATGCTCGTGGAACAGATAGGCATTAACAAGAAATACACCAATATCAAGAAATGCATAGGCATAAATATCCTCGATTTCGACTATATCAGGCAGACAAAACGTTTTCACACCGTATACCATGTCAGCGAGGATACTGAGCATATCAGGTATACAGATGTCCTTGAATGGCATATAGTGGAACTCCCGAAGCTTCCGTCCATGCCTGACGGCTCAGACCTCTACAACTGGGTCAAGTTTATAAATTCTCAGAGCAAGGAGGATTTTAAAATGTTGGCAAATGAAAATATTTATCTAAAAGCTGCTTATGAACAGCTTGAAATCATAAGTCAGGACGAACAGAAAAGACTTGAATATACCGCAAGACAAAAGGCTCTCTATGATTACAACACCATTGTTGAGGAGAATTTTGAGAGAGGTCTGGCGCAAAAAGAACGTGAACTTATAGAAAAATGGCGTGCCAAAGGTATGGCAGATGAGCAAATCAGGGAACTGCTTGAATAATTATCTTCTTTGTGAGGTTCAGTATGCAAATCATTGACAAAATATCGCCATAGCGTGGATTGAAACCATAATAAAAAGCCGTGAAAAAATACTTTCACGGCTTATTTTTGTATGACTGCACAAATATTTCAATAAAACTTTGTGCAAATATACGATTTTTTATTTAACAAAAACCAGAATACTGATTTTTTCGTCTTATTCAGTAAAAGAAAATTTTAGGGAGATTTTAATGGACAAGAATAATTTTTCCGATTTGTACAGTGCAAGCCGTAAGGATTTATATAAATACTGCCGTAACCTCTGCGGAAATGATGCAGATGACCTCATGCAGCAAACGTATTTGAAAGCCTGGGAGAACTTCGGCTCCTTCCGTGGCGAAAATTTTTCCTTTTGGCTGCGCTCAATCGCAAGAAATATATTTCTGGATAATCTGAGAAAATCAAAATGTCCTGCGGAGGAACTGCCCGAAATCCCTGATAACTCCCAGAATCCCGAATTTATTGCCGAAAAGAGGGATATTGGCAGAATCCTGCTTAAAGTCCTGAAAGACAGTCTCTCACCCGTCCAGAGAATGACCATTATTTTATACTATTATGATGAAAAATCAGTTTCGGAAATCGCAAATATTATGCAAGTATCTGAAAATACCGTAAAATCAAGGCTTTTCAATGCAAGAAAAAAACTCCGTGAGGAGCTTAAAAAATTCAGGAATATATTTACTTGTCTGTTTCTCGGCTTTGCGGTTATAAAACATAAGTTAAAAAATATACAGATACCAGTAAATGCAAGGATAACCGTTTCAGCCGTCCTGACAACTGCTTCCATGGCTCTTATTTCTGTGAGTTATTCTCCGCCTGAAAACAAATTCCCCGATACAGTTATAAAAATTAACGAAACATATACTTCCGAGAACCTGACAACGACAGAATACAAAACAGATATTCAAACATCATCAGAAACGGCAAGTATCGAGCGTATAAGCCACGCAACGACAAAGAGCGTGTACTATACTATACCAGCAGAAGAAAGCCATACAACCGCATTTAAAAGTGAATATGAAGATTTTGAAGAATCAGAAGAAGGCGATACAGAAAAAGAACTCACAGAAGAAAATGATATACAGACCGAATATGAGGAGGATACAACCATGAAAAAAGAGATTATAGCAGTCACTACAACAGCAGTAACGGCATTTTCGGGCATATCAACAATGAGTGTCCGTGCTGTCGATAAAACAGAATCAACTGAAACAACTGTTTCGGAAATAGCCTCGTCTCTCGGAGCAGATACCGACTATTTTAATTTTGTCAATTATGTTTCCAATAGCGTGAAAGCCGACTATATCGCAGAATTTAATAAAAACTGTTCCGATATTGACAATTACAGGGGAGTTATGCCGCAGATGACTAAAATAGCCGCAAGCGGTCACTGCTACGGAATGGCTGTTTTACAGGTTCTTGTGCATAACGGCATAATAAAGCCTTCCGATATTCAGGAGGGAGCAGAAACTATCCATGACATACAGTTCAATGATGATGTGAACGGCATTATCTCATATTATGCGGCAACACAGTTATATCAGGAAAAAGAACTCTCGGACGGTTATTATTTCTGCAACAGCGACTATGAAAAGCAATGCAGAGACCTCATTGAATACGCTGAAAAAGCTATGCAGGAGGATAAATATTTTGTTATCAATCTGAGCGGCACGAAATTCGGTCACGCCGTTGTCGGTATAGGCTGTACAGACGGTGAATGGACATTCAATGATAAAATTTATAACAAATGTATTCTTACCCTTGACAGCAATCTGCAACAGAAAGATGAAAACGGAAACACTATTGCTGGCGGTTTTGCCGAAAATACCTGCATATACATCAATACCAATGATTATAATTTTTACATTCCTGCCTACAATCTGGGCAGTGAAGATGAAAGCCTGTACATCAGGGGAATATATGATGATGAGAATTTTCTCAATTACAAGGGCTGTATAAATCCAAGTTATGAACTTGAAAAGGATATATCAGACCTCACAGCAATTGAGATAGATAATTTCACTCTTTCGGATTACAGCCTTACAGTTGACGGAAAAACTTACAACGGAACGGGTAAAGAACCTCTTGATATTACTGTCAACGACATACTTCCAAGCATTGTGGGCAAATTAGATGAAAGAATGCGTAAATATTTTGTCAGTACAGCAGATAATAATATAAGATTCAGCATAGACGAAATGCCCGAAAATGCCAACGCATCAGCAACACAACTTTATGTAACAGATACAGACAGTTATTCAACTTTATATGCAGAGGGGAAATTTGATGTTGATTTCTCCGAAAACAGAATAGAAACAAATCACGAGGGAAATGTAGCACTGGAGCTTGTTTCCGAGAAAAGCCCTTATAATGCGGACTGGCAGGGCGAACCGTTCAATATGTTTCAAATTAATATGACAGGGGATTTTATGAAAAACAACAGCACCAGAACCGCAGTTGAAATAAATGAAAACGGTTTCCTTTTGCAGACAGACGGTCAGACCGATGCAATTATAACGCTCGGAAACCGCCTTGAAACGGAAGGCGGCTGGCTTGACTATTACAGGACAGGTCTTGACGGAAAACATATATTCAGAATTATATGCAACAATGATATAATGTTCAAATATAATGCTGATTCGGATTCTTTTGACATCTTTATTGATGACGATAAAGACAATATATTTGACAAAAAGATTGAACAGGGAGATATTGACTGCAACGGTCAGGCAGATGCCGCCGATGCATCGCTGCTCCTGAAATCCTATGCCGAGTTTTCTGTGAATAATTATCCGCCAATCTATAATTTCAGTCCCGAATTTGCAGACCTTGACGGCGACGGCGCAATAAATGCCGCTGATGCCTCTCTGGTTCTGCAAAAATATGCAAAATCAGCAACAGAATAAATAATATGAATTTTCAGCCGTGCAGGACTCCTGTACGGTTTATTTTTGTATACCTGCACAAATTTTTATTGAAATATTTGTGCAAATATACGATTTTTTATTTAACAAAAACGAATTGATGTTTTTTGTGTTTTAATTAATAAAAGAACGTTTTTGGAGGGAGAGTTGGTGGACAAGAATAATTTTTCCCGTCTGTATGATTCAAACCGGAAAGAACTGTACAGATATTGCTTTAAACTTTGCGGAAATATTGAAGACGCACAGGACCTCATGCAGCAGACATATCTGAGGGCATGGGAAAATTTTGACAGACTGTATGATGAAAATTTCTCTGCATGGCTTTATTCAATTGCAAAAAATATTTTCTTAAACAGTTTAAGAAAATCAAAACATGAATCTGTTGAAGAATACCCCGAAATCCCCGACAATTCCCAAAACCCCGAATTTATTGCCGAAAAGAGGGATATTGGCAGAATCCTGCTGAAAGCCCTGAAAAATTCTCTCTCCCTCGTCCAGAGAATGACCATTATTTTATACTATTATGACGAAAAATCAGTCTCCGAAATTGCAAATATTATGCAAGTCTCTGAAAATACCGTAAAATCAAGGCTTTTCAATGCAAGAAAAAAACTCCGTGAGGAGCTGAAAAAGTTCGGGAATATATTTACTTGTCTGTCTCTCGGCTTTGCGGTTATAAAACATAAGTTAAAAAATATACAGATACCGGTAAATGCAAGGATAACCGTTTCAGCAGTTATGACCGCTTCCGCTATGGTTTCGGTATCAATGGCAAGTATTCCGAATGAAAACAAACTCCCTCACGAAATAATTCGCCTTGAAAGCACATCAGCATCAGAATATGCCAATATCAGGCATATAAACAATAAACCAACAGAAAACAAGGAGGTAACTACTATGAAAAAACAAATTATCACTGCTGCCACTGCTGCAACAATGGCATTGACAGGCATGACGGCATTTCAAGCTGATGCCGTCAGCGAAATCATGACAGCCGAAAGCGAAAATCCCCTCTATGGTGATGCAAACAACGATAAAGGGGTATCAATTTCCGACAGCGTTGCAATTCTCCAATATGTCGCAAATGAGAGCAAATATCCGATTGCTGAGGAAACAAAACCGAATGCAGACGTATTCAATCCCGGCGACGGCATAACGGGCAACGACGCAAATTCAATCATGAAACTTAAATCGGGAGTTATTGAGACACTCCCCGAATATCCCAATATTGAAGAAACTCCCACCACAACAACATTCACAGAAGAAGACTATGAAGCTACAACTACAACTACAACAGCCGTAATTAATACCGATTCACCGAAAAGAACACAGGGACCGAACTTCTCACCCTCCAAATATCAATGGGAATTTGATGACGGAACACTCAAATCATATGACATAGATGCAGAATACAGCGCAGAATGGAGTTACAGGGAATTTATGAAATATTTTAATAAATTCCTTAAAGGACAGGAAAACCTTATTTCCGATACTGCTGTCTCTGAAAAAATACGCTCTTTTCTCCCTGTAAATTTCTTCCCTTACATGAAAACGGAACTCCTGAAAATAACCTCCTACGAGAGCGCACTTGATGGAACTGTATATATAACAGAGGAAAAACTTCCCGATTTGCTCAGAATAAGTGCTATCAGAAATGACCTGCCATGGGAGGAACAGTGGCTGCTTGATGAGTGTGCCGAAATCGTACACAATGAGTTTTCCGACTATGTGACAGGCACTTATAAGTATGCATTTACCCCGGGGGTAGAAGAATACGAAGGTATTATGAAATATGACAGCCTTTTCGCAATTCCCGACTATTGCTATCACTATTACTTCATAGGCGATGACAACGAGGAAAACACCCGTATTGCAGAAGAAATAATCACAAGACTGAGAGAGGCTATGATTGAAAAATACGGTGATTGTGCGATAATTGACGGTGATATATGGCTTGACTGCTACGGAGTCAACACTAATAGTGCGTGGGGGCTTGATGATACATATAATCCTTATCCTTCTAAAAACGGCTATTATGACGGACAATTAATTGCAGCATTTACAAGCATAAAGAATATATATTTCTCCCCTAACGGTGAAAACATTACATACTGGGATATATCAGACGAAGAAAACGAAATCATCAGCTAACCATTTCTCTCCTTTTCAGCCGTGCAGAACTCCTGTGCGGCTGATTTTTATGACATTTGCTGACATCAAGGCATAAAAAAACACGAAAACTCTTGACAAACAAAAGTTTCCGTGCTATAATGGCTATAGTAACAGAAGTTGCAAGCGACTGTTACGAACAAAAGAGGTCATATCTCAATCATTCACCATTATTTATTATGTCTATTATAGCATAAGTATAATGTTTTGTCAACAGGATAACTATAAATTTTTTTGTTACAATGAAGTGAAAATATATGCAAGATATGACCTTCGAGAAATCGGAGGTTTTTTTATGTCAGAAATCAAAATCAACAACACAAACGGAACGGCAACAGTGTCAAGTTTGCAGATAGCAAGAGACTTTGACAAACTTCACAAAGATGTACTTGAAAAAATTGATAACATGAAAGCGGAATTTTCCGCTCTCTTAATTGACCCTGAAAAATATTTCATTGAAGGCAGATACAAGACAGGCAACAACAAAAGAACATACAAATACTACGAAATTACCCGTGACGGCTTTTCACTTCTTGTTATGGGCTTTACAGGTTCAAAAGCTTTTTTGTGGAAACTCAAATACATTGACGCTTTCAACGCAATGGAAAAAGAACTCAGAAATCAGGAAAAACTCCCCTATAACAACAACGGTTCTATTGTCTGCGAAAATATTTTCATAAAAAATTCAATAATCAATGTAAACACGTTGAAAAAAGAGGGATTTTCACCCCTTAATGAAAGAGGTGATAAAAAAATGAACGACAATTCAGAAATAAAACGTCATTTAATTGACTATGTTCATGAGATAACAACAAAATCAAAGGGCAGAAATCAATATATTTGCCCGATTTGCGGCAGCGGAACAGGCAATAACCACACAGGAGCATTTACATTTTATCCCGAAAATGATACATATTATTGCTTTTCCTGTCAGGCAAGCGGAGATATTTTCAGTCTCTATGCCGAAATCAATCATCTTGACATAAAGTCAGATTTTCAGCAGATAAAGGCGGAACTTGAAGAAAAATATCGTATATTTTCCGATATTCCGCAGAAAAAACAGGAAGATAAGGCAGACAAAAAAGAAAAAGATTATACAAAATTCTTTCAGTTCGCAGAAAGCCGACTGCATGAAACCGACTACTTGACGAAAAGGGGAATATCTCCCGATACACAGCGGAAATTTCACTGCGGATATGTCTCAGACTTCATGTATAAAAATAATCAGATGACACCTGCGGTAATAATTCCGACTTCTAACAGCTCATTCGCATGGAGAAGCACCACCGAGAACCTCAAACAAAAACGAGGAACGGCGCATATTCTTAATATTTCGGCATTAAATCAGCCCTATTGTTTTGTTGTGGAGGGTGAAATTGACTGCATGAGCATTGACGAGTGCGGTTTTCCGTGTATCGGTCTGGGTTCGGTCAGCAATATAGGGAAAATTTTTAATTATAACTCAAATTCTGTCCTTATAATCGCCATGGACAACGACACTGCAGGACGGAAAGCAGGCGAGAAACTTGCAAATCTCTGCAAAGAACACGATACCCCATTTATAATGGCTCAGAATGACGTATGGGGCGACTTTAAGGACACCAATGACTTGTTACTCCATGACAGGCAAGGACTTGAAAAAGCCCTTAAAACGCTGTCAGAACAGGCGATAAATCTTGATATCGAAAAATGGAAATCGGATTTACATAAGACACAGCCAATAAAAAAAATATCTGACAATAAACAGACAGCCAAGAATAAAAAAATTCCGCTTGAAGATTACGAGCAGTTTGAAAAATATATTGACGAAATGGGATATTCTGTAAGATACAATCAGATTACCCATAATTTTGAGTTCTACGGCTTTGACAAAGGTGAAAGCACCGAGCATTTAGCGGAAAATGTGCCGTCAATCATTCAGGATAAACTTGTTAAAAATTTTACCCGTGTAACGAAACAGAAAGTTATTGACTACATCACAAGATATGCTACCCGCCACAGGTTCAACCCCGTTCTTGATATGATAAAGTCCGTAAAATGGGACGGAATTGACCGAATAAACAAAATATATGAGATATTCCGCATACCTGCCGATACAGAAGAAGGAACTTACAGCCGAATTTTTATATATAAGTGGCTGCTTCAATGCGTCTGCGGACTGTTCAACACTATCGAGAACCCATTTTCACTTGATATTGTGCTGGTATTCATAGGCAGACAAGGAATAGGAAAGACCCGATTTTTTGAGAAATTAGCCTTAAAATCGGCTTTTTTCGGTGAGGGAATCTGCATTGACCCAAGGGACAAGGACAGTATAATCCAAGCCACAAGCAAATGGATAAGCGAGCTGGGCGAAATCGGCTCAACCATGAAGAAGGACATGGACAGCGTTAAAGCCTTTATCACAAAATCAACGGACGAATACAGAACACCATACGGGCGGGCAAGCCTGCATTATGCCAGAATTACTTCATTTGTCGGCACAGTTAATGATAATGAATATCTTATAGACCAGACGGGAAACAGGCGATTTGTGACAGTTCCGCTGTCTCCTGACCTGATTATAGACTACGAAACGCAGATTAAGCCATTTGATGCCTTGCAGCTCTGGGCGCAGGTATATCACATTATAGGACTTCTTGAAAAAGAGGGCAAGACAAAAGAAAATTGTTTCAGACTAACCGAGAGCGAGAAAAAATACCTTGAAAAGCGAAATTCAGCCTTTACAAAGCCCATGAAAGGCGAAAATGAAGTATTAGACATACTCGAAGAACAGCAGACCCCACAGCAGGGATATATCTGCACATTCAAGGAAATGACTGTTTTGCAGTTCATTCAGATGCATAACCTGAAATATGATGCCAACGTGGTTGGAAAGGTTCTGAGGAAATATGGATACGATTCACAGAAGAAGAAAGTAAATGGAAATGTGACAAGAGTAATTAGACTGCCATACAAAAAATATCAAACCCAATAATTTTTCAAGGTTGACAGCAAATTAAAAAATGCTGTCAACCTTGTTTTTTGGCTGTTTTAAGCCTTTTTTCTTATTATTTGTGCATTTTCACAACAAGGAAAAACAGCTCGAAAAATTGCTGTCAACCGTAAATTTTGGCTATTTTAAGCCTTAAAATGACATTTTTCTTTAAAAAAAGGTTGACAGCAATGAAAAAATTGCTGTCAACCGTAAATTTTGGCTATTTTAAGCCTTAAAATGACATTTTTTTTCAAAAAGGTTGACAGCACGAAAAAAATTGCTGTCAACCGACTTTTTGGCTATATAAAGCCTTTAATAAGCTGTGGTTGACAGCGTTGACAGCAATTTACTATAGAAAAAAAAAAAAATACCTCTAATTTGGTTACAAAATGGTTACGGCATACCGTTAAAAACAGTGAATTTTAAAGTCCCTAAAGAAATTGCTGTCAACCTGTCAACCTGTATTAATATTTTGGCTGTAAATAGGCAAAAATACGGTTGACAGCAATTTCGTAAAATGCTGTCAACCTTTGGCTTCCCATTAAAAGTTTTTGCGGTTGACCGGTTTTTGTGCAATTTGTCCTGTACATGGGTAAACCTCTTTTTTTTTGTGGGGGTAGATATGGTTCTCCTCCTGTGAAAAAACTTGCATTTTTTATTTGAATCCTGTATAATTCACATGAAAGTAAGGTGATGTATTTGAATATCTATGAGAACATAGTAAGAGAATATTACAGTGAAATCAAAACATACTGCAAGGCAAAGCTCAATGGTAATATGCAGGCTGCCGAGGACTGCACTCAGGAAGTCTTTCTCGCTCTGTTCAGGAAAATGGACAAGCTGAAACTCAGCGACAATATCCGAGCATGGCTTTATGAGGCGGCAAGGCTTGAAGTTCTGAAATACATACACAAAAACGGTGAGCCTGTTCTAAGCCTTGAACAACTGCCCGATATACCGTCAGATGAAATTCTCGAAGAAAAAGAATCTGTATTTGACATACTTTCAGACGAGGAAATGAAACTGATAAAATCTTATTACCTTGATTGTGACAAAACTGAACTTGCCAATGAAAATAATCTCACAATGAACGGTTTATATCTTAAAATTCACCGCATAAGAAAGAAAATATCGGACAAGTTAAACAAAAATAAATAGTGAAATTTGGCTATTCATACAAAAATAAATTTGAAATGAAAGAAATTAACCTTTTTTGAGTGTATATATGCAAAGGGGAATCATTATGAAAAATAATAACCTTTTAGAAAAAATACAGGCTGACAGGGATTTTGAAAAAAATGCAGCCGCCGAAGTAAGAGCCGAAATTGACAGGGAAATGAAAAAAACTGCCCGAAAAAGAAATTATGACAGAATAGCGGCTCTTTCAGCAGAGTATAATGAGCTTATCGGAGCGCAGGAAGATGCTCCGCAGCAGAAACAGGAGGCAATAGAGAAAATATTGTCGTTGACAACACAATGTCAGGAAACGACACAAAAATCAAAAACAAATATCAGGCTTCACCGCAGAATTGTCGCAGCCGCTGCGAGTGTTATTGTCCTTTTGGGGGCGAATACTGTTTCTTTGAAGGTTTTCGGTGAAAATATCTTCTCCTCTGTGTATCATCTCGGCAGAAATGGCATAACTTGGCGGTCTTATGAACTACCCGAAGACAGTGAGCCTTTTGTCCCCGATAATGACCCATATGATATAGGCAAGAGAATCTATGAGTGGGAACAATGGGATAATTTAGCGGTTTTAATCCCTACATATATTCCAAAAGGCTTTGAAGAAGTTGAATTTAAAAATACCCTTAATGAAATTAGCTTTTATTACAAAAAAGGAAACAATAGTATAGATTTTGATAATGAATATATATCTTTTTGTATTATGAGAACTTCAAAAAAAGGCAGTTTCAGTATTCCATGTGATGAATATAATATTCGAGAAGTTAGTGTTGATAATTTTGACGGCATAATGTTTGAAGAAGATAATCAATTGACAGCAGTTTTTGATATTTCTGAATATGTTTCAAGCCGTATTTTAAATTGTGAGTTAAATTACTACATCGTTTTGTCAACACTTCATGTGCCTTATACAGAAGCTGAAAAAGTACTTTTCACAATGAAACAATACAAAGAATAAATTTATTAATTCTATCATGTTTTTTCTTGAATGTAAAGTTTTTTATTTTAATTATCTACCGTTCGTTACAAAAAAATGTCATTTCATGCAGATTTTAACAAAAATAAAATTCTATGATGTATAATAAAGGATAACAAATTTTCAGTTATACAAATTGTGAAATATCACGATTTTCAGATGATAAATACACTGAATCTTTGTTTGTATATACGAAATTTTAAAGAAAAGAGTGTTTTTATGTATAAAAAATTTATATCTTTAATTACGGCATTTATTTTGACAGTTTCAGCTTGCCCTGCCGTAGCTCAGGCGGAAGAAACTCAGAACCCCGATTTGAAAGCCTTAGCCTCGTCTCTCGGAGCGGATACGGACTATCTTGCTGTTGTAAATTATAAACATGATGAAGAAAGACCTGTAAACAACGAAAATTACCTTCATTCTCTATACACTTCTTCTTTATTGGAAGTATCATATTCAATGGCTGAAAACTTTTCTTCTGCTGTAATGTACGGTAGCTGTGCAGGAATTGCAATAACTGAAATTTTGTCGCATAATGGAGTAATATCCCCCGGTGACCTGAAAGAAGGCGCAGAAACTCTCAGTGAAATAACATATGATGAGGATATTGACAAAATCATTACTGCTTATCAGGCAGAACAAATACATAAAGAGTTTGAATTTTATGATAAATTCTATACAATTTCCAAAACGGAAGAAGAAAAAATAGATAATCTTATTCATACTGCTGAAAAATGCATGAAAGAAAACAGGTATTTTCTCATAACAATGAGAGCAGTTGATTTCAATCATGCAGTATGCGGAATCGGTATTTCAGACGGTTCATGGACTTTCAACGACATCAATTATGATAAGTGTATACTGACACTTGATTCAAATATGGCTACTCCTGAACATGATGCCGCAGGATTCGTTCCGGAAGCCTGTATTTACATCAATTCAGAAACGAAACAAATCTATATTCCTGCATATGATGAAATACTTGATGAAACACTGACATTTTCCATAATTGATGACGATACTTTGTTAAATTATAAATCATTACTAAATCCGTCAACAAAGATAAATACAGATGTATCGGGATTAAAACAGATAAGCGGAAATATTTTAGAGCCTGAAAATAAACATATAAATGTTGTTGCACTGTCTGAAAACGGTGAAAAATCCGAACTCGGTGATATTAATTTCGGAGATTGGGCAGGTTTTGCATATGTCAAGCAGGCAAATTCATTCCATGCAGATGTAAACAACGCAACTGATAATCATGTCGAACTGAGATATATCGACTTTGATCGCTGGATAAATGTTGATTTGCGTAATAAACAGGAAGATGATGTTTATAATGCACAGATTGATATGAGTGATGACGAGTTATATATATTGAATAATAATACAAGTAATCTCAATACACGCATACAGTACAAAATGGAAAAGGATACTTTCAATTTTGACCCATATTTCTGGTGGATATTTTCGCCTGCAATAGAAGATGATCTGAAAATACAGCCTGTTTCCGAGGGAATGCTTTTAAGCAGTAAAGGACATATAAACACAAGTATATCAACATATTATTACACACTTAATGAAGACGGAACATGGAAAAGCTATTCAATGAACACTTTTGCACCTGAAAACAAGGCTGTCAGGATAAATTCAGACAATGATGTGCTTGTTGGGGTGAAAGACAACGAATTTGTTTATCATATTGACAATAACAATGACGGAGTATTTGATACTGAAATACAAAAAGGCGATATAAATTTTAATGGCGTATTTGATGCAGCCGATGCCTCAAAAATACTGGAAATGTATTCTTTTTGTGCGACACGTACAAAGAAAAGTTTATATGATTTTTCCCAATATGATTACAATAATGACGGTCTGGTGGATTCTTCCGATGCTTCATCTGTCCTTGCTGAATACGCAAAGTCAGCAACCAAATAAATTTTTCTCCATAAAAAACAGTGTGCCATTATGACACACTGTTTTAATTTTATTAATTTACAAATACTGCTTTATCAGTTCTTCATCTGTCAATGCGCTTTCAAGTATACGGCTGAGTACGGAAGTATAGCCTTTTCCAAGAGATTTAGCTGTTTTCAGTGCCTGCGGTGAAAGTCTGAGTGTAACAGTCTGTTTTTTGCGTTCTTCCCGTCTGATTTCAGATATTTTTTTCATTTTTGCCAGTTGTTCTTCTGTGAGTTCGGGAAAATCCTCGTCTGGTTCAACAGGTCTTGTCTTTAAATTTTCGAGAATTTGTTTCTGTTCTTCGGTCAATGGTTGTTTGAAATCAATCTCTTTACGGATAATCATAATACATTCTCCTTTCCTTTGGCGTAGCCTTTCTCGCTGAAATAAGCCTTATAGCGTCATCACGTTCAGTATACACGACCATGACAATATATGCGATTTCACCTATCATGCCGATTGTTATATATCTGTCCTCTGCATTGGAATGAGATTCATCATAGATTTCAAGGCGGTTTTCATCATCAAACACACGGGCAGCAGTAGTAAAATCAATCCCATGTTTGCGAATATTAATTTTTTCTTTATTATCGTCCCATTCAAAAAGCATTTCATCACCTCTTTTTTATATTATATCATATTGTAAGACAAAATGCAATACTTTTTGTAACACATTTTTATTTCTAATATATGTTGAAAACCTGTTGAAACACTGTGGAAAGCTGTTGAAAGTCAATGATTGACATTCTGGAATATGGCTATATTCAGGCAAAAATCTTGAAAATAATAAAAACAGTCGCCAAAACACTGTACATCACTGATACAATAAATATATTCCGCCATTTCAGACAAAAAGCATTATTCAAACTCTCGGCTCGTTCCTGAATCAGCCGTTTCTGATTCTTTTTCAGTTGTTCGGCTGATTTTCGGAGTTTTTCAGCCTTTTCCATTTTCTGTTCAGCCTCAGAAATCGCATAATTTGCTTCATTGATAGCATTATCTGCTGTAATCCTTGCGTTTCTTTCTTGCTCGTCTGCGTCTTTCTTCAATTTTTCGGCTTTCTTCAATTCTAAGTCGCTCCCGTTCAGCCTCTCTATCTGCTCGGCTTGCCGTTGAATCTGCGACATCTGCCGCTGAACTTGCTCCGACAGTTTCCGCCTGTCTGATGAGAGCGTCTGTATCTGTACTCTGAACTGCTCGTTCTCCGTCAGAACCTCCTCCAAAGTATTGATTAACTGCCCAATTTCTTCGTCTGAGTAGCTCGGCAAGTCGTTGTTTTCCTGCATTTATGGCACTTCCTTTCTCAGCATTCAACTCTGATGTAAGCTGTTCTATTTCTTTTTCAATTGCCTTTATTTCAGCTAAAAGGGCATTTTCCTGCCTGATTTTTTCATTTAATCCGACACGCTCCGAAAAAACTCCCTTTCCTGTGAGTTTTCGAGCAACATAACCCTCATGAATGGTTGGCCTCTGGTCTTTGCCCTGTCTTGCATAACTTCTGTGGTCTATTCGGTCTCGCTCGGAAAGTCGCTTGTTGCAACATTTCGCCCACTCTGCCCG
>ODAI012892778.1_pt1 | contig 17035 bp, 15 predicted proteins | sample 1539321 | NCBI WGS metagenome assembly ODAI01 (sample SAMN02144231, study PRJEB22623) | gut metagenome | biome: sheep rumen | host: Ovis aries | place: New Zealand | reverse complement strand
CTTTGGAATCAACTTCTTCTGGGACTGAGACATCGGATTCACTTTCATCTTTATCTGTAGTATCTTGAACAGCAGGTTCTTCAGAAGAAACATTAGCACTGCAAGAAGCAAGATTTAGCATAAGACATGCCGAAGTCACGAATACCAAAAGTGGCAGACAAATCTTTTTCATATCATTCTCCTTAATTGTTGAATTAAACTTTCTCATATTTTATCCTATCCTACACCGCCACAACATTCCGCGCCATCGTTTAAATCAGTATACTTCATAGACTTTTTCTGTATTTTTTTGCATAATCCATGACTTTTTCATTCATATCCGATATAATTCCTTTCCATGCTGAGCATCAAAATGAAAAAGAACATTCAAATTCAAGTTATCCAATCATTCGCGATAAGTCTTGCAATCAGCATCTGCATACCGATTTTGCTGTTTGCGTTGAAAAGCTGGGACAAGGGAAAGGCAATTCTCGCATCCTGCACCGTGTATGATGAAACTGGAGAGATGAGCGCGGACGAGGCATGGCGCATTGCGAGCGAAGGAAGGGGCATACGGAATTCTTCACACCATCTGGACCTGGGATTTTTCAAGGGCAATTGTTTTGTGATTTTTGATTCCTCTGATTTTTACGGAGAGAGCGTGCTTGATTTGGGACCTGAGACAATTGATTTTGCATCTCTTTTTGTTCGTGATGAAAGCGGAACTTGGAGGGAGTGCGACAGAAGCGGACGCATGGTGAGGTCTGCCGAGAAGAAAATCCGCTCATGGCAGTGCAGTCTAAAAACCACCGGAGCTGACTCTGCAAAATATACGGGAGGGTATATACTAAAGATAAAAAACAATGACTTCACTTCACTCGTAGTCCGGCACTATTCTGTCACAGACTATTTATCCCGCTTACAGGCATTTTCCTCCATCCACACGGTTCTTCTTTTTCTTATGTTTCTTACGGTCGTCGTGCTTTTTGTCGCGGGACTCTATCTCAGAAATCTCCAGATGATTTTTTTAAGCCTTATGAATTTCAGTCTCTTGATGTACGCAATCTCCATGACAGGACTTGGAAGCGCATACATTTGGAACGGAATCTGCACGATGCGTTTTACATCCAGACTCGGTTACAGCTTCGGAGCTCTTGGATTTTGCTTTTTGGAGATTTTTTATTTGAGCATCTTCCATTTCAAGAATTTATTTTCATCCCTAACAATCGTCTTTCTCTTTGCCTTCAGTTTGATTTTCTCAGTGCTCATTTTGGTGCTTCCTGACGCTCGGCTTCTTATGACCGTAACCATCTGCGTTCTGATTTGCGGACTCATCTTCATTACATTCGTCAACATGAACGAGCTTTCGAAAAACAGCGAGCCTATCCTTTTTTTGGTTAGTTCGTGGCTTCCACTTTTCTGCTACGTAATTTTCAGACAGACCATACATCTTCTGCGGATGAAAATTCCCATGGAAAATCTGGAGAAGATTTTTGACAACGACTATTATTTCGGCTATCAGATTTGCTTCCTTTCGAATATTGTGACTTACGGAATCTACATATTAAAAAAATCCATTGACTCAAGAAAAACATTCGTACAGTACAGGGAATCCGCCTATTTTCTAAAATCAACGGCTCACGAGCTTCTTTCTCCAATCACGCTGATTGAAAATGCCGCACAGGAACTTGACTCAGGAACGAACAAAAAGCAGATTTCAGTCATCCAGAAAAATTGCGAGCGGATAAAAAATATGACGGTCCTTGCGGCGACACTTGAAATTCATGAGCAAAATTTTGAAACACTCCATCTTGAAAACTGCGTTCTGAGCCTGAACTCGGAACTGCAAAAATGCCTGGAAGGATTCGAACTCTATGCGGTGACAAGAAATATTAAAATTGAAACCCTAATCTCAACTCCTGAATCCCTAATGGTGATGGTCCAGCCACTTTATCTTGAAACTGTATTTTTGAACCTCATTGACAATGCCATGAAACATTCCGGCAATGATACAAAAATTTCCATATCCCTTGACTACGACAAAGACAAGAGACTCATGACTTTCTCGGTAAAAAATCCAAAGGGAAAACTGACGCATGAAAATCTTGAGGAGATTTTTGAATTTGGAAAACGCATCTCAGAAAATGATGTTCAGGGATTCGGTCTCGGGCTTCATCTCACGCGTAGGATTTGCCGTCTTTACAAGGGAGACTGTACGGCCGAACTTGAGGGCAATCAGGTGGTTTTCTATGCTCTCATGCATCTTGAAAGTCCCGCTTCCAATGAAGAGCACAATAATATGCACACCGAGACAAGCGATGAAAAAGGTATGGGACCAGGTTTGCCTCATCCGAGAGAAATAATGAGTCCCCCGGAAAACATCAGAGCACTTCTTTCTCATGTAAAAATTCTATTGGTCGAGGACAACATCATTATGCAGGAATCAATGAGAGAATTCCTTGGCAAATTCTGCACAGTTTTTTCGGCTTCAAACGGCGAGGAGGCTTTGTCCATACTTTCTGAAGATGTTCCGGCCATAATCATTTCGGACATGCTCATGCCGGTCATGGGAGGGGAGGCTCTGTATGCCGAGTGCAAAAAATCAAGGAGTCTTTCCAACAGTCCTTTTATTTTGCTTACGGGCATTTACGACAAAAAAATTCAGGAGAGAATGATTTCCTTGGGAGCTGCTGATTATCTTTGCAAGCCGTTTTGCAATGAGGACCTTATCCTGAAAATATATTCAGTGCTCAACAGGGAGGTTGAATCGAGAAAAAGATTGAAGTCCGCTCTCTCTGATTTTTTGGAGAACCAGACAGAATCCTATGCAGATGAACATCAAGATGAACATCAAGATGAACATCAAGATGAACATCAAGATGAACATCAAGATGTGGCTCAAGAAAAAGGCATCTCAAAATCTGAAGACGATAAAGTGAAGACTTTTTTTGCAGACCATGAGCTTTCAAAAAGGGAAATTGAGATTGCTCTTCTCATGGCGAAAAATAAAACCAATCAGGAGATTGCAAATGAACTATTCATATCGGTTTCCACAGTGGCGACACACGTGCAGCACATCTATGGAAAGTGCAATGTCAGAAGCCGAATGGAATTTGTCTCAACGATTCTACATTTATGACAAAGAAATCTGCCCGGAAATCATTTCTTCGAACAGATTCCTATGGAGGCTCTTTTTCAAGAACCGGTTCCCTCGTACTTCCTTGCACCGAGCATCCAGAACTTGTAGCTCAGGTAGAAGAAGACGATTCCAATCAGCGGTGAAAACCACGTCAGAAGAGGAACGTTCTCAGGCCGTAAAACCGCAAGCGACGGATAGTAGGCGATGAAAGCAATCGGAATCACGAAGGTAAAAAGGATGCGGAAAAATCCGTTGAAGATGCTCGCTGGATATTTCGCGTAATCCTTGAAGCGGAACATTATCACCATGACATAACCCGAGTTGATTATCCAGAAACAAGTGGCGGCGGCAAAGTTCATAATCGCAATCATAAAGAGCGACGCTGCGAAAAGAAAAATCACAAGTTCCAGAATCACAAGCGGAGTTACGGGAATGGCGAGTTTGCCCCACGCATATACCAAAGTTCCGATTCCGAACGCAAGCTGTCCCAGTCCCTTCACGTCAAAAACTTCCGAAATAAAATAGAAGAAAATGTTGATTGGCCTGAAACAGTATTTGATGAAATCACCGGAGCGCACCATGAATCGCAGGTTCCAGTTGTTGTCAAAAAAACACTGCACCGGAGTCAGAGCCACGAGAGAAAATCCGTAGAGGAAAAGCATCTCGTAAACATTCCATCCGTTGATTGAGGAAAAATTCCGGAACAAAATCATAAAGCTCAAAAAGCCTGTCAGATTTGAAATTATCATCCCGATTGTGGAGATGAAAAAATCCGCGCGGTAACTCATTTTGCTTTTCAAATCCTGCACTAAAATCTTTCCGTAAATCCTAAGATAAAATCCGAGCCCTCTTTTTTTCGACTGCATATTTTTTTCGTCCACGTTCATTTCAAAAACCTCACTCATTTTTCAGCCTCCGTTCACAGTGATTTTTTTAATCGAAACTTTCCAGAAAATATTTCCCAAAACCCAAAGAACCACGCACCATAGAAGCTGCAATCCAAGCTGCACAATCAGTCCGCTTTCTCCCGTGTATCCGTCCTTTTGCAAAAGTATGTTAAGCGGCGTATCGTAGATGCAGCGGAATGGCATGAACGAAATGATTTTCTTTAAGGCATCCGGAAAAAATGCAAGCGGGATTGTCGCACCCGAAAGCAAAAGAACCACGCACTCCTTAACCATGTTGATTCCCCATGTCGATTCCGTGTAAAGGCAGATTGTCGCAACCAGCATGTCCACGCTGAAATTAATCACCAGAGCCATGCCCGCGGAAATCACAAAGAAAAGAAGATTCAGTCCAAGCGTTATGCTCCCGTGAGTCACCGCATAGATGATTATTAATGTGGGAAGGAAAGTCAGAAAAAAGGTAATCACATTGTGACCGAAGTAAGACCAAAAGCTGTAGGTTCTGAAACTGACCGGCTTCAGGAGTTTAAGCACAATAGTTCCTGACTGTATGTCCCGGCTCATGTCCCACACGATGAACATCTCAAGGAAATTGAAGAGAGCGGTCGCAAGCACAAGATAAATCAGAGTGTCGCTGAATGTCATTCCGTTTACTACATCCGTTCCGCTCGACGCGTAGATTGATTTCCAGAGATAGTAAATCAGCACAAGGTAAATTAAATTTCCAAGAATCGTGACAAAAGTTCCGAGCCTGAAATGAAGCTCGTCCATCATGCCGACTCTTGTTAATGCAAGATATTTTTTTGCAGTCATAATCTCTCCTCAGGCAACCGCCCCCTCGTAAATCTTCTTGATGACTTCCTCTGTGGAAACGTCCTCAAGCTTGATGTCCTTCACTCTCTCGGATTTCTGGTACTCGCTGATTATGGCCATGACGTTTGTCTTTGACTCATCCACAAGGATTTCCTTCCATCCTGAATTCTCAAGGCGCAAGTGCAGGGTCCTGTATGATCCGAAGTATCTTCTCAGGTGCTCGATGTCATTGTCGTAAATCATCTTTCCGTGGTCAATTATAACAATCCTTCGGCACAACGCATCCACGTCTCCCATGTCGTGAGTGGTCAGGATTACGGTAGTGTTCTTTTCCTGATTCAGACCCTTAATCAGATTTCTGATTTTTGCCTTCATTGAAACATCCAGTCCGATCGTCGGCTCATCAAGAAAAACAATCTTCGGGTTGTGAAGAAAAGCCGCAAGTATGTCGCTCAAAGTTCTCTGACCAAGGGACATCTGTCTGACCGCTTTGTGAAGAATCGGCTCTATGTCCACGAGACTCTGGTAAAGCTCAAGCATGTCGTTATAGTCCTTGGTTGGAATCATGTAGATATCCTTGAGCAGCTTAAAGGATTCCACAAGTGGAAGAGCCCACCAGAGCTGACTTCTCTGACCGAAGACAACCCCAATGTTTTCAGCATTCCGCACACGGTTTTTATAAGGAACATTTCCGTTTACCCTAATCTCCCCGCCGCTCGGCTCAAGAACTCCGGTCATCATTTTTATCGTGGTGGATTTTCCGGCTCCGTTTGGTCCAAGATATCCCACGATTTCTCCGCTCTTGATTTTGATGGAAATGTCATCTACCGCACGGACGATTTTATAATCCCTTGAAAACAAATCGCGGATGCTTCCTTTAAGTCCCTCGTGACGGTTCAGTACCTTGAATTCTTTTGTCACGCCACTCATCTCAATCGCAAACTTTTCTCCGGCCATGATGCCCTCCTGTAAATCTTTTTCTTGATTTTTCAATCTGTGTGTAGTATACTCAAAATGTCGGTGCAAGGAAATTATCACCCTTACATATTTTAATAACAATTTTACTTTCTAAATGTAAGATTGTTATAATCTTTTTTTCAACACGGAGAGAAAATGATACAAAAACACAGGGGACTCATCATAAAAAGAAAGGACGGCTCAGAAGTCGTGAACTATGACGACGAGAACTTTCCCTCCTATATTTACAACGGCTACATTTTCATGGGTTGCACCTGGGAACGAGTCCCGCACTACCACGAGGACATTGAGCTGATTACCGTATACAGCGGAGAGATGGCATACATGGTGGACGGAACCTACATCACCTTAAAAAAGGGAGACACACTTTTCGTGAACTCGGGAAGAATTCATTATTCCATCGCAACGGAAAAAAGAGTCACCCAGTACATCATTTCGGTCATGCATCCGAAAATCATCTGCTCAACACCAGCCGTGGAGGACAAAGCAATCACTCCGATTATTACGGACAAGTCGGTTCCATTTGTCCATTTCAAATCCAGCGACTTTGACGCGCCTCTTATCCAGCAGCTTATGGTGGAGATGGAGCACGATGCCAAGGGAAACGCGTTTTTGATTACAAAATATTTTTTTCTGATTTGGGACATAATCATGCACAGGTTCACGGACGCTTACCGGGTTCATGTGGGCAGCATGGCGGAAGAGGACAATCACAGCCAGAAACTGAAGACCATGATGTTTTTTATCGACGAGCATTATAAGGAAAAAATCACGCTGAGGGAAATCGCCGAGGCAGGAGGAGTGAGTCAGACTTTGTGCAATCAGATATTCCACAAGTTCACGGAAAAATCTCCCATTGACTATCTCATGCACTTCAGGAGCCGGAAAGTTGCGGACCTTCTTCAGGCAGGAACAATGTCCATGACGGAGATTGCGGATGTCACAGGATTTTCTGGAGCGAGTTACATGGCCGAGACTTTCAAAAAATATTTTAATCTTACGCCGAGGGACTTCAAAAAAATCGTAACAAAAAAATGAGTCCGTTTTCCAAAATCCTTTTAAAAATCCGCTTGACAAATTATCTTTTACACAATATGATAGCATCAAATACAACTTAACACCAGATTGATTGCACAGAAACTTAAGGAGGAATTTTATGATTTATGATTTTGAACTTACGACGGGAAAAGGCGGCACACTGAAACTCTCTGACTACAAGGGTAAGGTGATTCTCATCGTGAACACAGCGACAGGATGCGGATTCACACCACAGTACGCGCCGATTGAGCAGATGTACAAGGACTATCACGACAAGGGACTGGAAATCGTTGACATTCCATGCAATCAGTTTGGAGCACAGGCACCAGGTTCGGATGATGAAATCCATGAGTTCTGCACGCTTCATTACAACACGACTTTCCCGCAGATGAAAAAAGCCGATGTGAACGGAGAAAATGAGCTTCCTCTTTACACATATCTGAAATCACAAAAGGGTTTCGAGGGATTCGATGAGCATGAGCTGAAATCAATTCTTGAAAATATGTTCAACGCTGCAGATCCTGATTGGAAGAAAAAATCCGACATCAAATGGAACTTCACAAAATTTGTAATTGATCGGGAAGGAAACGTTGTCGCAAGATTCGAGCCCACCGTCTACATGAAAAAAATCGAGGAATGCATTAAATCGCTTTTATAAAAATCAGCGCTAAAAAACACGGAGGAATTTCATGGATATAATGGAAGCAATCAGAAGCAGACATTCGGTGAGGAAGTTTGACAACAGGGCGCTTGAGAAAAAAGATGCCGACATTTTGACTCAGGAAGTGGAGCTGTGCAATAAGGAAAGCGGATTTCATTTCCAGCTGATTACAGATGAACCAGAGGCATTTCAGGCAGGCAAACCAAGCTACGGTCAGTTCACGGGATGCAGAAATTATCTTGCGATTATCGGACCGAAAGAAAGGGAAGAGGACGCAGGATATTACGGCGAGCGGATTGTACTGAAAGCACAAGGATTGGGAATCAACTCATGCTGGGTCGCACTCACCTACAAAAGAGGCAAGGCTCAGGGAGAGATGAATGTGGATGAAAAACTCTACATGGTGATTGCCCTCGGTTACGGACTTAGCAATGGAACTGCGCACAAGGGAAAGTCGATTGAGAAAGTGAGCGATTATAAAGAAGGCGATCCTGAATGGTACAAGCGTGGACTTGAAGCTGCTGTTCTTGCACCGACGGCACTCAATCAGCAGAAGTTCAGATTCACCCGTAATGGCGACAAAGTTTCAGCCCGCGTCTCCGGATGGGGATTCAATACCCGCGTGGATCTTGGAATCGTAAAATATCACTTTGAGCTTGGTTCGGAAAAAGGCCCTGATATCTGGGAATAATTTTTCCATTCACGGGAATCCTTTTTTTGAGGGTTCCCTTCACCGATACACACGGATTTTACCCGCTGATTATCTGCAGATTAAGCGCCAGTTACAGCCCAATTATCCGCTGGAAAAAATCATTGCACAAATCCGTTTTTTTTGATAGAATCGCTTCCATCGGAGAATCTTGGACTGAAATCAAAAAGAAAAAACAACATGAGAAAATCAGCCCGAACATAAATCCATTTTGGAGTATACAAATGAAAATCACAAAAATCATTTACCCCCTGATTGCCGCAACCGCCTTGCTCACAGGATGCAAAAAAGAGCAGAAGGGACCTGTCTCAGTAGAAATCTGGCACGCCTACAACGGAACCCAGCAGGCATATCTTGAGGACGCTGTGAAAAGATTCAACGAGTCACAGAGCACTTATGTCGTGAAGACTCTCGCCCAGGACAACAGCGGATTCGCGGATTTGGTTTACAACGCAGTCGCAAACGGAGTGGGACCGAGCATCATCTTCAACTACGGCTCAACGGCTGTCGATTACGCGAAGGAAGATCTGGCGGTGGACATCTCCACATACATCAAGGAAGATTCCGCAAAGGGCGACACTTTCATGCGCGACCTGATTGACTCCCTCCCTCCGTCCATGCAGACCGACGTAAAAGGATTCGCTGACGGTGGAATCTACTATCTTCCCGGATGCACGACCGGACCTGTTTTCTTCTATAATAAGACAATGTTTGACGAGCTCGGACTCACACCTCCAAAGGATTGGAAGGAGCTTGAAAACATTGGACGCACGGTTTTTGAAAAAAAGGGAATCGCGGCTTTCCATTCCGACGGACTTGTGGACAACATCCAGGAGCTTATCATGCAGAACGGGATGGGCTACATCGACACAAAGAACAAGAAGATTCTTTTCGGCACCGACAAGATGGCAGAGATTTACCAGTGGTACGCCGACTGCTGCCACAAGGGTTGGTTCGAGTTCAACACCGTGGGAAAATACTCATCCGAAGATTTGGCGAACGGAACCATCGCGGCATTCTCAGGCTCCTGCGTGAACGACCAGTACGTGAAGATGATTAACGGTGAGGAGCTCGGAATCGCGCCTTGGATCGCTGAGTCAAACGGAATCGCTTTCTACACGGCATGGAACCGCGGACCAATTTTCCTGAAGCACGCTGATGACGTGAACCGTGGGGCATACGAGTTCATCAAGTTCTTCCTCTCACCCGAAAACAACCTTGGATGGGCAAAGGCAAACTCAGCCCTCTCCCCATACGGAACCACACAGGCCCTTTCAGGATACGGCGAGTACATCAACAATCTTCCGTCCACATCGGCTCTTCCCTCAGTGCAGGCGAACCTCTATGCGTCAGGCTCATTCCCGAACGTGCACGGCGGATCCCAGGTCAGGAACATCATCGTGGAATACCTGAACAACGTGGTTGACGGAAAGATGAGCGCAAAAGAAGCTGTTGCCGCAATGGAAAAAGATTGCAACGCAGCCCTGAACGACTGACATGAAAGTTTCAATTAAGGACGTGACAAAAAAATACGGCGCGAACATTGCCGTGAAGGATTTTTCCGCGGAGCTTCCCGATGGCCATCTGATTTGTCTTTTGGGTCCCTCGGGATGCGGAAAGTCCACGCTCCTCAACATGCTCTCGGGGATAGTTGACGTCACAAGCGGCCAGATTTTTTTCGACGGCAAGGACGTGACGAAAATGCCCCCCGACAAAAGAAACATCGGCATGGTCTTCCAGAACTACGCGCTCTACCCCCATCTCACGGTTTTGGAAAACATCGCTTTTCCGCTGGAAGTCCTCCGGGTTCCCAAAAAAGAAAGACTTGAAAAAGCCGAAAAGATTGCGTCCCTCGTCCACGTGGAAAACCTCCTCAAAAGATTTCCCGGTCAGCTTTCGGGAGGCCAGCAGCAGAGAGTCGCCATCGCACGCGCGCTCATAAAAAAACCGAGCCTGCTTCTGATGGACGAGCCGCTTTCAAATCTGGACGCGAGACTCCGCCTTGAGATGAGGGACGAGATCCGACGCATACAGCAGGAAACCGGGATCACGACCATTTTTGTAACCCACGATCAGGAAGAGGCCATGTCCATTTCCGACAGCATCCTCTTGATGAAGGACGGTGAGCTTGTACAGAGCAGCACATGCCAGGAGCTTTATGAGAATCCCAACTGCCGCTTCACAGCAGACTTTATTGGAAATCCGCCGACGAACAATCTGGAAAACGGAAGACTTTTTTTGAAAGACGGACTTCCCCACTTTGCGAACGAAACCGGAATTGACTTTATCCTAGGCGAGCGATTCTCCGATGCAAATCTGATGGAAAAATGCCGGGACAAAAAAATCACGCTCTCGGTCCGTCCCGAAAGTTTTATGCTTACGGAAAAATCGGATTCCTCAATCAGTGCAAGGGTCGAGCGCTCATCGCTTTTGGGAAAGGAGCAGATTGTCCACCTTGATTTCAAAGGAAGCGACGGAAAATTCCTGCGTGTGATTTTGGACAACGAAAAGATTTTCTCTCCGAAAGACAGCGTTTACCTGAGATTAAAGACAAAGGGCGTGTTCCTCTTTGACGGAGAGAGCGGGGAGAGACTGGGGTGAGACAAGCGGCAAAGTATTCGGAAAAAACGCAGCGCATAAAAAACACGACGGAACCATGGCTTTATCTAGCCCCATTTTTGGTTTTCTTTTTCGTCTTCATTTTTTATCCCGCAGTCAACGTGCTCCTTCTTTCGTTCAAGGAAAACTACAGCCACCTGCGCGGCACATACGAAAGGCTCGGACTCGAAAACTACAAGTACATACTTTCCGACGCAAAGTTCCGCTCCGCCATGCTCAACACAATCCTCTACGTGATTTTCGTGGTTCCATCAAGCACCTTCATCTCAATCCTCGCCGCACATCTTTTGAACAAAAAAATCCGGGGCATCGCTTTTTTTCAGACCGCGTTTTTCATGCCGATGGTAACGTCGGTTACGGCGGTGGGACTTGTGTGGCGCTTCATGTACAATCAGAAATACGGAGTGTTCAATTTCCTGCTTACAAAAATCGGACTCCAGCCTATCGCGTGGACGGACGACTCAAAATGGTCGCTTCTTTCCCTCGTCATTTTCGGAATCTGGAACATACTGCCTTTCACAATCATCCTGCTCATGGCCGGAATGCAGAACATCGACGAGAAATATTATCTTGCCGCAAAAATCGACGGAGCGAAACCGCTTAAAATCTTCACGCGGATTACCATTCCCATGCTGACCCCCACAATCCTCCTCGTGCTGATCGTGAACACAATCTCCTGCTTCAAGGTTTTCAGCGAGCTTTATCCACTGTTCAACGGAAAGCCGGGGCCCTATTACAATCTCTACACAGTGGTCTATTACATCAGGTACGCGATGGTGGAAAAACGCAAGTACGGATATGCCGCAGCCGCCGCCATGATTTTTTTCCTCGTCGTCCTGATTTTCACACTCTTCCAGCTCAGGCTCAAAAGCAAAATGCAAAAAAGGGGACTGCAATGAAAAAAACTCTCGCACGGATTTTGACATACATGATTCTGGCGCTCACGTCCTTCTGCATGGTCTTTCCCTTTCTCTGGATGATTCTCTCGTCGTTCAAGACACCAACGGAAATCATTCAGTTTCCGCCGAAGTTCTTTCCGTCATCCATTTCGCTCACGAACTACCTGAAAGCGTTTTCCATGGCACCTTTCGGACGCTACTTTTTTAACTCCATCCTCGTGATGATTTGCTCGGTCGTCTTCACAACTGGAACCTCCATCCTCGGAGCCTTCGCTTTCTCACGCCTTCGTTTTCCGGGACGCGAGCTGATTTTTTCCCTGCTTCTCACCATGATGATGATTCCCTTCGAGATGCTGATAATCACGAACTACACCACGGTCGTAAAGCTGAAACTTTTCAACACCTTGCCCGCGCTCTTTCTTCCCTTCGTGAGCAACATCTTTTACGTCTACGTGCTGAAGAATTTTTTCGACACCGTTTCCGACAGCATCTATTATTCCGCCCGGATAGACGGAGCCTCGAACTGGTTCTATCTCTGGAAGATTCTGGTCCCTCTCGCAAAGCCGTCCCTTTTCACAATCATCCTTTTGAACGCGCTCTCTTCCTGGAACTCATTCGTGTGGCCCATGTACGTCACATCCGACTTTCACTCACGAACCCTTCCCTACGGACTACAGGTTTTCACGACGGAGGGAGGCTCTTTCCCCGAGCTTCTCATGGCGGCATCCACGGTGATAATTCTTCCAATGATTGTGCTTTTCGTCTTCACAAGAAAATACATAGTGAACGGAGTCTCAAGGGGCGGACTCAAGGGATAAGGTGAAGAGCAGATTTTCTCTCCATAAATAAAAAACTGGCCGGCATTTCTACCAACCAGTCTTTTAGGGCTTTTCCCTTATCCTACGATGTCTCCATCGTTGAATGGGTCTCCACATTCAGGACAGAACTTGGGAGGATTCTTCGGATCCGGCGGTTCCCATCCACATTTGTCGCATTTGTAGACAGGTTCTCCCGCTGGCTTTTTCGCTCCACAGTTGCTGCAGAACTTTCCTTTGTTTTGAGTTCCGCATGAGCATGTCCAGAATCCACCTGCCGCAGGTTTCGGACTTCCACATTCAGGACAGAATTTTCCGGTTGCGGTCGCTCCACACGAGCATTTCCAAGAATCCGCTCCTCCCTGGGGTGCCGCTTGTTGAGGGGCTGCCTGCTGAGGAGGAACCTGCTGAGCCTGTTGCTGTTGTCCCATCGCAAAGAGATTCTGTGCGTTCAGACCACCCGCCATGCCAGCCATTCCCATGCCCATAAATCCGGTCATCGCTCCCGCAGTGTTGTTCGCAGCCGCCATCATAGCATTTCCCTGAGCACCAACAAGATGTGCCGCCGCAAAAGTCGGATCCGTGTAAGCCGCAGTTTCCTGAAGCTGCTTGATTTTCTTCTCATCCTCTTCGTCTGCCTTTACGGAAGAGACACCGAACGAAACAATTTCAATACCGCGAAGGTCACGCCATTTCTGAGAGAGCACCTTGTTCAGCGACTCCGCAATCTCAAAAGTGTGTCCCGGAAGAGCCGAATACCGGATTCCCTGCTCGGAAATCATTGCGAAAGCCGGCTGGAGTGCCGTAAGAAGTTCCGTCTTGAGCTGACTGTCAATCTGCTCGCGTTTGTAATCGCTTGACACATTGGAACAGACATTGGTATAGAAAAGAATCGGGTCGCAGATGTGATAGCTGTACTCACCGAAACATTTGATTGAAATGTCCATGTCGATTCTGGCACGCTGGTCCACTACACGGAATGGAACCGGAGATGCAGTCCCGTATTTATTTCCGATGATTTCCTTTGTGTTCACATAGTAAACGCGCTGATCCTTAGGAGGCTCTCCACCGAACGCGATACGCCTTCCGATATCCTTGAAAGTTTCCTTTATGCTCTCACCAAGTTTTCCCGCGAAGATTGACGGAGACGTGGATGAGTCATAAACAAACTCACCTGGCTCGGCGCAAAGTTCCGTGACCTTTCCCTGATCCACGATAATCATGCACTGTCCGTCCGCAACCGCAATCACCGACCCTTTCGAGATGATGTTGTCAGTTCCCTTTGTGTTCGAGGAGCGTCCCCCGGTTCTCTTCTGTCCCTTTGTCACAAGAACATCCGGCGGAAGCGATTCGCAGTAAAAATACTCCTTCCACTGATCAGCCAGGTTTCCGCTTACAGCCCCCAAAGCAGCCGAAATAAGTCCCATTAATTTCCTCCATTGATTTTATTTTCCGGTAATTGAAAAGAAATCTCTGAAAATCCGCATGAACATCGAAAGCAGCGTCCAATGTCTCAAAGCGTGACTCCCTCCAAGCACCTTTTAAAAGTATACTATATTTTGTCGAAAAATCAAGCGTTGAAAAATCTTTTGGAAAAATCTTTGAAAAAATGTTTTTTCCGAAGCGCCCCATACATTGTGGATTTTTTGTCGCTCCTGTGATATAGTTGAGGCAGTTTCGAATCGGACACAAATTTTTAGAGGTGATCAATTTATGAAAAGAACAGTCCTTTCACTCATGTCGGTTTTCTCATCCGTCCTTTTAATCTCATGCAGCAAGCAGGCTATGGGAAGCGCAAAGTTTGCAGCCACAGAATCAAATTCCATGGCGGATTCAAAATTTCAGGAAAGCGGATCATTCGGCACCCGTTTCTACAGCGACGCTGATTTTTACGACGCGGAGGAAGAGATTCTGGAAGAGGCTCCTGAGGAAAGTACCGGCGCACAATTCGAACGGAAGCTCATCAAGACAGGCTCAATCAACCTGGAAGTGGAATCCCTTTCGGAGGCGGAGTCATCCATTAAAAACTGGTGCTCCTCCATGGGCGGATATGTGGAATCAAGCTCATCCGGATTGAGGGACGGAAACATCACAGTCAGAATCCCCAGCACACATTTTGAAATAGCAATGGACAGCGCGGGGCAGTTCGGCTCGGTAAAATCAAAGAACGTCTCAAGCGAAGATGTCACCGACTCATTCTACGACCTGCAGTCCCGTCTCGGCTCAAAGAAAATCATGCGCGAAAGGCTCGAGGCATATCTCAAGGACGCAAAGAACATGGAGGATCTTCTCCAGATTGAAAGGGAACTGAACTCTGTCATCTCCGACATAGAATCCATGGAAAGCCGCATGAAACATCTTTCCGGCCAGATTGATTTTTCCCAAATCCGCATACAGTACGCACTTCCATACCGGGCGAGCGAAAATCAGTCCTTCATGCTTCCGAACTTCAAGCAGGGATTCCGACGCTTTGTTTCCAACGTCCTGGATTTTCTTGTCGGATTCGTGCAGTTCATCCTCTACCTGATTTTTTATGGCATCCCGGTTCTCGCCGCAATCGCACTTTTCTACTGGCTCCTTTTCGGAAAACTCGGTCTATTAAAAAAACTCTTCCGCCGTCTGCATGGAAAAAGTTCCAAAGAAGAGTCCGAGGCCACAATTTCCGTTGAATCCGAGTCAAAGGAACAAAGCCCGTCCTGAGCAAACGAAACTTTGTGTAACAAAAAGAGAACTGGTACGTTTTAAACATAGCCGGTCAACAAGGAGGACTGCTTAAATGAAGAAAATCCTGATTGTGCTCCTAATTTTCTTTTCCACGACCCTTGCTTTTTGTGAAAAACTCACGATTCTCTCCTACAACATCGCGCACAACAACTCCTACAAAAAGGAGCACTACGAGCAATGGATGGCATCCCTCGGTGAGATTGCAAGAACAAACGGAGCCGACATAATCCTCATGCAGGAAGTCCCGGTCGCAATGAAAAAGGGATTTGTCACAAGATTCTACGGAGACGTGGAGCTTCATTTCAAAATCCCTCAGAAAAAGACCATCCTTGACGACATCGCATCCGAGCTGGGTCCTGAATGGAAATCAATCTCCACTTCCATCTACCTGCTCCACAACGGAGTGACGATTGACGGCATCGCATTTTCAAGCGGCGACATGTCCCAGAACAACGCGATTTTCTACAACTCACAGAAAGTCTCCGCGACCGATTTGTCCGAAGAACTTGGATTCAACGCATTTCCCGACTGTGACTACCGCTTCAACAAAAACAACGTGCAGGTCGTCCGTTTTTTAATCGGGGAAGAAAGCCTTGTCCTTGTGAACGTGCATCTTCAGTCCAAAAATTCCATTGAAAAGCGAAACTGGGATCTCACGGTTCTCTACGACATGCTCCTAAACGAATTCGGAGGTGAGATAAGCGACGAGCCGGTGATTGCGGGAGGTGATTTCAACACGCGGCGTAAGGAATTCGAGTCCCTCGGTTTTGACACATACATCGTGGACGGAAAGAGCAGTCCCAAAACCACACTTGCGATACGTGACTCAGGATTTTCCTATGCCAACGACTACGATCATTTTATCTACAACGAAGCTGCGTCCGAAAAAATCAAGACATCCACGGTCCGCGCCCACATCGGAAACTCAGGACGCAATCTTGAAAAAGAGAGCTCAATCATCATTGCCGGCGAAGAATACAAATCATCCAAGGAGATAAGGGACCGGCTCTCCGACCATGTTCCAATCATGATTGTGCTGGATTTTTAACAAGCGGGTCATTCATTGACATATATTTTGATTTTATGGTATAATTTTTGAAATGCTAACATTTTTCACTGAAATCTACAAATACAGGCAGATGGTTTTTTCTCTGGTTCACAAGGAGCTCAGGGGTAAATACAAAGGATCCATTTTAGGATTTTTCTGGACTTTTCTGAACCCTCTGCTTCAGCTCATAGTCTACACTTTCGTATTCTCAATCCTCATGCAGCAGGAGATTGAAAAATATTATCTCTTTCTGTTCGTCGCGCTTGTTCCCTGGATTTTCATAAGCTCATGTGTTTCCGTCGGAGCAAACTGCGTGTTCATTTACGGGGATTTGGTCAAAAAAATCTATTTTCCGCGTGAGATATTGCCAATCTCATTTGTAACGAGCCAGTTCGTCAACATGCTCTACACGTTCATCGTCATCTTCGCTGTGATTATCTTTACGCGGCACGGTGTCAATTTTCATGCGCTTCTTTATCTTCCTGTCATAATGAATGTGGAATATTTCCTCGCTCTGGGACTGACCTTCCTTTTCTCGTCCATCACGGTTTATGTCAGGGATGTGGCTCATATCCTCGGCATACTGACTATGGCATGGCAGTTTCTCACTCCGGTCATGTATCCCTCGTCAAGGGTTCCGCAGGAGTATCTTCCAATCTGGAACATGAATCCGATGGTCCATGTGATTGAGGCCTGCCGCGACATTCT
>ODAI013981378.1_pt1 | contig 17039 bp, 17 predicted proteins | sample 1539321 | NCBI WGS metagenome assembly ODAI01 (sample SAMN02144231, study PRJEB22623) | gut metagenome | biome: sheep rumen | host: Ovis aries | place: New Zealand | reverse complement strand
GCTCCCCATTTTCATAGCGGAGCGTCATCGAAAGCCCGTCTATCTTCTGTTCGACGCAGAATTTCGCGTCCGTATGCAGCTCCCTGACCGCGTGAACCCATTCAAGTACATCTTCCTTATTAAAGACATCCTGGATCGAGAGCATGGGCACGTTATGGGTCACAGTGACGCCGGCTTCCCTCTTTACAGCCGCGCCCACCGTCTGTGTAGGGGAGCTGCTCCCGACAAGGCCAGGCCAGGTCTTCTCGAATTCCTTCAGAGACAGCATCAGCTGATCATACTCGTAATCCGAGACGACGGACTCGCCGGCTTCATACTTCTCATTATAAAAACGTATCTTCTCCGCAAGATCCGCATTCTCTTTCTTTACTTTCGCCGTCAGACGCTTCTTTTTTATCTCAGTCATCCGAACCTCTCTCCTCCGCCATCTTCTTCAGCGTGCTGATCTCCTCCTTCGTGAGAAAGCGCTTCATGCCTTCCTTTAAATTGCCCAGGCGGAGATTCATGATCCGTACGCGCTTTATCTCAAGCGCCGTATAGCCGCACGCAGCGCACATCCGGCGGATCTGCCTGTTATATCCCTGCGTGAGAATGATCGTGAACTCTTTTTTCCCCTCCTGCCGCACAGAACACGGCCGCGTTCTGACGACAAGACCTTTCTGCTTCCCGTTCGGCCCGAGTTCCCCCGTCAGATGACGGTCATCCGTGAGCTCGATCCGAACGCCTTCCGACATTTTCCTGATGAATTCAGGCGTGATCTTCTTATCGACCCGGACCCGGTATTCTTTCTCGTGATAATTCGAAGCGCGCATGATCTTATCGTTCAGATCTCCGTCGCTCGTGAGAAGGACCAGCCCGGTCGAATCTTTATCGAGCCGCCCTGCGTAGGATATATAGTGTCGGAGCCCGGCAAAATCAATGATATTCTCCCTGACTCTCCGGTCTCCTGTACAGATGATCCCTTTCGGTTTATTGATCATCATGTAAAGCTTCTCATTTTCATCATTCCGGACCGGTTTCCCGTCCACGAATACTGCTGCGTCTTCCCTGATCCGCTCTCCGATGTCGGCCTTCCGTACGGTGCCGTCCTCATTTTCGATCGAGACACGGCCCTCCTCTATCATCCGATCCGCCTCCCGACGCGAGCAGATGCCGGATCCGGCGAGATATTTATTCAGCCTGATCAGTTCATTTTCCATACAGAACGCCTCCAGGTGGTAAAAAATATTTACGTTATAATACCATTATGTCAAATGAAAAGCAATCCTGCGTGCCCCCGTGCTTCCGGGAAGGATTCCGCAAAACAGTTCAGACGACCCTGACCTCTATCGGCGTCCCGGCGCAGGCATCCTCTTCTTCGAAAAACTCTTGTCCTTCCTTGCGAAATCGCAAAACGCATCTGTGATTTTTGTTCCCGCAAGTCGCTCCTCGCATACTTTTGGTCACAAAAATCACAGCGTTTTCCGATTTCTCAGTCGGACTGCGAATGTTTTTCTCCAGAAGATGGATGCGCTGCTGCCGGAAGCGAAGCAGAAGCGATGGTCGTCTGAACTGTTACGATTCCGGAGGCATCCGTATTTTTTACTTGTATTCATTTTCTTTCGTGGTATCCTAATAAAAAAGGCCGCCGTCCCCGGACAGGCAGCCGCAGACAGCGATAAAAATCATTACGATGATTTCCGTGATGATGCGTGTAAATATAAAGTAACGGTTTCGTAAAAACATAAGGTGACCATATTGAGAAGAACAAAAAAAGATATTGCAAGACTGCGGATGCGACAGCAGGAGGCGCTCGTCTTTTTCGGCGGATGCCTCATCCTGGTCTTCCTTCTGGGTCTCATCACCCTGCCCCTTCGAAGCTCGGTGAAGGCCTCTGCGGAGAAAGCAGCAAAGACCGACTCCGCCTCAGAAGAGACCATTGCCTTCACTCCCGGATGGCAGACCGATCAGAAGGGCTGGCGCTACCTCGACGAATCCGGGAACTTCTGTCACTCCGCCTGGATGGACATCCGGGGGCGGAAATATTACTTCGACAAGAACGGCTACATGGCTTCCGGCTGGACTGAGATCGACGGAAAGACCTATCTTTTTAACGAAGTCGGACAGCTCGCCCAAAGCGGCTGGACCACGGACGCGAACGGGCTTCCCATCTTTATCGGTACGGACGGAGCTGTCGCGACCGGATGGTTCACCGATTCGACCGGGAAGACCTGGTATCTCGATAAGGAAGGGCACGCCGTATCCGGATGGCAGGCTGTCGACGGAAAGCACTACTATCTCGGCGCGGACGGATCAAAAGCGACCGGATGGCAGACGATCGACGGAAAGAACTACTACTTCGATGCAAACGGAGTCATGCTGACTCTCTGGCAGGATATCGACGGGAAGCGGTATTATCTTGGAAATGACGGCGCACGGGTGACCGGATGGCAGATCATCGAGACAAAGAAATACCATTTCGGAGAGGACGGCGTCATGTCGTCGAAGCTCACAAAGATCGACGGAAAGCAGTATTATTTTAATGACACAGGCGTCATGCAGACAGGCTGGGTCGATGCGGACGGATCGCGCTACTATTTCGGTCCGACCGGTGTCAGCGCGAGCGGCTGGAACAAAATCGACGGCGGATGGCATTTCTTTGACGGAAACGGCGTACTTGATGCGTCAAAGACCACAGCCGGTGTCCCTGTCGTCGCGTTCACGTTCGAGGATGGCCCCGGCAGCTACACGTCCGATCTGCTCACACCCTTCGAGGAACACAATGTAAAAGCCACTTTCTTCTTCACGGGAAGCAGACTTGAGGACGCATCCGACCAGGTCGTCCGCGCCCACGATCTCGGAATGGAGATCGGCAACAACACCTGGTATCAGGAGAAGATCAGCGGACTCGAGCCGGAAATGATATACTCTGAGATCGAGGAAACGAATTCCATGATCCGTTCCCTCACAGGAAGCAATCCGACTCTCCTCAGACCGCCCGGAGGTTCCTACGACAATACCGTTCTGGCACAGGCCGGAAGCCTTCCGATCGTCCTCTGGACACTTGATCCGCATGACAAGGAGGCGACCGATTCGCAAACCGTCTACGACGCAATAATGAACAATATGAAGGACGGAGATGTCATTCTCCTTCATGAGATCGGACTCGTCACGATCGACGCAGTAAAACGTCTTGTGGCGGATCTTCAGGCAAAAGGATATATCATCGGGACTGTCAGCGACCTTGCAGCGTTAAAAGGTGTCACGCTCATGCCGGGCACTGTCTGCAACTCCCCCGCAGACGCGGTTCCGAAGCCGGCCCCCGCCGTCCCGGAAGCGGTGCCGGAAGCGTCGCCTGCAGAGGAGGCTCCGGCGGAAGCGCCCGATGAGGCCGCAGCCGGGGACCCTGCTCCGGAAATGACGGAGGAGGCTCTTCCTCCGGAGGATGTCCCCGAGGGATGATTTTTCCCTCCGGGAACGCGCCTCCTGATCCGAAAAGAAGATAAAAGAACTGAAAAAGAACTCCATGGCGCGCAAACGTCATGGAGTTCTTTTATATAACTTACATCAGTATTGTATTCAGGCAAGGGAGATGAACTGGCTCCCCACATATCCCTCACCGTACTCCGTCTGGATATGGCACCAACCTGTACCGACATCTCCGATCACGGTGACGGATGCTCCCTGGGGAAGAACTGTGAGGACCGGATAATCATATCCTTCTCCGCCTCTCAGATTGCATGTGGCATTGATCGTGGCTGTCCTCATCGCAACGACCGTAGCCGTCGGCTGTACGCCTGGTGAGACCGCTGCAGCCTCCGTGCCTTCCGTGGTCTGTTCCCAGTTCTCGGATGCCTCCGCCTGCATAGCTTCCTCAGCCTCTGCCGCCTCGGACTCTGTCTGGACCTGTGAAAGTATTGCCTGAATTTCAGGCGTGGCAGTCAGCTCATTGACATACGGTTCGACCCTGCTCAGATCTTCCTGATTTACGACGATCCGGAAAGCGCCGTCCTCTCCACGTCTCAGATAGAGCCACGAAAGTCCCGGGTGCGCCACGAACTGCGACGGATTAATGTAATGATACGATACATAGGCGATCGCAGAATCCGCATTGCCGTCCGGCCCGGGTTTGACTGTGATCGACAGGTCTGAGTACTGTGTCTCCGATACCTCGATCGAGAGTATGTCAGATTCGGAGAGCCGTTCTGTCACAGTCCGGATCGCATCGATGCTTTTCGTATTCAGTGCTGCATAATAGGTATTGATCACATCTGAAACTTCCTGCTCCGCATTCTCATCTACCGGAACCTGCGTCACTTCCGGAGCGGCGGTGGGCGTCGCTGTGACATCAGCCGGTCTGGATTCCGATACCGGCTGGGTCGGTGTCGCCACTGCTGTAGAGCCTGCCGACGAAGGCGTCTGCACAGCCGTGCTGTTTCCGGCAGATGCCGTGACAGCGGATCCGGCTACAATGCTGTCTTCCTGTACCTGCTGTGAGCCATTTCCACTGCTGATAACACGTGTCAAAGTCCTCACTCCGAAAAATACACCGATCAGTATGATCAGGATTCCAAGTATCAGGCAGATGTATCTCAGATTATCGGACAACCATTCTCTGAAAGAGTCCAAATAGCATACCTCCTCTAAAAAACTTACATGACCATCCAACCGACCGCCGCAGCAGATGAATCATCAAACCGGGCGGTCTCTCAAACTGTACGGTTCTTATTCTGCCTTATGTCCCCGGGCTCTGTACTGCCATCTCACATTCAGGCGTTCATCCGCGGCAGAATATGCTTTACGTTCCTCTGCTTCCAATCTCACGAATCTGTTCCACCAAAACATCTTACCATAAGAGGAGCTTTATTGCAACCTGCCTGATTTTGGCCGGCCGGCGGGTGAAGTTTCAGCAAAAAACAGGGGATATGCCCTGCATATCCCCGCAAGCACGTCTGACAGGAATCGAACCCGCGCACCTGGAACCGGAATCCAGCGCTCTATCCACTGAGCTACAGACGTATGTTTTAACTTTTGAAAGCAGCCTGCCAGAACTGGCAGGCTGCTTTATGGAGATAATGAGATTCGAACTCACGGCCTTTCGGATGCGAACCGAACGCTCTCCCACTGAGCTATATCCCCATGCACAAATCTTATAATAATATATTCTGAAAGAAAGTGCAAGGTTTTTTTTGAGGAAACAGCTCTCCCGGGGAACGCCCGGGCGGAAGTCCGGGCGGCCAGCTCACGCGATCCTGATCTCTCCCTTCTCACTGTCGTAATAATAAACATTGTTCGACAGCACTTCATACGGCTCCACCTGATCCTCATTGATCTCACGCACGAGCCTCCGGAGACCTTCCCCGTCAAACACATTTTCCGGCGACAGGAGCAGCACCTCATGTATGCTGCTGGGGAGCACAAAAAAATCGCCCTTTATTACCGGCGCAGCCTGCCTGAACACACCCGGATACATCATGCAGGCAGCTCCGAACATCCTGCTCTTATTGGTCAGCACATACAGCGGGAACTCCGGCGCTGCAGCATCATCCGGCATTCCCCGAAGCTCAGAGAGCATTCTTCCCATCGGCCAGATTTCCGCCGGCTCAAAAAGGAGCATGTTCCTCTCTGCGGTCTCAAAGAGCTCATCCGGGGATACTCCCCACATTTCCGTAAAGCTGTTCTGAATAAGTACAGAGGCATTTGAAAACAGAGGATCCCGGACATCGTAGTACAGGATCCCCGCCAGGTCAAGGAACCGCCTGTGCGGCACATCTTTCAGCATGTCCCGGTTCATTTCATAATTGACCAGACGCAGCCGGATACCGGACGCGAGCTTTCCATAATCTTCGAATTGCCCTATGTCTATCTTTCCCGCACAGGAACGGCTGCGATAAAGCGCAAGAATTTCGTCCGTCAGAGAATCGAGATCCGCTCCGCGCCGGTACCTGTCATAAAAAGGCTCCAGATAAATCGTTGGGGAGACATTCTCCCCTTCCCTCATGATCGTCAGACCATCGAGCATGACACCGTTGTTCTTTCTCACCCGGTGTACGCGCACGCAGGCTCCCGGCCCTTCCCGGTCAACGATCCTCGTTGTAACTTCCGCTTTGAATCCCTCATAATCCATATTTACCAGTCACTCCTTATTATTATTTGGGTTCAGAGGCCCATTCCTCGCACAAAGAAGTCACCGGTTCATGCGAAGTCAGTTCTGGAACGCCCAGGCGTTCCTGCCTCGCCGCGCAGCGGGCGGGGCATATTTCAGATTGCTTGGAGACGATCCGCATGAGGTTTTCATAGCTGCATCCGGTTCATGCTGAAAACTGGGGGTATGGCGCATGCTGCGTCAGCGAACAGTTCATGCTGCAGACCTCAGTTACGGATCGATCGAAAAATAGCAATTTTCAACGAAATAGCAAAAAATAAGAAGCCTCCCCGCAATGGGGAGGCCTCTGTCTTATACTCTTGAAAGATATTCAGCAGTCCGTGTGTCGATCTTGACGACATCACCTATATTTACAAAGAGCGGAACCTGAATCGTCGCTCCGGTCTCAACTGTCGCCGGCTTCGAAGCGCCCTGCGCTGTGTTGCCTGCGAATCCTGGCTCTGTATCCGTAATCTCGAGCTCCACAAAAAGGGGCGGCTCAATAGAGAATACTTCTCCGTTGTAAGAGCAGACCTTAACGTTCTCGTTCTCTTTGACAAACTTCAGTGCATCGCCGATGACGTCTTTATTGATCATGATCTGGTCAAAAGTTTCCGGATCCATGAAATAATAAAGATCTCCGTCATTATAAAGATACTGCTGATCCTTGCGGTCAATTCTTGCTGCCGGGAATTTTTCTGTCGGGCGGAATGTCTTTTCGACGACACCGCCGTTGATAACATTTCTCATCTTCGTGCGGACAAACGCAGCGCCCTTACCGGGCTTTACATGCTGAAATTCTACGATCTGCATGACCTGTCCGTCGATTTCAAGCGTTAAACCATTTTTAAAATCACCTGCTGATATCATGGGTCTTCCTCCTTAAATAAGTACACTTAATTTTATAATAAAAAGATGACTGATGCAATACCAATCTTTTCTTATGTCCGCTCCCGGGACCGTACTCTTTTTGCTGCTTCGCAGACGGGTGCCCGGGAAGGTGCCTCGCACCTCGCGCGGCACAGCAGGAATGCCGGGGCGTTCCTGAAATGAATTTTCTATCTTATTTTTTTATGCTATACTATCAGGAAAATGTCTGTCGAGGTACACTATGGAAAAATATTACCTGATCGGCTCACCGGTCGCTCACAGCAAATCCCCCGCCATGCATAACTGCGCTTTTTCAAAGCTCGGAATCGACGCAGTCTACGGACTTATAGAAGCAGATGAGAACGAACTCCCGAAGGTCGTAGACCGTCTCCGCAGAGAAAATGCAGCCGGCTGGAATCTCACCATGCCCGATAAGACCGCCATGTGCAGCCTCTGCGACGAGCTTTCTCCTGCCGCCGGGATCGGGCGCTCTGTCAACACAGTCAAAAATGAAAACGGGCGGCTCATCGGTCACACGACAGACGGTGCCGGATTCATCCTTGCTCTGAAGCGCTCCGGGCATCTCATTTCCGGAAATAAAATGACGCTTCTCGGAACGGGCGGAGCCGCTTCCTCGATCCTGATCGGCAGCGCGCTCGAAGGGGCCTCGGAGATCTCCGTATTCTATCACCGTCCGGCTTCCGTGAACAGGATCCGGGAGCTTTCCGAACGGCTTTCATCCTTCTCCCGGACCAGGATCACTTTCCATGCCCTGAGCGACACAGACGCCCAGAGAAAAGAGATCACCGAGAGCAGTATTCTCGTCAATGCGACGAGTGTGGGAATGCTGAAACAGGGAGCAGACGGCTCTGAATGTCCTTTAGGCGATGTCTCCTTTTTCTCAAAGGATCTCTTTGTCTATGATGTAATCTACAATCCTCCGGTCACCCGGCTCATGCAGATCGCGGAGGAAGCCGGCTGCCGGACCGAGAACGGTCTGTCCATGCTCCTCTATCAGGGCGCAGAAGCTTTCCGGATCTGGACAGGCCGGGATATGCCGGTCGATTACGTAAAATCCCAGGTCTTTTAAGAAGTGAAAACGGCAGATGATCCGGCCTTCCCGGGGCCGGTCCATCTGCCGTTTTCATTCTCCAATCGATCCGACTCAGTTGTTTCCCTTACTGTCACACTCGATTATCTCTGCAACGATCTCCGCCGTTGTTTTTCCATCCACCTTGATCGTCACATCCGCCACTTTCTTATACGCGGGCTCGCGTTCTTTCATCATCTTTACGACCTTGTCCTCAAGGTCCCCTGCTCTCAGCCAGGAATGCTTCTCTCCCTTGGAAAGCCTCTCCACAACGATCTGCTTCCCCACCTTGAGGTAATATACAGTTCCCAGTTTCTCAAGATACGGAGCATTCTGCGGCATCAGCGCCAGTCCGCTCCCAAGTACAATAATCGATCTTTGTGTTTCATCCTGCAGTTCTGCCAGGGCGACTGTCTCCATCGCCCGATAATAGGCATCCCCATAATGACTGTATACTTCCGCGGTAGTCATTTTCAACTTTCCGGATACCCTCTTATCGATATCGATCAGAGGCAGCCCAAGTTCCCTGGAAAGCGCTTTTCCAACCGCACTCTTGCCGGATCCCATAAATCCTTCAAGAATAATGTGATTCATAAACCCCCTCCATGCTGCGTGTCATACCATCCCAATGAATAACTTCGTCTCTCTCCGACAATTCACTGTCCGGGAAAACCTCTCCTGCGGCAGGCACAGCATATTTTGTCCTCATTCCAGTTCTACTTCACAGATGTCATCTCTTTCTGAACTCCCCCTGAAAACACTGTGGAGAGTCCCTTTTTCTGTTCAGGCTTTCCAGAGCCCGTGCAGGTTGCAGTAGTCATAAGCCGCAACGAGCTCGTCACCCTCGCCAATCACGAACGACGCTTCCGGAGCATCTCCCGGAGCCAGGTCGGCTTTCTGGCATCCCTTCTTCGTCTCGATCATGATCCACTCAATATAATGCGCATCCACCATGGGATGTACGACCGAACCGACCTTTACAGATACCTTATTACCGTCCACCGTCACATCGGGGACATGCTTCTCCACAGCAGCATCCGTCGTGTTCGCGACAAGCTCTTCGAGCGGCTCACCGCAGCATTTCACCGGACATGTGCCTTTCTTAAGCTCCGCGACCATATTCCCGCACTTTTTGCACACAAGAATTCTCATTATCAGACCTCCTTTTCTTCTCTGCAGTATATCTGCGTCCCTTGATGTCGAGGCGAATCACCCGTGCAGAGTGTATGCACAGGTTCTTCAATAAGCTCCGCTACGTACCGGCGGATCGCAGCCGTACGCCTTTTAAGGTGCTTCGCACCTCACTCGGCGCGGCAAGAACGCTGAGATGTTCTTGAATTATTATACTACACTTTCAAGTGCTTATGCCACATAAAGATTCTCGGCCGGATTGCGGGAGGCTCTGATATTTTCGGAATATTTTTTATTTCACCTGACAAAAGAAAATTTTTAAATTTTTCTGTTGACAAATCTTTTTCAGCTGATATAATAACATTTGTTGACGCGCGGAAGTGTCGGAACTGGCAGACGAGCAAGACTAAGGATCTTGTGGCTATTTAGCCGTGTGGGTTCAAGTCCCATCTTCCGCACTCTCAATAGTAAAGGGCTTGTGAATTCTTTTCACAAGCCTTTTTTCTTTCCTTTCTTAAATGAACTTCTCCATCCGCACACAGTGAAAATTCCCCCAGTCCGAGACAAGAGCTTCTCCCGCCGTGAATCCCATCTTCTCATAGAATCCTGTGGCAACATCCCTCGCGTCGATCACGATCTTCCTGTACCCAAGCTCTTTGATCCACTTCTCCGCCTCGAGGACCGTCACGCGTCCCAGGCCCGCACCCCTGTATTCCGGAAGAACGACCACTCTTCCGACAAGGACGGTCTCCTGATCGATCTCATAAAATCTGCAGGTCGCGACCGGAAAATTCTCGATCAGGAGCACAATATACTTTGTATCCCCGCCGTCATGCTCGTCAAACTCCTCGTGAAGTCCGATCCCATGCTGTTTCGCCATCCCCTGGATCCGGACATAGAAAGCTCCTGCCATCTGCCAGAGCATGGTTCCCCGGATCACTTCAACCTTTTCTTCTGTTTTTCCCATAGTCTCCCCTTTCTCTCAAAAAGCTCCTCAGGCAATTGCAAAAAGCTGTGACTTTTATCCCTGCTTCTTGTACCGGCTCTTTTTCATGGAGTAAAATATATGGCAGAGAGCAGAACAGACAGCAGAGTCCGAATGCGTTCTGTCCCTGCATACCAACGAAAGGATCTTTTCTCATGACTGAATTCAACGAAAATAAGCTTTCACGAAGAGAACTGCTCGAGGCAAAGGTAAGCGATATCCTGTCTCACATATCTTCCCCTGCAGAGCGCGCACAGGCATGTGCCCACCTCTTCGGGACCGCCCGCATGGCCGTCCTCATCGCAAAAAAAAGAGGTCTTAATGAAGATCTCGCCTATCTCACGGGTCTTCTGCACGATCTCTGGCGCTATAAGACCGGCATTTCCGGAGAACACGGGCCAAACGGAGCCGTGCTGGCAGGATCCCTGATCGATTCGACCGGCCTCTTTACAAAAGCTGAGCGGGAGATGATCTGCGGGGCGATCTATTTTCACAGTGAGAAAAGCCGCCGGCACCTGCCCTTTGACGAGCTCCTGAAGGATGCGGATATCCTTGACCGAATGCTGGCCGAACCCGATGAAAAAATGACCGGGGCAGACGCTTGGCGGGCAGAACGCCTCACTGCAGAATTCCTGTCCCGGCCGTAAAGGATCTGATACAAAAACTTCCCACATCCGGGTTCTTAACGCTCCCGGAATAAATGTGTGCGGGAAGTTTCAGTCTGCTACTTGTCAAAGGGGCTGTCGCATTAAGCATTATATGCATAAATAGTTCATTCAGGGACCGCTCGCGCTTAGTCCTCGCGCAGCGGTACTAATAAATTTTCTGCACTTTCGTTTGAAAATTTAAAGTACCGGCGCTGCGGATGTCCCTTCATGAATATTTATGCACTTTTTCTGCTTATTGCAACAGCCTCTTTTTCGTACACCGCCGACAGCAGTGCTCTGTCAGTGCGCAAACAGTCTCGTAAGATCATGGTACATAACGTAGAACATAAGGAACAGAAGGAGCGCGACCGTCACCATCTGGATCGTCCCCTCCAGCTTTTTGTTCATCGGCTTCCTCCGGATCGCTTCAATTGCGAGGAAGAGCAGTCTTCCGCCGTCGACCGCCGGAATCGGAAGAAGATTCATGACGCCGAGGTTCGCAGACAGAAGCACGATCATATTCAGCATGTTCATCCAGGTCATGAGCGCGCCTTCCGATTTCACCTCCTCGTAGGTCTCGCCGACGATATCGACGACGCCCACCGGGCCGGACAGATCGTTGACCGTAAATCTTCCCGTGAACAGCTGGGCCAGAGATTTCACCGTCGTGACGATCCAGTAGCGCATCTCGATCAGACTGTACTTCAGAACGCCGAGCGGCGTCGTGTTGACACGGCCGAGATTGTAGGAAAAACCAAGATTCACAGATCTCGACTCATACGGAACAAGCGACGCCGTGAAGGCTGTCCCGTCCCGCTCACACCCGAGCCTTACAAGAGATCCGTCCAGAGGATTTGCCGCAAAGTATTCTTTCATCGAGAGTGATGTAGTGATTTCATTTCCGTTGATGGAAGTAATGACATCTCCTGCCCGGACTCCCGCATTGTACAGCGGAGAGCCTTCCGAAACACTCTGTATGATCGCTGCCGCATCGTCGACATTATAGCTCATGCCCAGCATGTACCGGACGTTGACCTCGGGGACGAATTTTATCTCTTTCTTCTCCCCATTCCGCTTATAGGTCATGCTGACTTCCCGGCCTTCCGCAAGATCATGAAGAACGAACCAGGAAGAGACGTCACGTCCGATTTCGATACGCTCACCCATGAATTTCGTGATGATGTCTCCAGAGGCAAGCCCTGCCTCGTATGCCGGCGAACCTTCTTCGACCGAAATCACCTCGGCCGGGTCATAGCCCACCACGCTGATAATGATGATTGAGCATATGAAGGCGAGGAGAAAATTAAAGAACGGTCCTGCGAAAATGATCGCAGCCCGCCGTCCGATCGAGGCAGCCTCAAAGGCTCCCTCCTCAGGCTCGCGAGGCCCGGCATTTTCTTCATCCTCATCATAATCCTCGTACATTCCCTTCATCTGGCAGGATCCGCCGAACAGAAGAAGTTTCAGCGAATATCTCGTCCCGCCCCTGACCGTGCTGAGCAGCCGCGGTCCGAATCCGAGCGAGAATTCCTCCACTACGACGCCGTTCATTTTCGCGACAAGGAAATGTCCGAATTCATGAAAAAGCACCAGGAGTGAAAAAATCAGAAACGCTATGATCCATTTCATTCAAAAACCTCCAACATTGTTATAAAAGCAGCAGTCCCAGATAATAGATGACCGGCGCTGTAAAAATCATGCTGTCAAATCTGTCAAGTATTCCGCCATGCCCCGGGATCAGAAAACCGTAATCCTTGATTCCCTTGTCGCGCTTCACCGCCGATGCGGCAAGGTCTCCGACCATGGAAATCAGCGCTCCGGCCGCGCAGATAATGGTATAGGGGATCTGCGGCTGCTTAAGGACCGTTGCGTAGAGAAGCCCGAGAAGGCCTGCTCCGATGAAACCGCCGATCGCTCCCTCAACGGACTTTTTGGGACTCAGGACCGGCGCCATCTTATGTCTGCCGATCAGACGTCCGACGCAGTAAGCGCAGGTATCCGCGCCCCACGAGCTGAGGAAGATCAGCCATACGAGGATCTTTCCGGTCGGGAGCATCCGGGTCGTATACACAAATCCCAGATTGACAGCGAGATAAACAAATCCGAAGAACGCTGCGATGACATCCTCCGCGCTGTAAGTGGGAAATGTAAAGACATACACAACGAGGATCATAAGGAACACAGCGACGATCTCCATGAGCCAGATATTCTCCGGACAGAACCAGAGCGCGAGGTCGTAACCGATCGCTCCGCAGAAGCCGACCGCTGCAAGGATCGTGATCGACGCTTCAGGAGCTTCCTTTATGAACTTGTCCTTCGCCTCATACTCCTTGCCCTCCACCTTTTTCTGGGCGCGGTTCGGCTTCACTATGCGCATGGCTCCATAGAACTCATGCATGCCGACAAGGGTAATGAAGAGAATCGTCGCAAGGAGGACCGGGCCTCCGAGAAGGATCGTCGCAAGGGCGACCGCGACCAGTATGATCCCGCTGACAAGTCTTGTCACAAACATAATAAACCTCCTAAGATACGCTAATAATACTCTTATAGCATAAAAGAGCACGAGTCGAATTTTTTCGACAGCAAATCATTTCAATCATACCACACCATCAGTTTTTTTCAAGCAGGACACATAAGCCCGGCACATATGAAGGCCGCCGCATCGAACGTTCCCGCCGCCAAATAACGGAATCCTTTGTCAGGTCATCCATTTAGCGGCCGTGAACCTCAACGCAGCGGCCTTCTTCTTTTCATTTTTTCGGGCGAACTTCAGCGCCCGTACTTCTCTGCACAGTAGCGGTCGATCTCCTCCTGCACCGCGAGGATCTCCTCCACGGAAGGATCGGAAATGACCTTATGCCGGTCCATCACATCCTCAATGATGTCGTAGATCTGCATAAAGGAAATGCCGCCGCGCCTGAAAATGGCATTTGCCCACTCATTGGATGCATTAAATGCCGTCGGCATGGATCCGCCCGTCCTGATCGACCGGATCGCCAGCGGCAGCCCTCTGAACGTCTCATTGTCCGGCACATCCAGATCGATCCCCTTCAGCATCCTGAAATCCAGCGGAACCGCCGGAGAAGGAAGATGCGTGGGATACGTAAGCGCATACTGAATGGCGATACGCATATCCGAGGGTCCCAGCTGGGCGAGAATCGAGCCGTCCTCATATTCTACCGCCGAGTGGATCAGGCTCTGCGGCTGGATCACGACCTCGATCTGATCGACGTCCACATCAAAGAGCCACTTCGCCTCGATGACCTCGAGTCCTTTATTGACCATCGTCGCAGAATCGATCGTGATCTTCGGTCCCATCGCCCAGGTCGGATGCGCGAGCGCCTCCTTTGCAGTGACATGCATGAGTTCTTCCCTGTGTTTTCCCCGGAAAGGTCCTCCGGAAGCGGTCAGCAGAATTCTCCTGATCTTTGAGTCTGCCCTGCCCTGCAGCGCCTGAAAAATAGCGGAATGCTCAGAATCCACCGGCAGGATCTGTACTCCCATCTTCTTCGCCATCGGAATGATCAGATGACCCGCTGTGACACAGGTCTCCTTGTTCGCGAGAGCGATATCTTTTCCCGCGGAGATCGCAGCGATCGTGGGCCGGATCCCGATCATCCCGACGATGGCCGTGACAACAATGTCGACCTCCGGAAGAGAACACATCTCAATGAGTCCGTCCATGCCTGAAAGGACACGCACGTCGGTATCTTTGAGCCTCACGCGAAGATCTTCACAGGCCTTCTCATCATAGACCGCAACGACCTTTACGCCGAACTCTCTCGCCTGCTGCTCGGCAAGCCTGATGCTCGACCCGCAGGCGATCGCCGTGACTGCGAGAAGCTCAGGGTGCTTTCTGGCAACATCCAAAGTCTGTGTACCGATTGATCCCGTCGATCCCAGAACAGCAATATTCTTTCTCAAATCGTCATAAGCTCCTTTGTCTTCTGCTCGATCACCTTGTCGATCTTCTTGACATATTTATCCGTAATCTTCTGAAGCTCTTCCTCTGCATCGGCGATCTCATCCTCGGAGACCTCCTCTTTCTTCTTCAGCTTCTTGAACGCGTCGTTTCCGTCACGGCGAATGTTCCTGCATGCGACCTTTGAATTCTCGCCCATCTTCTTAACATCCTTGACCAGGGCTTTACGTCTCTCCTCTGTGAGTTCCGGGAAGATAAGACGGATCACACGGCCGTCGTCAGACGGATTGATGCCGATATCAGACTTCTGGATCGCCTTTACGATCGGCTTGACCAGCTTTGTGTCCCACGGCTGGGTCTGGATCATCCTCGGCTCCGGGACAGCGACCGTTGCGACACCCTGGATCGGTGTCGGAGATCCGTAATAGTCGACCGTCACTTTGTCAAGTACGTGCGGGTTTGCGCGTCCGGCGCGGACAGACTGAAGCTCAGTCTCCAGATTTTTCAGCGTTTTGCCCATCTTTTCTTCATAGATTGCAGTTCTTTCGCTCATGATAACTCTCCTCTTTTATAGACATATTTTTTTATACAGTGACGACCGTACCGTCGATCTTACCGTTTGCAGCGTTGATAATACTGTTCTCACCGTTCAGTCCGAAGACCAGCATCGGCATTTTATTTTCCTTTGCGATGACCGCTGCGGCACCGTCAACGACGCCGAGCCCCTTCTCCACGACCTCCGCAATGGATATCTCACTGAACTTCACGGCATCGGGATTATCCTTCGGGTCGCTGTCATAAACGCCGTCGACAGATTTTGCGAGAAGGATCATCTCCGCCTCGATCTCGACTGCCCTGAGGACAGTCGCCGTATCCGTCGAGAAATACGGATGTCCGGTCCCTCCCGCAAAGAAGACTGCCTTGCCTGCGCGAAGACTCTCCTCAGCAAGATCATGCGAATAGAGCTTTGTGAACGCCCCGATCATGAAGGGGGTCAGGATCTCTGTCTCGATTCCGCAGGATCTGAAGATCTCAGACACGTAAATGCAGTTCATGACCGTCGCGAGCATCCCGATCTGGTCCGCTTTGGAACGGTTGATCGCCTTCGATGACCGGCCTCTCCAGAAGTTGCCGCCGCCGATCACGATTCCTACTTCAACGCCGCCTTCCATGACCTCCTTGACCTGGGCTGCGACCGCCTTGACCGTCGGCTCGTCAAATCCCATCTTTTTATCTCCGGCGAGCGCCTCGCCGCTCAGTTTCAAAAGAACGCGTTTCATGTAAACCTCCTGTCCGCACTCCGGGATGAGTGCTCCGGACATTAAATTCCGTCCTGCAAATCATTCATTTTCATGTGCTGTTCAACAGTTACAAATACTGCTAATTAGTATAACACGATATTCATCAAAATGGAAAAAAAAGGGAGAAGCATTTACGCTTCTCCCCTGGACTTTTCTTCATAGGAACTTTTTGATTTCCGTCATGAATGTATTCACATCCTTGAACTCACGGTAAACACTCGCAAACCGCACATAGGCTACCGGGTCGAGATCCTTTAGCTTTTTCATGACAAGCTCTCCGATCTCACTGCTCGTGACCTCTCTCTCTCCTCTGTTATAGATCTCCGCCTCGACAGAGTCGACCAGCTCTTTGATCCGGCCTGCGGAGATCGGGCGCTTATGGCATGCCCGGACGACTCCGCCCTCGATCTTGCTGCGGCTGAAAGGTTCCCTGTTGAGATCCTTCTTCACGACCATGAGCGGGATCATCTCTACCTTCTCATAGGAGGTGAATCTCTTCCCGCAGGAATCGCACAGCCTGCGCCGTCTGATCGCAGAATTATCGTCGACAGGTCTTGAATCTACTACTCTGGTATTGTCTTTACCGCAATATGGACATTTCATTTATCTGTTCCTGTTCTTTAGGAAATCCGGAATCTGGATGTCTTTCTTCGGTACGCTGCCCTGAACTGTCGGCTGCTGCAGCTTAAACGCGGCAGGATCAAAGACAGGCTCCGGCTGAGGCGTATACGCCTGTGTGGTGTTATAATCCTGCTGTCCGAAATACGGCTGTGCAGCAGGCTGAGCCTGCGGAGCTCTTCCGAACGCATTGTTCTGCTGATAAGAATTACGCGGCTGCGGTGCTGCATTCTGGCGTGTCTCACGCTTTGCTCTCGGAGCTGCATCCTCCTCGATAAGGCCTGTCGCAATGACCGTGATCCTGCATGTATCGACTTCGCTGTCATCATACATGGCACCGAAGATGATATT
>ODAI012164808.1_pt1 | contig 17040 bp, 9 predicted proteins | sample 1539321 | NCBI WGS metagenome assembly ODAI01 (sample SAMN02144231, study PRJEB22623) | gut metagenome | biome: sheep rumen | host: Ovis aries | place: New Zealand | reverse complement strand
TTGACGACATCCACCATGCCCTCCACCATCTTCTTGTCCACTGCGCCGCCCGTCATCTTGCCGATCGCACGGAATGGCATGTTGTAAATGAACAGAACGTTCAGGTCGGGCTTTCCGGCCGCATCGGCCTCTTTCTTTTTCTTCTCGAGCTGCTTGTAGACAAAACGGGCCAATCCGCTTTTGGCGTTGCCGAGCTGGCAGATCGCATCGTTCTCACCAAGTTCGCTCCCCCAGCTGCCGTCCGGGATCGGGCCGCCCAGAAGCTCCTCGAACGCCTCGTCCGGGATCTCAAGGATCCTGCCCTCTCTGTAAGCCGCAAGCTTCGCCTCGTCATAAGGCGCGGGGACGTTCTCTCCGGAAACGGCAAGTTTCCCCTCAAGCCGGATGTCTGCCACGGAGCTGCCCACACTGATCGTGTAGTCTCCGTCTTCAACAGCCCAGCCGTTCTTCTTCACATTGAAGTAACGGAAGGTGTATTTGTCGAACGGGATCACCACCTCCGCACTCTCCCCGGCCTTCAGGAACACTTTGGCAAATCCCTTGAGTTCCTTTCGGGCGCGCAGGATCTTCGATCCGGGCAGGCCTGCATACAGCTGCGCGATCTCTGCGCCGTCACAGCTTCCGGTATTCTTCACGGTAAATGACGCGCCCTTTTCGTCCACCTTCAGATCCGAGTACTCGAACGTTGTATAGGAGAGGCCGAATCCGAAGGGATAGCGCACCGGTTTGCCAAATGTGTCAAAATAGCGATACCCGACAAACAGTGCCTCTCTGTAATCGGAGTTTCTCTCTTTTGCCGGATAATAAGGCGCTGATGGCGTATCCTCATAGACCAGCGGGTAGGTCTCCGCCAGCTTGCCTGAGGGATTGACGCGTCCGGTGATCAGGTCCAGCATCGCGCCCGCTCCCGCCTGGCCTGTCAGATATCCGTGCAGGATTGCCTGAAGGCTGTCCTCCCACTCCATCTCAATGGAGGAGCCGGCGCTGATCACACCGACGATATGGGGATTGACTTCTGCCATCGCTCGCAGGACATCGATCTGCACCTGCGGAATGCGCATATGCGTGCGGTCGAGGCCTTCCGACTCGCTCATCTCATCCAGGCCGAAGAAGTAAAGGACTACTTCCGCATCTTTGGCTGCCTTGACAGCTTCGGAGAGAAGCACTGCGTCCGCCTCTCCGTTTCTCAGATAGCCGCGGCACATCGCTTTGACTTCCAAATCTCTCTCTCCCCGGATCAGTTTCTCCACAGTCTCCACTTTTGTGGAATTGACCATGGAAGAACCGGCGCCCTGGTAGCGGGGCTTAAAAGCAAAATCGCCGACCACCGAAACTTTTGTACCGGGCTTTAAGGGAAGGATCCCGCCACTATTCTTGAGCAGCACGGCGCACTGCGACGCCGCTTTTCTCGCCAAAGCGTGGTGTCCCTCGATATCGAATTTCTCGCTGTGTCCCTTCGCCGCCTCCGTCGTGGTCAGGACCGCATCCAGGAGCTCATCGACGCGCGCATCCAGGTCCTCCATGGAGAGGCTTCCGTTGTTCACGGCTTCCACCAGCTCTCTGGCGGAGCCCAGGCCGGGTGCCGGCATTTCCAGGTCGGAACCGGCCTTGACCGCTGTGACATGATCATTGGCACCGCCCCAGTCGGAGACCACGAATCCCTCGTATCCCCACTCGCCGCGCAGGATCTCTTTGATCAGGTGCATGCTCTCGTTGGCATATTCACCGTTGACCTGATTGTAGGAAGTCATCACGGATCCGGGTCCGGACTCGTCGATCGCCATCTCAAAGCCGGTCAGGTAGATCTCGCGCAGCGTGCGCTCGTCTACGACCGCGTTCATCGCCATGCGGCGTTCCTCCTGGGAGTTGACCGCAAAATGCTTGATGCAGGAGTAGACGCCTTGGCTCTGGATCCCCTTCACATAGGAAGCCGCCATCCTGCCTGCCAGATACGGATCCTCTGAGAAGTACTCGAAGTTGCGTCCGCACAGAGGATTTCTCTTAATGTTCATGCCCGGCCCGAGCAAAATATTGACGCCCATTGCTTTGGCCTCTTCGCCCAGCGCAGTGCCCACCTCTGTTCCCAGGTCCCTGTCCCAGCTGTTTGCCATCGTCGCCGCAGTCGGGAAACAGGTCGCCGGCAGAGAGGCATTCAGTCCCAGATGATCGCCCGCGCCCGCCTGGCGCCTCAGCCCGTGGGGGCCGTCGGACATGATCATCGACGGAATATTCAGTCTGGGAATGTCTCTCGAGTCCCACTCGCCCTTACCGCCGAGCAGCGCAGCTTTTTCTTCCAGAGTAAGCTGATCAATTAAATCTTTGTGTTTCATTGATTCTCCTTCCTGAACCGGCAGCAGGCACCTCTTCATAAGGTGCCTGCCGCCGCGGATGATGTCATGCGCTTCGGATTACTTCATCGATTATGAAGCTTTCCTTTTCTTGTTCCAGTTGACCAAAATGATCGCCATAGGAATGATCACGATCGCCGCAGCAAGTGCATCGATACCGTAGAAGATCTTCTGCATGCGGGTCAATCCGCCGGATGTCTGTTCGTTGATGGTGTAGTATCCGCTGTTGCCGACGGTGTAGAGGATGTTCTTGCATGCCTGGCGCATCGCCTTAACAGCGGTCGCGCTCTGGTCCGAAAGGACATTGGAAGCCGCGCCGTTGAAGCCGAGCATCAGGTCGTTTCCGTTGCGGATGCAGTGGTCGGTGATCTGGTAGCCGTAGGAACCGTTGTAGTCCGTCTCCACCATACCGACAAATCCCCACTCATCGCGCAGGACCGTGTTGAGCAGCTCGTTGTTGGCACATCCGGGCTCAGTTCCGATCCAGTTAAATGCTGACATGGCTGCAAGTGAAGTTCCTTCGTAGTTCTTCACTGCCAGCTCGAAGGGCTTTAAGTAGATCTCACGGAAAGCCTGCTCGGGAGCGTAGGTCAGAAGGAAGGAGCAGCGGTTTGTCTCCTGGTCATTCATTGCAAAGTGCTTGATATAAGGGTATACGCCCTTTGTGGCGGCGCCGTTGATCTCGCTGGCCGCAATGAGTCCTGCCAGGACGCCGTCCTCGGAGTAGTACTCGAAGTTCCTTCCCGCAAACGCGCTTCTGTGCGTGTTCATAGCAGGTCCGTACCATCCGTAGTTATTGGCCTCCTGATACTCCTGGCCCATGGAGGTTCCGATCTCATAAGCGAGGTCCTTGTTCCATGTCATGGCCATCAGTGTCTCTGCAGGGTATGCGCTTCCGTAAGCGCCGGTGATGAAGTTGGACAGTCCTGCAGGGCCGTCGCAGTCGGAGGTTCCGATCTTTCCGACTGACTCGATCGGCGCTGTCTGCCAGCCGCCGACGTTGATCATGGTGGCCATGTCCTCGAAGCTGAGCTGGTCGAGCAGCTGGTCCCATGCAGGATCATCATAAGGCTTACCGGTCAGGTCCGCCAGCTTGAGGCCGTTCTTGGCGCCGGTCGTCGGCATCTCGTCAGACGGGTCATTATACTTAGTTCCGTCATAAGTTCCGAACGCGTACTCTTCTATTTTGGCACGTGTCGCGTCATCCATGACGAAATCTTCCGCTTCGAGTTTGCGTCCGCAGGTCGCATCATAGTTGGCAAAGCCGCCTGCACGGGAGAGGACTTCGAAATCGCCTCTGGCATAATCCTCGAACTGGTTGACGGCAGGGATCTTGTCGCTGCTGCGTCCGTTCGCGCTGTAATCGATATCCGAAGCGATCGTGAATGCATGCTCATCCAGCACTGTGTGGGAATCGGAGCGGACAGAGATCTTGTATTCGCCTGCTTCAAGGATGTAGCCGCCGCCCTGGATCTTGATACCCTCAGAATCAAACGCGGCCATGTCTTCTGTGTTGATCGTGAAGCTGATCGTCTGGGATGCACCGGGCTCGATGATGTCAGTCTTGCCAAAATCGACCAGATTCACGGAAGCTTTCTCAATGCCGCCGTCTGTATAAGGAGGTGTGAAGTATACTTCTACGACATCCTTGCCGGCAGTGCTTCCCGTATTCTTCACAGTGACATCGAATGTGACCGACTTGTCATCTGCCTTGAAATTCTCGATCTTCTGCTCGAAGGTCGTGTAGGAAAGCCCGTATCCGAAGGGATACTGCACATGATCGCTGTATTGGATCGCGCCGTCATCGGAAGCTGTCTCGTAGTACTTGTAACCGACATAGATTCCTTCGACATAATTGACGAAACTGATCGTTCCTTCGTAAGCGGGGTCTGCGGCAGCGATCTTCTGCTTGAGATCGTCCACGTTGGTGAAGGACATCTCACCGATATTGTTGATATAAGGTGTTGCGAACAGGTCTTTTACGAACGTGTCGACCGTTCTGCCGGAAGGGTTCACAGCGCCGCTCATCACTTCGCCGAGCGCCGCAAATCCGGTGATGCCGGAGCCGGGTGCCAGAAGGACCGCGCCGATCTGCGGATACTCGTCGACCCATCCAAGTTCCATAGCATTATTCGCATTGATGATCACTATGACCTTGTCAAATTCAGAGCAGACCTTTTTGACCAGGTTCTCTTCTGTCACGGAGAGCTCGAGGTAGGACTCGCCTTCTTCAAAATCATCATATGCGCCGTTGTTGCTTGCGACCGCATTCATGTAGCCGTAGTTGCCGGGAGCCGCTGAGACAGTTCCCGCCGGGTTGTATGTCCCGTCAAGGACTGCTTTCATGTCCATGGGAAGGTCCGCGCCTTCACCGCCGCTGCGGCCGATCACGATCACAGCGGTGTCGGAATACTCGTGGATGGCTTTCATCATGTTTTCGTTGTAAACGCTGACCGGCGGCTCCGGAACTGTCCAGTCCTGGGAAGCCATCGCGATGGTCGGGCGCTCCGCACGATATTTGACATACATGCCGGAAAGTCCTTCATTGGGCTCAAAGCCGGCATCCTTAAGTGACTGCAGAATGCTGACGGCCGTTGCCGAACTGGAAGAACCGGATCCGGTTCCGCCGTAGATCGGGTTGGTGGAAGACCAACCGAAAACATTTAATTTTTTGGTGTCTTTGAGCGGGAGGATCCCGTCGTTCTTTAACAGGACCACGCCCTCTTCTCCGACTTTCTGGACGGTCGCGCGGCTCTGAGCCACGGTTTCATCAGAAAGCTGAACTTTGGAGGCATTCAGGAAACCGGAGACGTTGTTGTACATGGGGCCGAAGCAGATCGCGTTGATGATCGCGACGATCGCCGCCAGGCCTCCGAGGCCCGCTGCCCAGCGAATCACATGGCGCGTTCCTTTTTTGGCCCAATGTGCCCCGATCATGAGGGCGATCACTGCAAGGATCACGAAGAGGATCGCATAGACATAGCCCGATAACTGGTTCAGATATGCTGTGAGGTCCGCCTGGCTGACACCCATAGGCGTAAATATAGGGGACAACAGTGATGAGAGAAAATTAAGCATTTTCTTCCTCCTTATCTATGTTGTGTTTCAGGTACGGAAGGATACCGGGGCCTGCCCCCGATACCCGTCGGAATGATCACCGGATCCTATGGCCCGAATCATTGATCATTCCCCTGCAGTTTTGAGCTTATCGCCGAAGTCGAGGCTCTGTACCTTGGTGAGCGGCTCCGCGGAATACTTGGAAGTGCGCTCGTCACTAATGACGCCGGACCAGTTCATTCCGAAAGCGAAATCATAGGTGTTTCCTGCAGCGTCTTTGTAGCACTCCACATCGCGGGGCACATCATCGACCTGCGCTTCGACCGCTTCCATGGAAGCCGGCTGCTGGAATACCAGAAGTCCGGAGGGTTCGATCTGACCGGTGATCATTCGTGCGATCGAATCGGTCTTCTGCGCGTTGTAAGAAACGAAGATCGCGTCACAAAGGGGCTCGACTTCTGTCCAGACCATGCCTCTTTCCATGCTGACTGCTGCGATCACAGGGATGTCGCCGGAAATCGAATCCGCATACTGCAGCGCTTCCAGATGTCCGTAGTTGGGATCAGCCGGTGCTGTCTTTCCCTTATAGGAGCGGTTTTCCTTTGCACCGTCAACAATATTTCCGCTGATCGAAGGATCGCGTGCGGTGTCCGCCGTATACTCTGCATACTGCAGTGATGCCGGATAGTAGAACTCCTCGATTCCAGTCAGGTCTCTGGGCGCGCCGAAGGCCGCCTGCAGATGAGAGTTGTAAGATGCGCTGTAAGCGCCGGTCATACCGACCAGGATATAATCGCAGTCTGCGATCTCTTCTGCCGTTGCCCTTGTGATGTCATCCTTGGTGAACTTGGGTTTTCCTTCCGCATCCGGCTCTCCGGTCGCTTCTCCGGGTTTATCGGTAACGATGTCAAAATATTTGCCGAGCGTATCAAGATCAAGTCCCGGTGCCCAGGAAGGAGTACCTTCGCTGACACCCATCATCCAGTTGGCAGAGAATCCTGTGCTGTAAACATAAGGCACATAGACCTTGGGCTTCTGTGTCTTGGCTTCTCCTGTCAGAACACCGTCATTCTTGATCATGACAACGGATTTGTCCTGTGTCTCAAGTCCGTAAGCATTTGCTTCCTGGCTGAAGATGATCGAGTCCGCATAAGCGCTGTCACTGTAAGGCTGCTCGAACATGCCGAGGTTCATCATCACAAGGATGTAATTATAGGCTGCTTTTGTGAGGATCTCATTTGCCTTATCCTCGCCGATCCTTCCGGCAAGTACGTTGTAGCCCTCCGCGATCGCACCGATACCGCCGTAGCCGCCGTAACCGCCGAGGATGTTCACGCCGCGCTCAAAGCCGAGAGCCACACGCTCGGGCTCACTCATGCTCTCTGTTCCCCACAGACCGCCGGTCTTTTCACCGAGTCCTCCGAACACACCCCAGTCTGTGATCTTGAGGCTGTCAAAGCCAGCCTCGTCGAGCAGGCTGTACATGAATTCATTGTAGGCACCTGCATATTCTCCGCCGAAGGGATTGCCGTCCTTATCGGTGTTGATCGCGTACTCGGTCATGATGCCGGAGCTTCCGGTCTTTCCGGGAAGGTTGAATACGCCGTCAAAATAAGTGATCAGGTGCGCTTCCAGGTTCTCTCCCGGGAATACGGTATATCTTCCGCCGTATGTATGGTCGTCGCGTCCGCCTTCCGTGGAGCCTGCGCCGCCGAAATGTTTGGTGAAGCAGAATACGGACTCATTGCCCCATCCGAGGTCTTCGCCGTTCTCATCGTATGTGGACTGCATCGCATTGACATATGCCGTGGCTATGTCAAGTGTCAGCTGCGGATCCTCGCCGTAAGTACCGCCTGCGCGGCTCATGATCGGAGACGCGATATCGACCTGAGGGCCCAGTAATGCGGTAACGCCCGCCGCCCTGTACTGCTTCGAAGTCTGTTTGCCGATCTCGGCTGCCAGTTCGGGATCCATCGCTGAAGCGAGGGATACGCTCTCAACAAGGCCCGAAATATTGCTGGGATCAATGGAGATCATAGCGGGAATACCGTACAGGCAGCTCTCCGCCACTTCCTGAAGCGCGTTCGTCCATTTCGCATGGGCGGCTCCGCCGTTCGAGATCGCGCGGGTAACACCGCCGCGGCCGCCTGCGCGGAGATAGACTGCAGATGCGTCGTCCGCTGCGAGCGGTTCTGTGGTGAACGGTCCGTCCCAGCCGCCGTGTGCCAGCATCATTGCCTTCTCTTCGCCCTTCATCTGCTCCGCAAGGCTCTGTGCGCGCTCTTCGGCGGGTTTTCTCCAGTCTTCATAGACATCCAGGCTTCCGTTCTGGTTCAGGTCCTTGAAGGCAAATCCTTCCTCTTCAATGATCTTTACACCCGAAATCTGAGAGAGTCCAAGGGTCTCCCCTCCCTCGTTCTCTATTTTGACCCAGCCGTCGGGAGTAACGGTGACCGTGTATTTGGCTCCCTCGCCGGGTTCGGGAACGTATTTTTCGACCGGGGCGGCAGGCTGTGCGCCTGTATCTCCTGTGCTCGTCCCGTCGGTTCCTTTATACGGATCGCTGTTGTCAGAGCCGTCGGTCCCTTTGTAGGGATCGCTGCTGTCTGAGCCGTCGGTCCCCTTGTAGGGATCGCTGTTGTCAGAACTGCCGCCCTTGTAGGGATCGCTCGTATCGCCGCCGTTTTCGCCCTCTGCGGCCTGTTCCGCAGCAGCTGCCGCAGCCTGTTCTCCTTCTTCCTTGCGGGAGCCGGATGAAGGTTTGGGCTCCTCCGTGAGGATCAGCTCATACGGATCATCCGATGCGCCTTCTGACGCGCGTACCGGTATGGAAACGCCCGCCATCATGGAGACCATAAGGGCAGCTGATAAGATTAGTGCCAGTCTTTTTCTCATTATCTCTTTTCCTCCCCTTGTGCAAAAAACAATAGTTTCGACACCTATACTCACTTATCATACCAATTGTCAGGGCCGGATAGTTGTCTCTGACATAAGCCGTTATTTTACGGTCACAAACGGTAAAGACCGGTCGGGACTGCCCGGCCGGTCTTAAGACTTCTCACATCGGTATTAAAATATTGAGGCGGAACCACCCGTCTTCCGCTTTATACGAAACGTGCCCTCCGTACTTTCCGACTACATATCTGATCCCCTTGATCCCGTAACCATGGTTCTTTTTGTCCTTTTTGGTCGTAAGGAGCGTGTCTTCCGATTCGATCAGGGGTGTCCCCATCGTGTTGGAGACATTTATAAAGATAAAGTTCTTCTGGGTGGAAACAGAGACATGGATCAGGCGTTTCTGCGGGTCCTCTATCAGCACCACGCTCTCGAGCGCATTGTCGAGCGCATTTCCGAAGATCGTACAGATATCCGCCACATGAAGGCGGTTTAACAGCGCGCCGTCCGCCACGCAGGTGATCCTGACGTCCAGCTGTCTCGCTCTCCTGAGTTTTGCCGAAAGGATCGTGTCGAACACGGAATTCCCCGTTCGCTGGGGGAGCCACCATTTATCGAGCTCATTTTCGATCATATCCAGCCAGGCCTCTTTTTTCTGCTCATTCGTTTCCCCTCGCAGGCCTTCGATCTGATGCTTTAAGTCATGCTGAATCATATGCAGCATTTCTTCACTTTCCTGAAAATAGCGAAACTGTTCATACTGGCTGCTCAGGACATGGCGTATGGAATAAAGCTCCTTTTGGGTGAGCAGTTCTGAAATGCTGATCTGAAATCCCCAGAAGACCGCGATGCCGAATCCGACCGCCAGCGTGCGGATCGCAAAGATATCTTCCGCGATCCTTCCCGAAAAGGGGGAGCCGGACAGGAAAAAGCTGAGATTACTGAAGGCGAAGGTAAATAGTATGAGAAGGAACGCGGATGTAACCTCTTTCTGTGTCAGACTATTAATAAATTCCTCCGTGATATGGCGTTTTGACATGAAATAAAAGAAGAAAAAGACAACGGCATAGACTAAGACCAGCAGGACGATCGAAGCCGCTGTACTGATCGAAGCATGCCTGAAAAACCATGTATGCAGTTGCCATTCGAGCGATGCCGCAAATTCCGCGTGCAGAAAAGCAGCGCCCGCTCCGTAGAAGGCCCCACGCATGGAGATATTGGCGCATACAAAAATAAAGAGGAACATTTGAAAGAAGGCCAGACACATGATGCAGATCCATATGACCCCGGCACCTGTTCCCGCTGTCCCGATCAGAAGGCTGCACTGTAAAACGGCTGCTGCTCCGCTGATCACAGCAAAGGGGACCGGCGGTACTCTCCTGCGGCAGTTAAACAGCACGATCAGGCAGCCCGCCCATTCAGCAAGGCCGGTGTACAGCCGCGGAATATCATTGTTCAGCTCCATTTCTTCCCCCTTGTCATACCAGTCCGCTCATATGGTCTGCCAATACATTCATAAACTCCTTCTTCCTGGACCGGCTGACCGGGACGTTATGTCCGTCGATGCGGCAGATCCCGTCCGAGAAGGAATCAATCTTATCAAGATTGATGATATAGCCTTTCCCGCAGCGGTAGAACCCGGATCCTTTCAGAAGGCCTTCAGCGTCACTGATGTTCATGCGGGATACAAATTCTCCCTTCGTCGTATAAAAGTGCAGGTTATGCCGTTCGCTCTCCACAAACAGAATCTGCGACACCGCCAATTTGTAAACCCCGCCGTCCGAATGGATGATTATTTGGTGGTCCCTGCTCTTATGGAGCCGGGAGACCGCCCGTTCAAGTTTCTGTGAGAACGAGAAGTACTCGACCGGTTTGACGACATAGTCCAGCGCGTCGACTTCATACCCCCGGATCGCATAATCCGTCCTGTTCGTGATAAAGATGATCAGGACATCCTGATCCCGTCTCCGGATCTTCTCAGCCGCGGTCATGCCGTCCATTTCGTCCATTTGAATATCCATCAGGATCAGGTCGAATCCTCCGGCATAATTCTCCGCAATCTCCGAGCCGTCTTTGAAATGCGTGATCTTAAACCGGTTGGAAGTCTCCTTCTCATAGCGGTGAATAAATGCCTCCAGCAGCCGGGCATAGATCTTTTCGTCCTCCACAATTGCGATTCGAAACATTCTCTGCCATCCCTTTATGACTTATTTGTACGTCTGGCCTCTTCTTCCCTCCAGGCTCTCTTCGCCGCGGAAGAGGAAGAAAGGAAAGTGTCCTTGAGCGCCTGCGTGAAGAGCTCCATCTCCTCCTCCCTGCCGTATTTGGCAGGCACGGTCACTATCATGCTGTAGAAATCTTTGGCTGTCTTTTTCAGCTTTTCTTCATCACTGGACTGCGTGATCCCGAAGAACTTTTTCCCGTAATTGGGCCCTTTGCAGGTGGAGAGATAGAGCTCCGCCGCGTTGCGGTATTCCCAATAGGCGGCCGCTTTCTTCACATCATCCCATTCCTGTGTGTTCACCAGTCCCAGTTCTTTGACGATCCCATTGATCTCGCGCTCTCCGAGCGCCTTGATGAAATACATAGGGCGCAGATAGCCGGGCAGGATCACGATGTTCCAAATGAAGTTGTCGACCCTGCGCCCTTTGTTTCTGGGGTCCGTGTAGCGCAGACCCATGAGCTCCTTGCGGAAAGCGTTCGCCCCGTCATCTTCCTCTTCCTGAACGATGCGCTCATATATTTCTCTTCTCTTTTCAGGATCCAGCTCACTGTAGAATTCGTCCCAACATTCATTTACCTGATACATGCAACCCTCCGATACTGATTCCGATACTGATTCTAATACTGATTCCGATACTGTATCTTATACTATGTCCTATATTAGTTGTCGTACAGTCCTATATTTTCCATGGTGATCTCTGAGTAGGGCAGCCGGATATACTTTCCGTCTGTCAGCCCGAGATCATCGAGGGGATCGCCCGCGGCCAGTGCCATCGCAAGCTGCAGCATAGCCATGGCCTGCCCCTCCTTGTCATTATACACCGTTCCGATCAGTTTGCCGCTCCGAACGCCTTCCAGCCCGACTTTTGTTCCGTCGATCCCTATGATCGCGGGCCTCAGGTCCGCAGGCGTCTCTCTTTTGTCATATTCGTCCGCCGCCCCCAGCGCCATATCGTCGTTGTTGGCCAGCACCAGCTCAATCTCCTCTCCGTATCGGTCGATCAGCTGTCCCATTCTGTTCTGCGCCTGCCCGCGGTTCCAATTGGCGATGGCGGACTCCAGTTTTTCGATCCCTATTCCGGCCTCGATCAGCGCGTCCACGGAGGTCTCGCTCCTCACGATGGCGTCCTGATGTCCCGCTTCGCCTTCGAGGACCACATATTGTATGCTGCCGTCTCCGCTCCGGTCCGTCTCCGGGTGCGATTCTATGTAGGCGGCAGCGGCGCGCCCCTGAATTCTCCCTGACTCAGATGCGTCGGCGCCCACGTAGTACAGCCTGTCCCAGCTCAGCAGGTCCTCTTCCACCAGTTCCCTGTTGAAGAAGATCACGGGGATGTCGGCTTCCCTTGCCATCTCGATGATCATGGACGGATCGGTCCTGTCCACAAGGTTGACACAGATCACATCGCACTTCTTGGAGATCAGTTTCTCGACCTGCTCGTTCTGCGTGATCTGGCTCTTGGCGGCATTATATGTCAAAACACTGACCGCCGTCCCCTGTTCACGAGCGCTGATCTCGGCCACATCCGCCATGAACTCCTCCATCAGCTCCGAGATGAAGGTATCGTACTCGTCATAGACCGTGACCCCTATGCGGATCTCCCGGTTCCTGTGTCCGAAGTCGGACCCGCACCCTGTGACCGCGGCTGTAATCAGACAGACTGTCCAAAATATTGCTAAGATTCTGCAGTATGTTTTCATATCCATCGCCCCGTATGACTTGTTTGACTCTGTTACTGGACCACCGGAAACAGCAGTTTTTCGTTTTCAGGATCGTGTACTTCCTCTGTGAGGACGCTTGAAAAGCCGATCTCAATGTCTTTCATGACCGGAATGTCGTTGGAAAGGCATCGGGAGAGCTGTGCAAGGCTCTGATATCCCATTGTAAACTCGTTGGGAATGACCATGCCGCTGATCACGCCTCTGTCCAGATACGAGATGTTGGAAGGGCTGCACCCGATCCCGAAGAGCCTGCCGCCGGGCAGTTCCTGCGAAACCGACAAATCTGCTGCGCGCATGAGCAGTGTATCTTCCAGTACGGCGATGGCATCCGCTTCCCGGGCCTTTGCAAGCGCAGATTCCATGTCCGCCCGATCCGTCTCAAGAAGCAAAATACTGCCGCCGGCGCCTTCCACCGTTTCCGTGAGTCCCTGCAGCATTTCCTTTTCCGAATAACGAAGCAGGTTCCCCGCAAAGACCGCCACTTGAGGAGCCGATCCTCTCTCTTTTAACAGCATCTCTCCCAGGGCTTCCCCCATCTTTCTCCCGGACGGCACGACTGCTGCCGTTCCCACGCTGCTGTCTCTGATCCCGTCTGTCTCCACAAATACGATCTTCACCGTGTTGGAGCCGATCTCGGTCATCTCCGAATCGTAGAGCGAGAGGATCAGCGCATCCGCTCCGCTTGCCGCTTCCTGGCTGATCAGGTTTTTCTGGTCCCATGCACCTTCAAACTCGGGCGAGGCGATAAATGCGACATCGACCCCGTATTCTCTGGCGGCCTGGTCAATCCCCAGGCGAAATGCCGTCCAGCGCTCACTGCTGCTGTCTTCCACGATCACGGAAACTCTGGGCATCGTCTTCTCCTCTCCCGTATGAAGAAGATTATAAGCCGCCCAGAGAGCAACGGAGAGCAGAAGCACAATGATGATGTTGGCGCCCCAGGGCTCTTTGAGAAAATCATATTTCCGTTTCATCATTTCCCCCGATCTTGCCGTCCAGTATCTTCTCAATATCCAGTCTGTATGCGATGGCAGGCAGATGGATCCTGACCTGTGTCCCCTCGTCGGGCTCGCTGCTGATCACGAGGCCGTACTCCTTTCCGAAGCGCAGCTGGATCCTGGTGTGCACATTGTAGAGTCCGACGCCGTTTCCGTGTCTGGAGGAATTCGCTTCGTCCTCCAGGCTGCTGCTTTCGAGAAGCTTTTCCACCTGTTCTTCCGGCATGCCCAATCCGTTGTCAATGACATCCAAATACACGTCATCGCCGTCTCTTGAGCCGCGCACCAGAATCTCTCCGTCTCCGTCCATGCTCTGCACACCGTAGTAGATCGCATTCTCCAGAATCGGCTGCAGGATCAGTTTGACCGTGCACAGGTCCATGATCTCCTCCGGGATCTCATAGCTGATCTCGAAGGTGTTCTTGTAGCGGATCTGCTGGATATTCATATAGGACTGCGCGTGCCTGATCTCGTCCCGGATCGTAATGATCGTCTTGCCGTGGCTGATACTGATCCGCAGAAGGCTGGCCAGCTGGCGGATCATGTAGACAGCTCCGCGGTCATGCCCGCCCTCGATCATCCAGACGACCGAATCCAGCGTATTGTAGAGAAAATGCGGGTTGATCTGCGACTGCAGCGCATCCAGCTCGGTCCTTCTTTTTTCCTCCTGCTGGGATACGACGTCATCCATCAGCTGGTTGATCTTTTGAACAGAGGTCTGCAGCGTCCTGCCCAGATGCTCCACCTCCTGGGGGCCTCCGATATAAATGTCGGGATTCAGGTTCCCGCTTTCCAGATCGCGCACGGACTCATCCAGCCGCAGAAGCGGGCGGATCACGCTGCCGGATACGATCTGGTTGATCAGAAGAATGCTGAGCAGCGCAAAAGCCAGGATCAGCACCAGGAAATACTGTGTTTTGCCCATGCCGATACTGAACTTCTCAAGAGGGATCACGCTGACCAGCTTCCATCCGGTATAGCTGACCGTTTTGATGATCGTGACTCTCCTCTCTCCGTTAAACTGTGTGATATAAGTTCCGTCTGTCCTTCCGGAGATCGCGTCGGTCTCTTCCTCATACACCCCTGCGTTGATCAGACTCATGCGGGGGTGATAAATGATCTCTCCGTCTCCGCTGCACAGATAGATGTATTCCGACCGCTCATCTGAATTTGCCTTCTCAAGCATCTGCTGGATGCCGGAGAAGTTCATGTCAATGAGAAGGACGCCTCTCTGCGGAAGCCCTCCGCGGTTTAGTTCCACCACCCGGCTCATGGAGATGACCCAGTGATACTGTCCGATCGGGTCATCGAAGAGATTCTGCACATGGGGAAGAGAGAAGTGCAGGTTCTCCATCGTGTTCCTGGCTTCTGTGAACCAGGACTGCTGCGCCACCCGGGTCCCCTCTTTCTGGGCGGAAACCGGCACGGCGCTGACCAGCTCTCCGCCGCTGTTATACAGCGCAATGCTGACCAAATCATCTTTATGGGCTTCATAGAGCAGGCTGAACTCCGGATCCGGAGAGGTCGTTTCCAGATCTATATTTTTAATATCGGAATAATAGAGCGCGTCGGAGAGCCGCCGCATACTCCTGAGATAATCCTCCATGCTCCGTTTGGTCTGTCCCAGAAACTGCGCCGCGTTTTCCGTCATCATTTCCTGGGAACGCAGGGAGAACCGGCTGTAAAGGATCATACCAAGAACGACCATGACGATCCCCGCGATCAGGGAAAAGGACATGGTGATATTCGTCTGTATGCCTGTGTTCTTTATATTGAACCTTTTTCTGAGCCGATCGACTGCCCTTGAGATTCTTTCCTTCACGCTCTGCTGCCCTTCGATTTTTTATACTTGGTCGGTGACATTCCGCACTTTTTCTTGAAGACATAGCTGAAATAGTTGGGGTCGGCGTATCCCACCTTTCCCGCTATGATATATGTCTTCTCGTCTTCCTCGTCAATCAGGCGGAGCGCCTCCTTCATGCGGTAATCCGTCAGATAATTGATGAAGGTGGAGCCTGTCTCCTTTCGGAAAACGGTGGAGAAATAGGCCGCGCTGACGCCCAGGCTCGAGCAGACCATCTCCAGGTCCAGATCTGCGTCGCTGTAGTGGTCCCGGACAAAATCCAGCGCTAGGGAGACGAAAGACCTGGTCTTGGAGACCCGCTGCTCCCGCATTACAGCCAGCGCGCGTCCGCATGTCTCCCGCAGCCATTGCCTGAGCTCATCCGCCGTATCCATCTGCATGAGATAACTGTATATATCCCCTCTGATATCTGCGCTTTCCGGCAGGATCTGCTGGACATCGATCTCATAGTTGGAGCAGAAGCGGTAGAATCCGGTGAGCAGTTCCATGAGGATCAGCCGATATTCCCTGAGCCCGGTCTTTCCGATCTGGCCGATATTCTGATCAATCAAAATATCGATCAGTTCATACATTCGCTCCTCGTTGCCCATCTTGATCTGTTTGAAGATCTCTTCCAGCGTCTCGTCGTATTTGTATACGACCTGTTCGCGGTTGGGGACGATCTCCCGAATGTTGATAGCTTTGCCCGTGCCGTAAAGAATCCTGTAGGACAGGGCTTCCCGCGCACCTTCGTATGCGGCGGGGAGGCCGCTGATCTGCGCAGTTGTCTTGCTGATCCCCACCGTGACCACCGCCCTGCAGCTGCGCCTGGCAAGTCGGCTGAACCGGTCGCAGTCGTCTGTGTAAGCAGATACGACTTCCGCACCCGGCAGCTGGGAGAGCAGGATAATATTGCCGCGGTAATAAAACAGATAGCTGTTCCATCTGTCTTCAAAGTAGTCCTCCGCCAGTTCCCGCACGGAAAAAGTCAGAAGACGCGGCGTGAGATCCCGCGGAAGCTCCGAAGTGGAGACGTGAATGATCGCGATGATAAAGAGCGGTCCGTCAAGGCTGAGCCGGTAATCTTCCACATACTCCCGGAGCCTTTCCTCCGGAATATGCCCCTCCATCAGAGAGAGGAAAAAGTTCTCGCGCAGCATGGGCAGGCTCTTCTGATAGTACTCCTCGAGGCGCTCCACGGACCTGCGCCGGTCTCTGTCTTCGTCCAGCTGCCGGCGGATCTTCTCGAAGACCTTCCTGATCTCCTCGGAGTCGATGGGTTTGAGCAGATACTCCTCTGCTCCCAGCCGGATCGCCTCCTTGGCGTACTCAAATTCATCGAATCCGGAGAAGATGATGATCCGGATATCGGGAAAGAGGCTTCGGAGACGCCTCGTCAGTTCCAAGCCGTCCATATAGGGCATCTTGATGTCGGTCATGACGACATCCGGCTGCAGTTCTTCCGCCATCTCCAGGGCTTCCGCTCCGTTTCTCGCGGAGCCGCAGATCTGGAACCCCAGCTCTTCCCAGTTCAGTCTGCGCATGATCACCTCGATCACTTCCTGCTCATCATCGACCATCAATACCGAATACAGATTCATAATTATCTTCCTGCCGCGCACAATACTCGTTTCCCTTCGATTTTTCTGATTAATACGTTTTCCCCGTTTAGAAGAAAACGGCCGGGATAAACCCGGCCGTTCTGATCAACCTTACAGATTTGATTATTTCTTTGCCACGTACTTTCTGATATCCAGAGAGATCGCGATGTAAATGATGATACCGAGAGCGATCCACTGTGCGTTTGCGTTCACGCCCAGGAACTGCAGTGCCGCTTTCAGGAATTCGAAGACCGCAACACCGATCACTGCGGATGAAGCTTTACCGCGGCCGCCGGTAACGGAGACGCCGCCGATGGTACAAGCCGCGATCGCTTCCATCTCGTAACCAAGAC